>Ga0209346_1000142_pt1 | contig 101956 bp, 79 predicted proteins | sample AutmiccommunBRH9_FD_187381 | JGI IMG/M metagenome (GOLD analysis project Ga0209346, IMG submission 187381) | Deep subsurface microbial communities from Mt. Terri, Switzerland - Autotrophic microbial communities BRH/9 (SPAdes) (version 2) | ecosystem: Environmental > Aquatic > Deep subsurface >...
CCAGTAAAACTCCCCAGATGGCAACCGCCGAACAGATCCTAAGAGACAACCGTCAGCACTGGAGCATTGAAAACAGCTGCCACTACATCCTTGATTGGAATTTCGATGAGGATCGTTGTAGAATCTCGAAAGGTTACGGTCCGGAAAACATCACCCGACTACGGAGATTTGCTATTGGCCTCCTCAAAAGCAAGGGCGTCCCTAATGTAACTCAAAAAATGAGGCAACTCAGTTTTTCTCCTCGCTTAGTTTTAGATTATTTGAAAATTCCTGGAAATAATTACAGTTCCGCTACGGTCCAGGAGTAGCATAAATTTACCCTGGGCCTTGAACTCCTCGACAAGCCACAGATAGGCCTCGCCTGTCAATTGCGTGCAGACAGTCGCGGGATGAAAGACATTCGGATCCTTGGCTGTCGGACTAGATGATTATATACTCAGCGAGGTCTCATGAAACTCTACGATATCTCCGAGCAGTACATCCACGACCAAGTCCGTCTCAAGCAACATGAAGCCCGCCAGCGCGATGCGCGCTGCTGCGTGCCGGCAAACCTTCGGTCAGAGTTCAGGACAAGACCATCCTTTTAAACAATGACGGTCTACTTGCTGCTTGTCCGGAACATGGAGAGATAGTCTTTTCGAAGCGAGCATCAATACAAACTCAGGCGAATACACGTGATCCCTTTTTGCCCTCAGGTTGACCTGTCGTTGGGCAAGTTCCTGGCGAACATTTTCACCCCTCTGGACGGATTGCTCAAGATTTGTGCAGATATGAGAAGACCATAGGTTCACGGCCAATACTATTGGGCAGAGGACAAACAACATATTTCTGATAGCGAGCCATACTCTTCTATCGCCTGGCAGGGAGAAAGCCAAAGGTTGGTGCGACTGCTGCCTGAAGCGCGAATTTGCTCTCTGCCGGAAACATGTTTGAGTGGGATGATGAAAAATCATTTCTGTCTCTTTATTGCCGATATTTTCAGTGCTGTCAGATGATGCCCCTCTTCCTGATGTTTTTTTTGTGCTCTATGAATTGTTCGCGACCAACCTCACGTTCTTTGTTCCATTGATCTTTGTCCCATATCTCAACCCGATCGATCATTCCTATCAGAACGATATCCCTTTTCAGGCCAAGATCGGATCTCAGTGCAGGTGGAAGCAGGATCCGCCCCTGTTTATCCAGGACACATTCAAAACTTTCCGACTCGAAGTACCTGAGAACCTTGTCTAATTCTTCGAGCTGCTCTCTATCGTCGGCCTTCAGTTTGTTTTCGAGGATCTCCCATTCCGCTACAGGATAGATGCGCAAATGATCATCCCATGGAATAGCAATGAGAACCTCGGACTCATGTTGGCGCAGCACTTCTCTGTAACGACTGGGAAAGCTTAGCCGACCCTTATCGTCGATCGTATGATCGTATTTGCTCCGGAACTTCTCGATAACCATTTTCATCCATATTAGTCCACTACGTTCCATTATGTACCATTTAAATCACAATGTGTTGTTAGTGTCAAGAAAAAAACGTATTAACGAGCTTTTAGAAAATGTGCAGGATCATGCATTGGACGCTTGCTGATAGGATAATATCTAGGTGTCACAAAAAAAAGCATAGATCTCTTGCAGGATTAATAGAATTAAAAACAAAATAAATACAAAGATATGTTCATTGAATGAGCGGCATGATTTAAAAATCGAAAAATATAGGTGGGATGATATGGGGTAAAATGGTTTGAAAATGCGAAAAAATTCGCTCTTAGGTTTCGGTTTCGTACCTGTACTCTACATCATGCCGCATCCGCCTGGTGATGCTGACGTAACTTCCGGTTCACAATGTACTGCTGAACATATTGGTAAGATTGGAATATTAAATTAAAAATTAAACACAAATAAATTGTTATGCAGAAATAGAAAAAATTGGTTGTCGATGCGACATAGAGTAGGATATTATGCGATAGGCAAGCTGAAAGTACGAAATCGTCTCGGCTAAATGCCAATGTATACTAAGTCCAGTGTAGAAGAAGAATCGCGCAGAATGTGAAGGGAAAAAAGAGAAGTTGGTGGGTGATATTTGTTATTAAATATGAGAAGGAACTTGTATGGAATTTTTAACATTGCCGAGTAATCTGATCCGCAACCATTCGCTTCTCATTATGATATTGATTATACCACTGTTCTGTGGTTGCGCGGAAGTTTCGCAATCTTTGAAAAATTATGAGCAAAATCTTGCAATTAACAAAATTAAAACAGGGAGTGTGATTTCTTCTGAATACTCGAACCAGTATTATAAGTGTTCTTTGGTCGGGCCAGCGCAATGGTCGAGCAGAACCGGGTTTCCAGAATTTCTTGTCGAATATGTATCTCCTGATAAAATTACCACAGTAAAACTGAGAGTAACAGAATTCCAAGAGACGAAAGAGAGCAATTTCGAGCATTACCTTTCGATATTTCTGAAGGAGAAAAAAACGTACAAGAAGCTTAATCAATCAGATGTAGAAATTAATGCATATCCATGCAAGGTGATGACGTTTTCAAATAAAATGAGAGATAATCCCCAAGCTGAAAATATGAGAACACAAATTACAATTTGCCTTAATGGTTTATATGCTTCAGTTATAGAGGCAACAACTCTAGACCCTCTCTTTGAGCAAAATTTAATTGTTTTCAATCAAATTTCCAACAATTTTCAATGGCTGGACAAAGCAGAAAAACAAGATAAGAATGAGGATGACGAAAGAAGGCACGATGCAGAACAGGTTGATGTATTCAAAGAAGCAATTGTGCACGTCATAGAAAAAGGAAATACCCTTGGGTCCATTTCAAAAAAATATACCGGCACCTTTGATAAATGGGAAGCAATTGCGAAATATAATGATATTGTCGATCCTGGAAAATTGCATACAGGCGAGAAAATATTGATTCCTGCTTTTTTAATGAATGAGCTCAAAGAAGAACAAATACTGACTCAATCCAAAGAAATAAAACATCAGGAAAGTGAACCAGGCGAAGAAAAGCGAGATGTTGAACCACTTGATGCTGATCGGAATACCGAACCTGCAGAACACTATTTGAAGGAGATTGACATTGAAAAAGCTGATACATCTCAAAAAGCTGATTCAGCAATTGAAAAAGAAGCGGGGCATAAAAAATATGTGGTGATTACGTTATCTCCACACGATAACGATGACTTGAATGCTGTGCAGATTATGTCCGGTCCAGGCCCTTTGCCTTTGTATGAAGTTGTTGGCTACGTGCCGGTTGGGTATAAACTTCCTTATGACTCAATAGATGGAAGATATATTTCTCTTATATATGGTGAAAAAAAAGGATTTGTGTTCGAGAAAAATATCCAATTTGTAGAGTGAGTGATGGAGGCATGAAAAATGCGTAAAAAGCTAACATTTTCAGTTATATTTTTTGCTCTTTGTCAAATGATATTTAACGATACGGTCTCTTCAGCAGAACAAGAACAGGGTGTAGAATATAATTATCAAGATAAAATTAAAATGAAGCGTGATGATTTTTACACCAAGAGAGATATTTTGATCGATCGCTACAACACCTTGGCGAAAACAGTAGAAGAGGCGGACGCTGGAGAGATAGGAAAAGCAACAAAATCTAAGACGACATTGCTTGGTAAAATTAATCTGATCGATGTCTTAGTCATAGGTCTTTCAATGAATTACATACTCTATATTGTTTTGTCGATAAAGAAAGAAAGAAGGAAAAAATCAAAAAAAATAGGGGCGTGGTTGTTTTTAGTTCTCGTGCTTGTTCAGGCACATTCTATTGCATATGCGAATAACAAGAATAATATTGCAAAGGAAAGTACATTTCAAGAAAAACTCATTGAAGCAAGCAAGATTGTTGAAGCTGATAATGTTGATAAAGCAATTATGAAACTGGAAAGAAAAAAAGAACAATCTCTTGAAATACCGGATATTAAATTTTCACATCCGCTTGCTTCTCCACAGCTGAATGTGGGAATCGATTCACCGGACTATTTCTATGCGCTGGCAGCACTCAATTACATTAAGAATAATACAATACAGGTCGAATATTATCTGGAGAAATTTACGAAAAGCGACCTGAATGGGACATCGTCAAATAGTAACCTGCTGGAATATTTAGAGGATATAATAAATTACCGTATAATCGACAAAGATATGGCAGGTGCGGTCGCTGCTGGTCAGTTATTAATCGAGCACTCTCTTACATTCCAGGAATTATATAAAAATGTATTGCTTTGTATGGATAACGGACTGTTTGAGCCTTCTCTCTTTGCATTAGAGAAACTTTCTCGGATTGAATTGGATAAACATCAATATAAGCAAATTTTTGATGTGGGCATCGTCTTGTGTAAAATATTCGTAAGGCACGATATGCTCGATCGTGCCTCACAATCAATCGATAAACTTCGGATCTTTCTTTTATCGCAAAAACTATTTGAGTTAAAGGATCTTATTGAGTTGGCGCAATTCTGTCATGAGAACAACCAAGAGGATACGGCAAAATCAATAATCATCGAAACTGCAAAAAGGCTTTCCGAGCCAAACTTGTTGCTAGAACTTGCGGAGATGCTGTTTCTCTGGGGGGAAAAAAAGCTCATGCTGGAAGTTATTGATATTGCACTTGATAAGGCAGACAGTTCAAATGATTTAATGACCTTGATCTGGTTTTCTATCGAGAAGAAAGAAAATGATATGGCATTAGCAGTTGCTCAGACCATGTTGCAATATTATCCGAATGAATCTGAAAGCATCGTACCATCTTCCGATATATTTTCTTCATCCGAGATTCCGGTCAAGAGTGAGATCAAATTGTTATCATTAATGGGGCTTCTATATTCTTTGAACAATAATCAAAAAGTAGCACAATCATACTTTGAAAAAGCAGTTGAGATTGATATTGATCGGCTTATCAGGGATGGTGGATTTGATGTAGATATAAATATAAACGATATGTTTTTTCTTTTACAAAGCTATCTTGAAGCGAATGACTCAGAAATGATTGTTTATATTGATCATGTTTATACATTTCTTGAAAATACGTATCTTGCTGAGATGCAGAGACAGATAGATAAACTTCAACAGAAATACGAAAGATTTTCTGCAGATGCTATGATGAATCCTAAGATAGCTCCTGGGATCAAAGGGAGTAGTCAATTATTCCTTTGCGGCTGGGCATTTCTACTGGCGTTGTTGCCTTGGGCGATCGATTATTTCTGCAATCTCAATAAAAAGGTTAATCTTTCTTCTAAGCTGCAGGAATACGTTCCAGAGTAAATTCTGGTTTGAGATAATAAATCATTTGTGAGATAACAACCTATGGATATCAAGAGACACATGTCTGGAGTTATTATGGACAGTCTTCTTTTAACAAACACATTTTCTGCAAAGAAATTGTATCCTGTTATCAGTATCGTCTGCCCATTTTGTGCCAATCGTATACAATGTTCAAGTATTGTGGAGAGCATCTGTCCATTATGTCGTAAGCCTCTTAACAAAATTGCCGACATGGATGTGAAGATGATTGAGTTGTTTACATTAAAGCCTGAAAATATTCTGGATTCAACTGAATTTCATATATCCGGTGCGCCTGAAAATGTGCCTATAAAGAGGTTTTTGATGCGCATCGTTGAATTGATACATCGAGAAAATTTACCTCTTTCGTGTGAAATCAGGATGACAAAATGGAAGGGGGACGATCGTGAATATCGACCACGTATAATTGTCACTCGAAAAGATCATTTATACAACTCCTTCAGGATTGTTGCAGGGTTAGATTATATGGGAGGTTGGTGTGCATATCAACTGTGGTTAGTCGATGATTTAGAATTGGTCCCGAAAATTAAGAAAGTGCCTAAAGTTCCATTTAATCATCCGCTTCTCTTGAAAATCCTGTCACTGTTATTTTTTATTTATTCACTCTATCAATTCGGAAATGAATTTTACTTCTCTCTGATATCTGCTTTGGCAGGATCTGTGTTTTTATATATCGCTCATACATCAGGAAATATATACTCCGAACGTGTCAGTCGATACGAGAAGGCTGAGCGTGAGTATGCAAAGGAACGGCAAAAGGTAAACGAGTATATTCCAGGTCCATTCAGTAAGACTAGGCAATCATTCAAGAATGACGATTTAAAAATATTCTGCTCGGCAATGAGAGCTGTTTTGGTTAATTATCTTGAAGGCCTTTTTCAAGAAGGATCTGTACTGGTTAAAGAAGTGAAAGGTGAGAAAAGAGGTTTCTTCGGTTCATAGTAATTGTTCACCGGAACCATAATCCGGATCCCGTACATAGAAAGAGAAGTCTCAGGAAGACTGCCGAAAAAGTGTCCAACAGTCTTGACGGCCGGCATTGTGCCAACAGTCCTTTACCTCTTCACGAAAATTCCTCAGTTCAACCACTTCCGAACCCGACATGAACCCGACATGGCCTCTATATATGGCTATCTCGGAGTCTATTCCACCTGATGTCCTCTTCTCTTCCACAAGTTTTCTGAATATAAAGTAGGGAAAGAACACAAAAGAACACGCTTCACAGATCAATCGAGGGATGGACGCTTTCGCAGGGAAAAAATTGTTTGTGACAAGGAGAAATAGACATGAAAAAAATAGAAATAGACATGAAAAAAATGATCGCAGTATTAGCAATTATTGTGTGCGTGGCAGGTTCATCTTCTGCATTTGCCCGTGGATACAACCATGGAAGTCATGGCGGCTATCACGAAAGATATCAAAGCAAACCGTACTATTACGAGAAAAAAAGCCGGCATCATAATGACAGCCTCGGAATAGCAGTTGGTATAGTGGGAGGTCTTCTTCTCGGCTCGGCGCTGGTAAATGCGGCAACCCCACCTCCTCCAAGAGTTGTGTATGGACCGCCTTCTCCGAGCTATCATTCTGAAGTAGTCGTTGTCCAACCTTCGAGAATCTGTGTCGAAGAACGAATGATCGATGGAGAGTGGCAGACCAGCAGGTATGATGGCCGTCAGGTTTGGGTGTCGTTTCCTTATGCCGAGATCCGGAGGATCGAGGTGCCATGCTACTAAGAAAGGATTAGTTGCCAAGCCAAAGAATAATCAGTATGTTTTCCTCCAATTGAATGTATCGATTGCGACGAGTGGTGAGGATCAGCGGGGCGGGTTATAATGAAACATGACTGATTATTCCGAAAAAAACTGTCCCCAATGCGGTCAAAAATTACGGTTTCCAAAAAACATCGGGGGAATGGTCATGGCTTGTCCATCATGTGGACAACGGTTTCATTCCGACTTCAAGCTGAGAGTCGCAGGGAGCAGCGGAGATCGACACATGTGCACCAGGATCTTTGCAATGCCCGATAGGATTTTGAGGAGAATTATGCGTTTTTTTAATCTCTAACCCCCTACAAGGGTTCGTAACTCAGCCCCCTCCTATTCCTGCTGGAAGACACTGTTTGCCCTTCATAATGAGAAAAAATGTTGGATGGATCATACTTGGTACGCTCGTTTTTTACCTTTTGGGTATATTTGTACCCTTTGTAACGACCGTGTCCACAGCGCTGGCGTGGCTGGTGCCCCTTCTTGTGTGGCGGACCCTCGGGAAAAATGCGTTTCGCCAGACTTTATTGCTTCTATTTGCTGGTATTACAGCGCTTTCTTTTTCTGCCGGCAGCGGCGTCTTCCTTGGCTGGGAGAATATTTTTGCCGCAAATCTGCCGCTGCTCGCCATGTTTGTAGCAGTTTCCTTTCTTAGTCTGACCACTCGGGGAATTGAAGACCCTGCGTTGCCGAAGGGCAATAGTGCGGTTGTCACAACGGCCATTGGAACCCATCTGCTGGGCGCGGTGATCAATCTGTCGGTGCTGTTTGTTTTTGGTGACCGGCTGCAAAAAAACGGGGCCTTGAGCCGTGTTCAATTGATTGTCCTGGCACGCTGTTTTTCTGCAGCCGCGTGGTGGTCTCCCTTTTTCATCGCGACGGGGGTCGCACTCACCTATGCCCCCGCAATGAGTTGGAAAGAAACGCTGATTCCAGGCGCCATCATGAGCATGATCGCAATAGGGTATTCAATTGTGGAAGTATGCTATTTCCGGAGAACGGAATTTTTCGGTTATCCCCTGAAGACGGAAAGTCTGACAGTGCCTGTTTTTCTTGCTGCCGTGGTGATTGGCGTCCATCATTTTCGGCAGGACATCAGTATTCTGAATCTCATCTGCATACTTGCGCCTGCTGGATCGCTGGTATTTATGAAAAACAGACCGCGGGTCGCCGCATTGCGCGATTTTATCGATAACAGGGTTGCATCGGTCAGCAGCCAGTTTGCCTTGTTTCTAGCCGCAGGAGTATTTTCTACCGGGATAAAGTCTCTTACTCGTGTGTATCCTGCATTGTTCAGTCTCGAAAGTTCGGTTTTTTCGCCATTACTCTTTGCCATACTCTCCGCCGTGATGATCGTCATCGGGATTTTGGGCGTGCATCCGATAGTAAGCATTGCAATAGTCAGCCCGTTGCTGCTGCCCCTCAATCTGGATCACTCTCAGCTGGCTTTCCTGTTCCTCACTGTATGGGCAGTTGCGACGGGCTGCAGTCCATTGTCCGGGGTTGGCTTGGCGTTGGTAAGCCGGTATCAGGCATCGCCTCGGGTAATACTCTACAGCAACTGGCAATATGTTATTGCGATGTGGGCGATTGCCTCGGGAATGAACGTTTTCTTTTTCACCGACTGGCGTGGGTGAAAGCGGCTGTGGAAGAAGAACGCCAGGGTACGCCTTTATCGCTCCTGGATGCTCAGCAGCTCCTCAGCCTGGCGCCACGGATCGCTGCTCTCCGGCATATTGGCGCCGTCTCCACGCACCATCTTGAGGGCGTGACGCTCCTGCTCGATTTCCTTGCGGGTTCTGACTCCCAGGCGCCGGAGGACAGGCAGTGGCGGACACCATCCCTGCAGGGAGTGCTGCGCCAGAAAACCGGTTACTCCGAGTGAAAGATACAGCCATTTACGGTTGACAAACGTGCCGAGAATCACTCCACTGAAGGCAAGCAGTGCGGCATTGAGTTCCAGCACGCGTTCAACATCCCATTCCCTTTCCAATTCACCAAGACGGGTATTGATCGACTCCGGCGAAGAAACAGTGCGGGCGATATTTTCCACGGTACACAGCCGGATACGCTCCTGGACTTGTACATTGGTGTGTCTCTGGACACGAGAGGCCGAAGGAGGAAGAGTAAATTTTTCTGCAACATTCATGGTTTGAGTCTGATTCATCGGTATGCTCCTTTTTGTGAAGGTTATTTCTTGTCCGGTTCGGGTACATCACGTTCACTGACTTTCTCATCTTTTGCTTTGGCGTCTGCTCTCCTGAAGTCCTGGCGGTCGCTTTTTAAGCCTTCCTGCCGATCCCGGGATTCGGGTTCAAGTACAAGTTCGGCCAGCAGGGGGAAATGATCGGAGCCAAAAGCCGGCAACCGACTGATTTCTCCCAGGGTGAAATGGTCGCTATGAAAAAGATGATCCAGGGGCCAGCGCATGAACCAATATCCGGCATGGAAGGTATTGAACATGCCGCGCCCCACTCGGGGATCCAGCAAGCCGCTGATTTTTCTAAATAGCCTGGTCGTGCTCGACCATGCAACATCGTTTAAGTCACCGGTGACAATGGTCGGGATAGGGGTGAGAGCCACACTCTTGGCGACAATAATCAGTTCGGCATCGCGCTCGGAGGAGTCTTTTTTATGTTGAGGAGCGGGCGGCGCCGGGTGGAGAAAATGCATGCGAACTTCTGCCCCGGAGGGAAGCACCACCAAGGCATGTATGGATGGGATGTGCTTCTCAACCAGATGTTCAATCTGACTGTTCCGGATGACAAAGCGGGAATACACATGCATGCCATACAGATTGTCACGCGGACATTTGACGGTGTAAGGATATTCTGCCTGAAGGGTATCAAGGCGTTCCTGCCACCAGTCGTCGGATTCGAGCGTTACCAGAACATCGGGGAGGTATGCGTCCACCATTTCAAGCAAACCTTCCGCATTTCGATTGGTTGTCAGGACGTTGGCGGTCATGATGCGGATCGTTTCCCGTGGATCTTTTTTTTCAGCCGTCTTTACCTCCTCCGGAAATAACCCGGTATAGGGCAGAATCCACCAGGCCTGAAAGAGCAGGCAAAGGATTGCCGCAGTGAACATGCCGATTACGGTGGGTCGCCGCAAGTCTAGGATGAGCAATTCCAGGAGAATCAGGACCAGCAGAAGAATGCTGAGCTGCAGACGGGGGAAGTCGAGCGCCCTTACCCACCACACTTCACTCGGCAACAAAGGCAGCAATGTCAGGGCAACTAAGGAGACAGTGGCAATTAGAAAAGTGAGCAGCATAAAGAGTCCTTTTATCTCCGATGAAATTATCAAATCGATTGTGCGGTGGCGCACTTTATCCTAGCAATATTTATGCCTTTAATTTACTCGAAGTCCCGTGGCATGGATTTTGTATATCTCTGATTTGTAGAGAAATACAAAATCTTATATTTGAGTAAGGAGAAAGTGCAAAATGATAACAGATTATGAACTTGCCAAGGAAAAAATGGTTGAGGTGCTTGTTCGCCGCGGGATAGGTGATCAAAAGGTTTTAACCGCAATGAGTAACGTTCCCCGGCATCTTTTCGTTTCCGACGATATGCAGGAATTGGCCTATGCCGACCGTCCGTTGCCTATCGGAATGCAGCAGACTATCTCGCAACCCTATATAGTGGCTTTGATGACCGAGATGCTCGAGCTGAATGAGAGCATGAAAGTACTGGAGATCGGGACAGGCAGCGGTTATCAGACAGCAGTCCTGGCTGAGCTCTGTAACAGTGTGTACACGGTGGAATTATTTCCTGAACTGCTGGAATCGGCGACAGCCCTTCTCAGGAAACTCGGTTATCGCGGTATCTCCGCAAAGATAGCCGATGGAACCGGCGGCTGGTCCGAGTATATGCCCTATGATGCTATAATTGTTTGCGCCGGAGCTCCGAATATTCCAAAGCCTCTCTTTGAGCAGCTTGCCGAAGGCGGCAGGTTGATTATTCCGGTAGGAGATAATGTGTCGCAACTGCTGAAGATAGTAAGCAGGCGAGGCGATGAGTTCAGTGAAAAGCAACTGCTCAGATGCCAGTTCGTCCCCCTGCGCGGCGAACATGGCTGGTAGCAATCAAAAAAAGATTTCGAGAAGAGTCCGGTTATGCAAGATTTACGGCAAACACTTCAGGCGAAGAAAAGGAATTTTCTTCTAACAGGGGTTCTGGAACGCATATTGCTATTATGTTGTTGTAAGTATCGACGCCGCCGCACTCCGGCGGGACCGAACATTAACCAACAAGAGGAGTCACATCATGAATAAAGATATACTCAAAGGAAAATGGAATCAGCTTAAAGGTGAAGTCAAGGTCCAGTGGGGGAAATTCACCGACGATGAGCTGGATGAGATGGACGGGAACTACGATATAGTCGTAGGGAAGCTGCAGGAGAAGTACGGGTATGGAAAAGACGAGGCGGAAAGAGAGGCAGATAAATTCTTCACTAAGCATGAGGGCAGGAGATGATGCATAACATCAATGATTTCTTCCTGAATCCGTTTCCATCATAACTCTCCGGCTCCTCCGGATCATGCCTCCGAGCACAATCTGGAGGAGCCCTCAGTGTCGATAATGGACACCTTTCTTACACAGTTGAATCCACAGCTTACCATCCTCTTCAATGTCGTTGTGGCCATGTTTTTCGGTGGCCTTATCGGGCTGGAGCGTGAACTTGCAAAAAAGCCGGCAGGGCTTCGAACCCTTATGCTTGTTGCCGGTGCTTCGTCTATGCTGGTTGGACTCGCAGATGTTTTAGTCGAACGTTTTGCCTCGGATGGTAACAATGAAATCCTGCGAACCGACCCGATTAGAATTATTGAGGCTATCATCACCGGGATCAGTTTTCTTGGAGCCGGCACTATATTTCAATCCGGCAAGGATGATAGAGTCGAAGGATTGACCACAGCGGCTTCCATTCTCATCTGCTGCGTTATCGGCATCTCCGTTGCCCTCAACCAATGGGCACTGGCTACCGGCGTCACATTTTTTTCCATCGTCATTCTCTGTGCCGCAGCAACGCTGGAGCGTAGAATAGGAAGAAGAAATGATCGACACCGATAGAACTGCAGGCGCTTCCTGCACATTTGCATTTGCGGTCGGCTCCTAACGCATCGTCTCGATGGTTCCCTCTATGTAGCTGAGATGACGACGTTCATCCTCGAGATTCTGGGTAATGATCGATTTTATGAATGGCTGCACATCCCAGCCGATCGCCTCGCTGTACTTTTCATTGGTCAGTTTTTCATTGGAGAACATGGCCTTCAGTGCTCCTTTGGTGCCGGTCAGGCTCCGCAAAGAAGTAAACCCGCTGATGATATAGCCTTTGAAGTCGGGAGAAAACTCAGGCGGGGTCCCGCCGATCTCACGCAAGGCGGCAGACAGGGATGTGATATGCTGCTGGTGTTCGTCACGGAATCGGGTAAGCTGGCTGCGGATGGCCTCCTCCTCAATTTTTTTTATTGCAGCGTTGTAGGCGTGTATTGCATCGATATCCAGCTGTATGAGCTGACGCAATTCTTTGGTTATGTCATCGTTTTTCATAAGCTCCTCCATGTGTCGATGAGATGCTGTTGACAGCTTCATTCTTCTCCGAATCGGAAGAATTCTTTAACCGTTGACGACCTTATCCGTTAACGATCCGACCGCCGTTGGGGTGGAGAACCTGTCCTGTCATGTAAGATGATTCGGAACAGGCCAGAAATAAATAACTCGGGGCAATTTCTACCGGTTGGCCGACCCTGCCGATCAGGGTGTCATCACCGAAACGCGCCATCTTTTCCTCACTGAAGCTCGCCGGAATGAGCGGTGTCCAGACCGGGCCCGGCGCTACCCCATTGACCCTGATGTTTTTCTTGGCCAGGCTTATGGCCAGCGAACGGGTGAAAACGGTGATCGCCCCTTTAGTACAGGCATAAGGGATGAGTTGAGGGTGCCCCTGGTAGGCGGTCACCGAAGAGCTGTTGATAATGGTACCCCCATCCATGTAGGGCAGGGCCGCCTGAACAAAATAAAACATGGCAAAGATATTCGTCGCAAAGGTCCTTTGCAACTGCTCGGGAGTCACATCCAGAATGCTCTCGTAGGAATGCTGTTCTCCGGCATTATTGACGAGGATATCTATTCCGCCAAAGGTTTCGACGGTTTTATCGACGGCATACCGGCAGAATTCAGGATTGCCGACATCTCCGGCGATGGTCAGGGATCTTCCTCCGTGATGTTCCACTCTCTGCCGCGTATCTTCGGCATCTTCATGCTCGTCCAGATACACTATAGCCACATCGGCCCCTTCCTGGGCAAAGAGAATACTCACTGCCCGGCCGATACCGCTGTCGCCCCCTGTGACCATTGCGACTTTATGCTCAAGTTTTCCCTGGCCACGATACCTTTCATTCTCGGTTTCGGGCAACAGCTGCATTTTCGATCGCTTGCCGGGCTGCTTTTCCTGATGCACCTCCTGCGATTGCCTTTGATCAGCCATAATCACCTCTTTATACTTGTGCCCTTAATAAGGGCCGATAAGAGCAAGGAATGGATCAATGGGTACCGCTTTCCACGTGACCCGGCGGTCTGCGTTCCTCTGTCGTCCATTTACCTTTCTCTGAACCGAGTTTTTCCTTGGCTGCTTCTACAGCTGCGGAAGCGGCTTCTCTGCCTTTTTCCATCTGCTCGTCGACAAACTCGGTGGTTTTCTCGCGAAATTCGTCAACGGTCTTGCCCATAACCTCTTCTTCCTTGCGCGAAATCGGCAGGCTCATGGCAGCCAATGCGCCGAGAGCCAGACCAAGAGCTGAAAGCAGCACCGGACGGCCGCTCAGTTCCGAGCTGCTCGCCTGCAGTTTTTCTTTCAATTCCCGGCTCTGTTCTTTGAGATGCTCTCCTCTGTGTTTCAAGTCATCGGAGAAATGCTTCATTTTTTCGCCTGCTTCTGAAGTGGTACCCGCTATATTGGATTTCACCTCCGAATATTTATGCTGCAACTTGCTTTTGGCGCCAGACACATCACTCTCGAATCTTCTCGTGCCTGTTGTTGCCATAAGCCAGATCAGGCTTATGCCCATCATGGCTGCCGGGACCGGATTCTCTCTGACGGTCCTGGTGAGATTGGCGGAAAATTCTCTTGCCCCGTCGCCCCATTTCAGAGCCTGCTCCCATAATTCGCGGGGGGATAACTTGTCTTCCAGAGTATGAAGTGTTTCATCGATTTCCGCCCTGGTGTGTTTGATTTTTTCTGCATATTGTTCTGAATTCATAGTTTCCTCCTGAGCTGATTTATGTTGAGCAAATGATGGTCTGACAGGTGTTTTAGTGGGATGCCGCCGTATGTTTCTGGGCAAGACTCCTGTCCCGCTGCAGAGATTCAACCGTTTTTTCCGGCATCAGGTTGCGAGCTTTCAGGCTGCTTTTACCTTTTCCCAGCATAATTAATCCAACCACCAGGATCACTACGGCCACGATCAGTGCGGCAACCCAGGGATCGACATACAGCGACAGGCCCAGGATGGCTGCGAGCAAAAGCATTAGAAATCCAGCATAGGCCACGGCGCCGCCGACCACCAACATGGTGAGGCCGCTTTCCGCCTTTTCCACCTTCTCGGACATCTCCGTTTTCACCAAACGGATCTCCTGGCGAAATAGAGTCGTGATATCTCTGGTTAAGTCTGAAAGTAAGCCGGTTATTGATTTTTCTTCTTTTCTGATATCCATAGCTGTCCTCCCGTTATGAATATGAGTATTTTCATTGATGAACATCCAATTGCTGTCGTTCTCTATCGGCTATTCGTGGAAGACCACTCCTTCGGCCGGAGTCGAGGAAAAGCCCGTTTCGCCAGCACGATACACTTCCTCATGGGGTTTAAAACCGTTGTTGTCGCGTGTGGAAAGATTCATTGCCCGCGTAATGGCAAAACCGGCAATCAATGCCCCGCCAAACAAAAGCCCCGGATGCCTGACGGCAAAGGTCTGGACCTGGTTGGTGATTTCATCGACCCGGTAATCACGCAGGGAATGAGACAAACGGCGCATTTCCCTGGAAGCCTTTTTCATGTAAGAATCCGAGGATTTCATCGCTTCGGCCTCCAGTCCTTCAGGCCTCGTTTCATCACCGGCACCGAGAACGGAGGCAGGGTCTTTTTGTTGTTCGAAGTATTCATGCCCCCTCTCTGCGGCATCCTGTTTCAACGATTGGTCCCGTTTTTTTGACTGCTCCTCAAGCCTCTGGGCGATGTTTTCCGTTTGGGTGAGACCGGTTGTTCTTCCGACTTCTGTATCCATATTCATTTCCCCCTGATGAATTGTCTTGGTTTGAGAAAAAGATCCTCATTGATACATTCCTATGGAAAACTGTGGCTTCCAAGGCATGACACGCTATGAGCATGAGGTCCTGTATTCTTCTTTCATTAACCATGCCAAAACACAAAAATCTTCAAAAGCACTTGGCGGAACAGACAATATATCCTTGAATTTCAGTGATTAACCACAGAAGGCTATTTTACACTGCGCATCGTTACAGGCAATTGTCCTTCCCCGCTGAAAAGAATGGGGCCGGATCTATCGAGCGGCGGTCGTTTTCCTTGATCCAGTCCTCTTTGACCGGAAAGCTGTCCTGAGCAAGCGGAAAAACCTTGCGGCCGGATCGACGGGTATCCGGCGGGTAGAGCATAAAACGGCTTCAGTCAAGGGCCTTTCTTGGACAGGCATGGTTCTTGCTGGTTGAGAGATTGTGGTGTGGCAATTCTTATATCAAGGGAGAAAACAAATGCATCCTCTACTTCGAAAGAGATGGTCGCCTTATTGGGTCGGAGCGGCGATAGGAGGACTGGAAGTCCTGGCGATGCTTACTGCGAAAAAACCGCTGGGAATAACCAGCCCTTTTGAAGAAGCGGCTGTCATCGTCGCCGACACGCTTGCCCCCCAAGCCATGGGTTCCGAGACATACAGGGAGAAAAGCGGCAAGAGCCCTGAAATCAACTGGGAATGGGGACTCGTCACCGGCGTTGTACTCGGCAGCATGTTGAGTGCCAGGTTGGCCAAGGATCCCCTGCCGCGTCCCGTGCCCGACCTCTGGCAAAAACAGGTGAGTGCATCTCCTTCGTTACGTTACGGGGGAGCTTTTTTGGGTGGGGCTCTGATGATGTTCGGCGCTCGTATGGCCAAGGGATGTACAAGCGGTCATGGGATCAGCGGCACCATGCAGTTTTCCGCGTCAAGCTGGCTTTTCGTTCCGATAATTTTTTCTGCGGGCGCGGCAGTTGCGAAGGTCCTGCTTGGGAGGAAAAAATGAAACGGGAATCGTACGGCAGAATAATGCTTGGTCTCCTCACCGGAACGGCTTTCGGTTTCCTGCTGCATAAAGGTCGGGCGTCCGAACACGAAGCGATCAGCGGCCAACTGCTTCTTGAAGATTTCTCAGTAGGTAAAATTATGGCCACTGCCTCCGCAGTCGGTGCAGCGGGAACATATGCCCTGAACGAATTGAAGCAGGTCGACCTCAAAATCAAACCTCTCAATACGGGCGGCATTGTGCTGGGAGGGACCATGTTCGGTGCCGGCATGGCATTGCTTGGTTACTGTCCCGGAACAAGTCTGGCTGCCATCGGCGAGGGTCATAAAGATGCCGCTGTCGGGGCCCTGGGAATGCTGGGCGGTGCATTGGCCTTTATCAAGGCTTATCCGTATATCAAGCCGGTTATAGAAAAAGGTGCGGTCGGCGAAAAGACCCTGCCGCAGTTGACCGGAAGTTCGCCCTGGTTGTGGGTAGCCGGATTGGCGGGGACAGTAGCCCTGGGAGCCAATCTGCTGAAAAAATAAACAAAAGGAAGCGGCAAGTTTTTTCCTGTCGGCCGGTGGAGGCGGAATATGGAAATGAATACAATGGAAGACTGGGAGCAATGGGTCAAACTGGCGCGGGAGAAGCCGGAAGAATTCGAGAGGCAGAGGACCGCTGCCATCGAAGAATTGATTATGAGCCTGCCGGTTGAATCCCGGCACCGCGGTCGTCAACTGCAATGGCAGATAGATGGCATCCGCCTCACTTCATCAAACAGTCTGCACGCCTGTATCCGGATGTACGATATGTTGATGGAAACGGTGTACGGATCAAACGGGCTGCTCGAAAACATCAGCCTGCTGAGCAGCAGGAATGGTCCTTCCGAGCGGAATCATATAGCCGGAAAAGCGATTGGCCGGTCTCGTTCAACAGGAAAATCCGGTTTACTTCTCGAATTCAGAAGTAAAAAGATCAGGTGATTAAACACCCTCCGGATATTCTTCCGGATCTAGATAACATATTCTCCGGGCGGGACACGAGATTCCGGGTTCGATCCGATATCCACATCCGGCAATCCGCCATAATATCCTCTGCCGTTTGCCGCAGCCATGAGCCAGATCAGACTGATGGCCATCAAGGTTGCCGGAATCGGGTTATCTCTGACGGTTCTGCCGATGTACATGGACAATTCCTTGGCCCCACCGCTCCACTTGATTGCCTGATCCAATAATTCCCGGGACGAAAATTTGTCTTCCAGCGTGTAGAGGGTTTTATCTATTTCTTCTCTGGTATGTTGTATTTCTTTTACATATTCATCCGAATTCATAGTTCCTCCTGTGTGGGAGATGAACGGCGAGCGGACCAACAAAACAGGACCCTTCCAGCCACAATCGGTGAATCGGGATATCACCTTTTCGCCATGCACGGATATCCAGCAATTTTTGAAGCGCCGGCGATACTTTCATGGTCTCACGGAAGGTCCGGTTCTGTCGGCTGCGATGGACTGTCAGCTGTGGTGAACAACTTCCTCTATCGGTGCCGACTGGTAGTCCGTCCGGTGAGGACGGGATACCGGTTCATCCGAGATCGGTCTGTTTTCACGTTCAGAAATTTTAAAAGCTCTCGTAAGGGTAAAACCGGCCACAACTGCGCCGCCGATAAAGTATCCCGGGTGTTGGCCGACAAAGTGCTGGACCTGTCGAGCCAGTTTCTCGACCCCCTGTTCCCGGAGAGAGGCAGACCATCGTCGCATTTCCCTGGAGGCCGTTCTGAAGTAGTAGCTCGAGGTTTTCCTTTTTTTGTTTTCCAGCTCACCTGCAGCCGTATCAAGGGCGTCCGCGACATCCTTTATTATTTCGGCGGCTGTTCCTTTACGCTGTTCGAGGTACACACGTCCCCTGTCAACGGCATCCTGTTTCAAGGATTGTGCCTGTTTTTTCGTCTGTTCTTCGAGTCTCATTCGGGTTGTTTCCGCCTCGGATTGACCGAGAGGTGTTTTTCCTACTTCTGTTTCCATGTTGTATTCCCCCATTGGATATAGGTTTAATCGCAGATCCTCATGGCCACCATCCCACCTTGCAATCTCCTGCTTGTCAGGCACAGTGGCGCGTCAGCATGAGGTCATGCATTATTTATTCATTAACCATGCCATAATTGAAAATTTTTCCTATTACCTGGAAAAAGGACAAGATATTTTCAATTTCGATCACTGCCACAGGAAATTATCCCATCGGTCCGGACACATTATCCTGGAAATGAAGACTGATGTCTTATTCTGCTGGATTTGCAAGTCAAATACCACGTGTAAACATAATTAACTTGTTAGAAAACAGGCAAGCAGTTACAATTATTCCCAACCACTGAAAAGAGCCGGTGGTGTCACCGGAAATTATCGAAGCAGAGCGGGTGTCCGCTTGGAAGGAGGTGTCATGTTATTAAAGAGCAAGCTGTTCGGCTGCGTTGTACTTTTGGTTATTGTCAGCTGTTCACAGGAAGCCAACCTGCCTGTTTCCGCCGGGTTCGGTCCCGATCCCGTTCTTCCGCCACCTCCGAAGGTTTTCTTGCCGACGGTCAACATTGCACCGGCAAAAGGATGGCCCAATGGCGAACACCCCTCGGCAGCGGAGGGATTAACGGTCACCGCCTTTGCCGATAATCTGGACCACCCGCGCTGGGTCTTCGTGCTTCCGAACGGCGATGTGCTGGTAGCCGAAAGCAATGCTCCTCCAAAACCCGAGGATTTCAAAGGAGTGAAAGGCTGGTTGATGAAAAAAGCGATGAAAGTCGCCGGTTCCGGCGGTCCCAGCGCCAATCGTATCTCGCTGCTGCGAGACGGCGATGGGGACGGCAAGGCCGAATTTCGTTCTCTCTTTCTGACCGGGCTGAACTCGCCCTTCGGCATGGAACTGATAGGAAACGCCTTTTATGTGGCTAACACCGACTCGATAGTACGCTTTCCCTATCGCGAAGGACAGACGAAGATTACCGAGCCGGGGGTCAAAATCATGGATCTGCCGGCAGGTCCGATCAACCGTCACTGGACGCGTAACATAATCGCCGGCCAGGACGGCAAAGTGCTCTATGCCACGGTCGGATCAAACAGCAATGTAGGCGAAAAAGGCCTGGACAAGGAGCTGGGGCGCGCCGCTATCTGGCAACTGGATCTTGAGTCGGGTCACCAGCGTATTTTCGCCTCCGGTTTGCGCAACCCCAATGGCTTGGCCTGGGAACCTGAAAGCGGCGTGTTGTGGACGACCGTCAACGAGCGTGACGAACTCGGCAGCGATCTTGTCCCCGACTTTCTGACCTCGGTGCAGGAGGATGGTTTTTATGGATGGCCATACAGTTACTTCGGCGGCCATCTTGATCTGCGGGTGAAACCGCAGCGGCCCGATCTGGTCGGTAAGGCCATTGTTCCGGATTACGCCCTGGGAACACACACCGCTTGTCTTGGTCTGGCTTCTTCCCGGGACGCCGCGCTCGCCGGGCAATTCAATAACGGGATGTTCATCGGTCAGCATGGCTCATGGAACAGAGAGCCTCCCAGCGGGTATAAAGTCATTTTCGTCCCTTTCCATCAGGGCAGGCCGCACGGTGCTCCGGTCGACGTATTAACCGGTTTTCTCAGCAAAGAAGGCAATGCCCTGGGCCGTCCCGTCGGGGTTGCCGTCGACAAACGAGGAGCCCTCCTCGTGGCTGATGATGTCGGCAATATCATATGGAGAGTCGCCGGGCAAGAGTAAGACTGCGACAGGAGTATGAATCGGACTCCTGTCGCATGCGAAATGAAAAAAATCGGATCGGGCAAAACAGCTTTTTCCAGTCAAACGTCATGTTTTCAACTCAGGATACGCCGCACCGGATCCGATCGTCACCGGCTTGAGGTGCCTCATTGCCTTGATCATGAAAAGCAGCAGGGCTACGGCCCCGATTATGATCAGGGTGTCCGGGACCAGACGGGTCTGGCCAAGGAGCTGTACGCTTTCCCGTTCCCAGAAATCATTGGAACGGGCATGCCAGAAGCCGTTGTTCAGGTTGTCGAGCGATTGCAGGAGCCCAACCGGCAGGAGGGTTCCGACGAACATCAGGAGCAGTCCGATGTTGGTGCTCCAGAAAGAAATGGACAGCAGCCGGGTGTCCCAGCCCTTTTCTTTGACAATCCCACGCATGGCAAAAAGAAGAAGCCCCATGGCAAGTATCCCATAGGTCCCGAAAAGTGCGGTATGTCCGTGATTGACCGTCAGATAGGTGCCGTGCTCATAGTAATTGATGATGGGGGTTGTAATGGCAAGTCCCATGACGCCGGCTCCCAGCACTTCCCAGGCGACCGCTGCCGAGAGAAACATGAGGGGATAGCGGTAGGGAAATCCCTTTCCACCTTTGGCGATGGTTTTTTGATTGTGCCAGGTCTCAGACAGCAGCAACAGGATCGGTACCGGCTCCAGCGCCGAAATGGTCGAACCGAGTGCCAGCCAGAAGGAGGGCTCCCCGAACCAGTAGTAATGGTGTCCTACTCCGATGATTCCTGCGAAAAGTGCCAGGGCAACGGTAAAATATACTGTTCGCAGGCCGGCTTTCAGATCGACCAGCGACAGATTGACCATGACGAAGACGATGGCGGCGGCGGCAAAAAATTCAAAGGAACCTTCCACCCAGGTATGAACGACCCACCACCGCCAGAAGTCGGCGATGGTCAGATGAGAGTTGGGGTCGTAGAGCAGTCCGAAGCAGAAAAAGCCGACCACGGCAATGGCCGAATAGGATAAGAAATGCGGCAGTCCCCAGCGATCCTGTCCTGAGCGGAAATGTGATTTCAGCGCCCTTATCACCAGGAACAGCCAGATAATCAAGCCGACCAGCAAAAGGATCTGCCAGAAACGGCCGAGTTCAAGATATTCCCATCCCTGATGGCCGAACCAGAACCAGAGGCCTTGGAAAAATCCTGTCTGATCGGAGGCACTCTCGCTGAAAAATCCTTTGATACCTAAAACTTCTCCACTCAAGCTGCCGACAACCACGATGACTATCGCGACAAAAAGTATATCGACAAGAAGGCCCTGCAGTTTTGGTTCCTTGCCGCCGACGTAGGGGGAGACGAAGAGTGTCATGCCGATCCATGAGGTCGCTATCCAGAATACCGCGAGCTGGAGATGCCAGGTCTTGGCCCAGTTGTACGTGAAGAAATCGGACAGGAAGGTCATGCCGTAGAAGGTGCTCGGATTGACGGTGTAATGGGCCATCAGCCCGCCCATGGTGGTCTGCAGGACGAAAAGAGCGGCAACCACCAGGAAATACTTCGCGGTTTTTCGCTGGCTCGACGATATTCCTGCCGCGGCAAGCTGGTTTGCTATCTGGGGCCTGAACGGCACCGCACCGAGATTGTAGGCGTAGCGATGGAAGATATATACAACCACGCCGAGGCACAGTCCGAAGGCCACCAGCGAAATAGCGGACCAGACCAGGGATTTGCCGGATACCATGTTGCCGACACTGATATCGTTGGGCCAGTTGTTGGTATAGGTATGATTATCGCCGGGCCGTATGGTGGAGGCGGCCCAGGCCGTCCAGAAGAAGAAATCGGCAAGATTTTGAATTTCTTCAGGATGAGTGATAGTGGCAGGACCGATGGGCCCTCTCGGGTCGCCCTCTGTAAAAAAAGCGTTGTAAAACAGCCGATTTTCCTGAAGCGCGTGGGCCTTCAAGTCGGAGATAAACAAGGTGTCGGTAGCCGAGGCGTACATGTTTCTTTTGATGTCCTCGATGACGACTGCATCGACTGCACCGCGCGATTGGGTGTCCAGATCCATGTAGGCTGCGCCGAATACGTCACGGGCCACTTTTTCGCGCATATTGATGCCGATATTATGCAGCGCCTGGGCTGTGAAATCCGGACCACGATAGGTGCCATGGCCCCAGACGCTGCCCACATCCATAAGTCCGTACTTCTGCCAGACATGTTGACCGGCGATGATCTGCTGGCGTCCCGAAATCTCCTGTCCGGACTCGGTGACGACTTTGCCGGGATACGGCGGGAGGTCCCTCTCCGTATACACATAGCCGATCAAGGCAACAATGATCGATCCGACAAGTGCTGCGATAAAGTATAATTTTAGTTTTCCGCTGATCATTTCCATATCTCCTCTGGTTGAAATAAACTGGATTGATCGATTTGAAAAACATCATTTTTGCGGCTCTGCACAGGACAGTCATCCGGTGCAGGTATGCGGGTGTGGAGTCCGCCGAACTAAAGAGAGGTCGGATTTTCTGCGGCGCGCAATACAACCAGTGATCGAGCCTCGATCTTGATCCGATCTCCCGCTTCATATTCTTCCTCTCCGCTTTCGTCCCAATCCCTGTCCGTACCAAAAACAAACAGCCACCGGTCGGCCCATTGAGCATCCGGCAGCGTGCAGCTCAGCGGTTCATTGTGGGCATTTATGAGGATATAAAAATTGTCGTCGGTCAGAGCCTCTTTCTGCGGATTGGGTGCCCTGACCGCGCCGTTCAGGAAGATACCGAGTGTCTGGGTGTAGCCACGCTCCCAATCATGTTCTGTCATTTCCTCGCCCTGGATTGTGAACCAGGCGATATCCCGTGTTCCGCTGCCATGAATGAGTTTTCCCTGAAACCAGCCGCGCCGGCGAAAGGCAGGATGGCTCCTGCGGAAACGGATGAGCTTTCGACAGAACTCCAGCAGCTCCTCATCGACTGCCTTCCAGTCATACCAGGTAATTTCGTTGTCCTGACAATAGCCGTTGTTGTTGCCTTGCTGGGTCCGGCCGATCTCATCTCCGCCGAGCAGCATCGGCACACCCTGGGAAAGCAGCAAGGTTGCCAGAAAGTTGCGGATCTGCCTCTTGCGGAGCCTGATTACGTCGACATCGTCGGTCGGACCCTCGGCACCGCAGTTCCATGAGCGGTTGTGGCTCTCGCCGTCCTTGTTGTCCTCGCCGTTGGCTTCATTGTGTTTATCGTTATAGGAGACAAGATCGGTCATGGTGAAGCCGTCGTGACAGGTGACGAAGTTGATGCTGGCAAACGGCCGGCGCGAGGAGTTCTCGTAGAGATCGGAGCTGCCGGTGAAGCGTGAGGCAAATTCCTGCAGTGTCTGCTCCTCGCCCCGCCAGAAGTCGCGGATACAGTCGCGGAACTTGCCGTTCCATTCCGTCCAGACCGGCGGGAAATTGCCGACCTGATAACCTCCCTCGCCGATATCCCATGGTTCGGCAATCAGCTTGACCTGGTTGATCACCGGGTCCTGCTGGATAATGTCGAAAAACGCCGACAGCTTGTTTACATCATGCAGTTCTCGCGCCAGAGTTGCGGCCAGATCGAAGCGGAAGCCATCGACATGCATCTCCAGGATCCAGTAGCGCAGGGAATCCATGATAAGCTGGAGGACATGGGGGTTTCGCATGTTGAGACTGTTGCCGCAGCCGGTATAATCCATGAAATACCGTTTGTCGTCGGTGAGACGATAATAATAGGCGTTGTCGATGCCTTTCAGGCTCAACATCGGACCCAGATGATTGCCTTCGGCCGTATGATTGTAGACAACATCGAGAATGACCTCGATGCCGGCCCGATGCAGCGTTTTCACCATATTTTTGAATTCGGCAACCGCACCACCTGCACGCATATCCGATACGTATTCGTCATGCGGTGCGAAATAGCTGATACTATTGTACCCCCAGTAATTGCGCAAATATCGATCTATCAGGTGCTTGTCGTGGACAAACTGATGGATCGGTAAAAGTTCGACGGCTGTAATGTTCAACTCGGTGAGGTAGTTGATAATCGACGGATGAGCCAGTCCTGCATAGGTGCCCCGCAGTTCGTCGGGTACATCGGGGTGATTCATGGTGAGACCCTTGACATGGGTTTCGTAAATGATTGTGTCATGCCATGGGATGCGGAGGAGGCGGTCGCCGTTCCAGTCGAAAAACGGTTGATTCACCAGGCACCGGGGAATGAACGGGCCACTGTCGCTCTCGCTGCGATGTTCATGACCTTTCTTGAAGTCGTAGGGGAAGACAGCTTCATCCCATTCGATACGTCCGCTGAAGGCCTTGGCGTATGGATCGAGCAGCAGCTTCGCCGGATTGCATTTATGGCCGCCCTCCGGGTCCCACGGCCCGTAAACCCGGTAGCCGTAACGCTGGCCCGGTCCAACGGCGGGTAAGTATCCATGCCAGCAATAGCCGGTCACTTCCTCCAGGTCAACGCGGGTTTCCTGGTCATCGTCGTCGAAGAGGCAGAGTTCGACTCGTTCGGCAATCTCTGAAAACAAGGAGAAGTTTGTGCCGACCCCATCAAAAGTGGCACCAAGCGGATATGGATATCCTCCTAAGAGTTTCATGATGCTTTTCCTCCATGTTGATTGGAGAATTCTCTCCTTTTTTCATCTTTCACCGTACCCATCGCATCTACATCAGCTGGATCACGCAATTTGCATGCCATTGGGAAGATTTGCCTGACCGGATAGGAGCCTGATCATTAAACAGCCGAAACGATATGGAAAAATCTGAAAGGGAATTGCGGTGAAGGGGAGAGCGGTGGGGATTAGATTTTCCTATCAAACAGGAACCCTGTCCGAGGGAATCAGACCCAGGATGCACTGCCGGATTCAGAGTATATGTTGCGGTACTTGCGGTGTTAGAGCTATGGTTCCGCGGAAATCTCATGAGTTCCGCGGAACCGCCGGATCAGAAAGTCATACCGAGGCCGATGCCATAGACGAAACGTCCATCATCGTCATCGTCATCAAAGAGAATCTGATATTCCAACTGAGCAAAAGCAAAAGTTGTCGAATTGAGGAAAAATTTCAAACCTCCTTCCGGACCCGCGATAAATTGCTCGTCCACATTATCGCCATAAAGAAAACCGACAGTACCGCCCAAAAACGGTACGAGCCGTCCGGTTCCGAAATGATAATCGACACCAAGCCTGGTAGAACCACGAAAATCGTCTTCGCCGGAAACATCCGCATAGGTGAAATCCTGACGTATGCTTCCCTCCAGGCTGTCTGTGAAAAACTGACCGAGGCTGAATGATGTGGAAAACCCTGTGTTGTCGAAACTTTCATCACTCGCTCCCGAACCGGCAATGGAAAATTCCCTGACCCCTTGCTTGAAAGGGGATTCAACCTGTCCGAAAGCCGCGATCGGCGCCAGCAAAAGTACTGCGGTTGTCAGATACAATGTTTTTTTCTTAAACATGGCTCTCTCCTCCTCTAAATAAATCTTACTGATCTGCAAGGCCGACAATGGCCTTCCATGTCCATCATATTGCATATTCGATACCATTTGCCTTCTTTATAAGCAGACAGAACGGTAATGCCATGAAATCAGGGATGGACTAACAATCTTGTCGATATCGATCTCGCTATTGAAATCGAAATCGAATAGAGAACGCGAAATCATAGCAATGAAAAAATCGATCGCGATAGCGAGGCTTAAATCGTATGGGACGTGAAATCAGGAAGAGATTCCTTCGACCTCGGCATCGTCGCCCAGAACGTTCTCGACATAGATCAACTTGACGAGTACGAGCGCGGCTGCCGTCAGTGGCGTGGCCAGGATCAGTCCCAGCAGTCCCAGGGTGCTGCCCAGTACGACCTGGGAGCTGAGGGTCAGAACAGGCGGCAGGGAAACCGCCCGTTGCTGGATCAGCGGGGTTATCAGATAACTCTCAATTGTCTGGATGACGACATAGAGCAGGAAAACATAAAGAGCCGTCATCGGCGACTGTGTGAATGCAAGCAGGATGGCGGGAATGGCCGAAATGACAGGACCTATGTTGGGAATAAAGGTAAGAATCCCTGCCAGGGTGGCCAGCATGAGAGCGAGTGGAATATCGAGGAGCAGCAGGCCGAGATAAGAAACGACACTGATCATCAGCATTTCAATAAATCTGCCGATAAGCCAGCGTCCCAGCGTGTAATCCAGGGCTTGAAAGACCTGGTCCGCGCGATTTCGGCTGCGCTCCGGGATTAAATGGAGCAGACCGTCGACATGGTACCGAGGCGAAAAAGAGAGATATAAACCGACAAAAAGAATAATGAAGGCGCTCGTTATCGCCCCGAATGTGGTAGCAAAAAGGCCAACCGCCTGAGAAGTAATCTTCTGGGTCGTCTCCGAATCGCCGGCGGACTGGAACAGATCCCTGAACCAGTCGAATGAGCCGATTTTTCCCCGCAGCTGCTCAAAAGCCTCAGGCAGCTGGTCCATGAGTTTTTCACCCTGTTCGGCCAGCTGGGGAACCAGCAGGATAAAGAAAGCGATGGACAGAGCCAGCATGAGGAGGAGGGTAATAAGGATGCCGATCTTCTCAGGCAGAGGCAGCCTGCCGAAGAGAAAAGCACTCACCCCCCGGATAAAGATGGCAAAGAGCACTCCGGCGAAAATCAGCAGCAGCATTTCGACAGCCGACCAGATCAACATGAACAACAGGAACGCCAGGGCCACGATGCCGAGAGTAATCAGCACCAGCTTGGCAAACTCGACTTTGTTGATATGATGAATTTCTTTCTCCATGAATTACATTACCTGGCGCATACAAAAATAATTGTTAGTCCGCTCACGTCCCCATCCTCTTGGTACCCTCGAACAATGAAAATCAAGCGGCTCCGGTTTCGCGCAGGGCGGCGATCAAGCGGAGGAGAATCGTAAATCCCAGATATGCCATGGCGATGATGCCGGCAATCATAATGAAGATGATAATTACAACCGTTGCCTTGAGGCGATGTTCCGGGCTGCTCTGCGGTTGTGCCGAGTCGAGCTGTTTTTCCATCAGCGTCATATTTCTCTCGTTGGCCTTCCAGACGAAATCGAAAAGATCTCCGAGAAAAGGGATAAGACCGATAAATGTTTCCAGCAGAACGTTAAAGACCATGCGGAGCAGGGTGGAGGTGGAGGCACCGAGTCTGGCGGCCTCGATAATGATATAACTCGAGGCAATGCCGCCGGCCATATCGCCAAAACCGGGGATCAGCCCTATGAGACCGTCGAGCCCGATACGATATCCGCCCGGAAGAGGAATGGCACTGTCCAGTAATCTGCTGAGCGAACGCAATCGCCGCATTCGCCTGGCTGTCGAAGAATCTATCGGTTCTTTTTCCTGGTGTATCATGAATATCTTTGCACTGAAAGGTGTTCAAAAGCTGCTGCTGCGGTTGTCCTCTTCATCAGGATACAGTCTGACAGGATAAGACTTCCGGTGAAGAGGAGGTTCATCCTGCAGCTTTCAATGTTCTATCCATCTCCTCAGTTTTTCAATTTCGGTTCTGTTCAACACTCTGGTCAGCGGCCCCCGTTCGCCTTGGAGAAGAGCCATGGAGCGCTGGAAGGCGGTGCGATCGCTGCCGAACATGTTGAGGAACCGTTCCGTTTCAACATGTGAATATGCCACGGCCTGTTTAAAGTCGGCAACAGCCTGATCTTCCCGGTCCAGTTCCGCTCTGGCGATGCCACGGGCGAAAAAAGCCGCTCCCCGCTCCGGATTAAGGGAGAGAGTGTGGTCAAGATCCTCCGCAGCCTGCTGAAATTCACCTTTTTTCAACCTGGTTACTCCACGGTAATAATAGGCTCTTTCGTTGTTCCCGTCCATTTCAAGCACGCGATCCAGATCCTGCAGAGCCCTGTCGTAGTCCTCAATATTGATGTAGGCGGCCCCCCTGCTGAGCAGCGTTTTTACCGGCTCATAGCCTTCTTCCAGAGCTTTGCCGAACATGTTGAAGCTTTCCTCATGATCGCCGATGACAAAGGCCTTCTGTCCCTTTTCGAAATAATCCCTGCCGTCCATATCATCCCCCTCTGAAAGTGAAAAGAAAAAACGCGTGCGGGGCTTCCCGCCCATACTGTAGGGTCTCTCGCAAGAAACGTACCAAACATTTCTGACGGCTTATCCTTCAAAAGCGGCGAGGACTTTTCTCATATCGGCCCTGCGGTCGAAAATGCCTTGCCACAGATCGCCTTTACTCTCGAGCCGCCTGCGCATGGTACGCAAAGTAAACTTTCCGGGATCGAAGTCGGCATTGAGTTCTTCCCATTCGACCGGTGCCGATACCGGTGCTCCCGGGCGAGGTCTCAGACTGTAGACGGAGGCCATGGTCTTCCCTCTGGCATTCTGCAGGTAATCGAGATATATTCGGCCTTTGCGAACCGATGGTGAACGTTCAAGGCTGGTCAGTTCTTTATTGTGAAGATGTATATGCGTTTCGATAAGCCTCACAAAGTTCTGGACCTGTGAATAGGAATATTTCTGCTGAACCGGCACATACAAATGAAGGCCTCGCGAACCTGATGTCTTACAGTAGGCAGGCAGTCCCAATTGATCGAACAGCTTTTTGAATTCAAGGGCCAGGTACACGACTTTGCTCATTTCAACATCGATCGGGTCGAGATCGAAAATCATGAAATCGGGACGTTCGAGGTTCGGCAGCGATGAACTCCAGGGGTTTATCTCGATACATCCCAGATTAGCCATATACAGCAGGGTGTCTTCATCCTGGCACAGCAGGTATTCGATTACTTCCCCTTTGCTGTTGGCTATTTCAATGGTCTGCGCCCAGTCGGGTGCTATCTCTTTGACGTTCTTTTGAAAAAAACCGGTCTCGATAATGCCGTTGGGCGTTCGGTAAAGCGATTGAGGTCGATTTTTCAAATAGGGCAAAATCACTTTCGCTATATCCCGGTAATAGGCGATAACATCTTCTTTGGTATAACTTTCCTCCGGCCAGAATATTTTTGCAAGGTTGGTGAATTTTACGTTTGTAGTTGACATTACAGGCTCCACAGCTTGTTCAAATTGTATCTGTTCGGGATTTTTATCGGTCCTGAGTCCTACAAAACTTGCGTGGCGCATAATCCCGTCATTGGTCCAGTTGGCAAATTTTACTTCCCCGATCAATTGAGGTCTCACCCAATGGATATTTTTTTCCGAAGGTGCATTTTCAAGGTCAATTTCATCGGTTTTCAATGCATCCAGCTTTTGCATGATGTCCTGCATCGTCTCTTCATTAAAACCTGTCCCCACCCGGCCGGTATACACCAGTGATCCGGCCTCATACACCGCGCACAGCAGCGAGCTGAAATGTCTTCCCGGTTTTTCGGAAGAAATGTAACCACAAATGAGCATCTCCTGGCGGTAGCCGGTTTTAACCTTCAGCCAGTCTTTCGAGCGGTTTCCGGGGAAATACCTACTCGCGCCACGCTTGGCGATCATTCCTTCGAGCCGCTTTTTCCTGACCTCATCAAAAAAAACGATTCCATCGTTTTCGGCATACTCGTGAAAGTGAACATGCGCAGGGGGATCGGCAAGCAGCACGTTCAGCAGCCTTTTTCGTTCTATGAGCGGCACCATCTTTAAATCGTGGCCGTTGAGCCAGACTATATCAAAGACATAATAATGAAGATTATCCTGCCGGAGAGTGCTGTTCTGCAGTTTCTGGAAATCGGTGCTTTCCCCACCCTTGTGGCACACTTCTCCATCAATGATAAAATCAGCGTTCAGCCTGGACAACTCATTGGCGATGGTTGAATAGGTATGGGTGAAAGAGTTTCCGTTGCGGGAGAAAAGATCTGCCTGCTCGCCGTTTTTGGCCGCGATCACCCGGTAGCCATCCAGTTTCAACTCGTACAGCCAGTCGCTTTTCGAAAAAGGCCGATCGGTCAACGAAGCCAGCATCGGTTGAATATATCCAGGGAAATCCAACCTTGGCGCCGATGCTGTTCTGCCGGGGATTTCCGATAATTTCTTTTCCCCCTGATTGTCAATGTCTCCCCGGGTATCGGTCCCTGCTATTTCTTCTATGCTGCGCCCGGTAAGAGCGCTTTTATCTTCAAATGCACTTTCCTCGGCATCATGTCCGGCTTTCATGAAAAACCATTCATTGTTTGCACTGCCTTTCCGCTCGACCAGATTGAAATAGCCTTTGAGTTTGGCCCCCTGCAGATACAGTTTCAACGCGCCTTTACGTATTTTGTGTTGCATCGCTTCAACTGTGGGAAAATTTCTGCCGTCTATGTAGTAGTAGCCGATATCCCAAACCATGACGGCGCCGGCACCGTAATTGCCTTTAGGGATAATTCCTTCAAAATGAATATAACTGAGAGGATGATCTTCTACTTTGATAGCGAGGCGTTTTATTTCCGGATCGTCGACCGGCTGTTTCGGAATGGCCCAGCTCACCAGCACATCTCCTACCTGTAAACGAAAATCGTAATGCTCTCTTCTTGCCCGGTGTTTCTGTATGACAAACCGGTTTTTTTCTTCCGGTTCGTGGACAGTGTCTTCCGGTTCGGGAGTGTCTTCAAACTTTCTCTTTTGCGCGTATTCGCTCAGTGTATCCATCTTTCTAACCGGTCATTTCGAGGCTCTTTCTCAACTGTTCCATCAGATCCTGCACCGCCGATTCCTGTGCTGCAATTTCCGGCGTACTGATTTCTTTGTTTTCTTTTTTGGCTTGTATCGTTTCCATGAGTTTTTCCTGATAAGTGTCCTTATACTTATCCGGTTGAAATGAAGTGGACATGCCTCCAATGATTTTGACAGCCATGTCGAGTTCTTCCTGTGACGGACTGGTATCGGGGATGTTCAGCTCATCGGGTTCCCGCAACTCGTCATGGAACCTCATCTGGGTAAGATACAGCACTTTCTCATCGGCCATGAGCAGGGCGAGATGCTCGCGGTTGCGCATGACAAACTTCGATAATCCTGCCATTTTCGTTTCATGAATGGCTCTTCGTAAAAGATTATAAGTCTTCCCCGCTCCTTTTTCAGGTTCCAGCAGGTAAGGTTTTTCAAAATATCGCGGATTTATTTCCTCGGATCTGACAAACTCCCGGATGTCGATGCTGTCGCTTTTGCCCTGGCCGGCTCTCTTGAAATCCTCGTCGTTCAAAATTACATAGTAGTTGTCTATCTGGTGACCTTTGACGATATCGTTCCACGGGACTTCCCTGCCATCTTCCTGACAAACCCGGGTGTACTTGATCGGGCATTGATCTCCTTTCCGCAACATCTTGAGATCGATATCGTGCCTTGAAGCGCCGCTGTATAGCTTTACCGGGATATACACCAGGCCGAAACTGATCCCGCCTTTCCAGATTGCTCTCGGCATCGTGTTCTCTGCTCCATAAAAAAATTCAAATTTTAGACTATTACCGCTATATCCACATTCCCCTGTTTATGAATGACATTTATCCCCACGTCATGGGTGTGCCGGCGCAGGGAAAGATCAAGGAGACCGTTGCCGACCTGCATGTTGGAAATTCGGACATATTCTATATAATCGGGTAAATGCGGATGATGAAACTGCACTTGCGGCTTTTCTGAAGAAAAGGTGAGCCCCAGGCACGCCTGCAAGAGATAAAACACCGTTCCGCTCGCCCAGGCCTGCGGGGAACAGGCGACCGGATATGCCGTAGGGCCCTGACCGGGCTGTTTGGGAAAACCACAGAATAATTCCGGTAACCGGTGCAGATCGAACATGTCTGCCGCATTGAACAATCCGTTAAAGAGCTTGATCGCCTCGTTTTTAAAAAAATACCTGGCAAAGCCCATCGCCGTGATGCTGTTGTCATGGGGCCATATCGTGCCGTTATGGTACGACATGGGATTATAACGATTTTCTTTAGTGGCAATAGTCCTTATGCCCCAGCCTGAGTACGAATCGCTGTTCATCAGGGTGTTGCAGGCTTTGCGTGCATATTCCGGCGTGGCGATACCACTGTAAAGAAGGTGGCCGACGTTCGATGAACACACCCGGCAGAGATTTTTATTGCCGTCGAGGGCAAGCGCATAGGTTTGCAGATCGTCACACCAGAAGACTTCGTTGAACCTTTTTTTCAACTCGGCAGCCTGGGCGGTGAGGAGCTTCGCCAGGGCGGAATCCCCGACCAGGTTGGCAAGTGTAGCTCCGGCAAGCTTGGCCTGGTAGGCATACCCCTGAACCTCACAGAGGGCGATCGGGCCGTCGGCTATCCTGCCGTCGGCGTGAAAAACGGAATCGTTGGAATCTTTCCATCCTTGTTGAAGAATGCCTCTGCTGCTTTTATGGGCATATTCGATAAAACCATCGCCGTCCACATCGCCATAGGTGTCGAGCCAGGCCAAGGCTTTGGTAATATTCGGCCATATCTGCTTGATAAAATCGGCATCTCCGGTCCGCTCGAAATAGGCGTCGGCGAGAATGATATAGAGTGGCGTCGAGTCGACGCTGCCGTAGTAATTCCTGAAGGGAATTTCATCGAGGGCTGCCATCTCCCCGGTTCTCGTTTCGTGAAGAATTTTTCCCGGCTCCGCATCCTGTTCGTAATTAATTTCCTGAGCCTGCTTGTCCGACAGAAAGCCGAGGACGCCACGGGCCAGATGAGGATCGATCCACAGGCACTGCAGCGCCGTGATTATCCCGTCCCGGCCGAAAGGTGTACTGAACCATGGTACACCGGCAAAGGGATATCGCCCGAATCTGGTCGTCGATGTCAACATCCTGAGATCGGTGAACGATCTCGAAAGCCATTCATTGACCTGTTGATGGGAGGTCGATATTTCCGTAGTCTTTTCCCTCTGACGCAGAAATTCCCTTTTGTTCCTGTCCAACGCCTGGGTATAGTCCAGCCTGAGCACCGGGATGTCGTCGTATTGACAGGATATAGTAATGAAGAGTTCTTTTTCCTGGCGCACATGAAGTACAAAAGAATAGTCTACCGTGCCGTTGTCAATGGTGCTTGGGGGTGGCGAAAAATCTATGGCGGTTACGCGATTGACCTCATCGAGGCCCCGATAGCCGAGCCTGATGGAAGAATCGGTGGTGGTCGGGGCCTGGAGGTGACCTCTCTTTTCCCTCGTTGTGCCGCGTACCTCGAAAATATCCAGAAAATCGGCACCGAAGGTGAACCTGAGGGTCAGTTCGACATCCTCGCGGCCATAGTTGACTATGCGGAAATGTTCGTGACATTTCATTTCGGTCAGTAATTTCGAACGAAAGACGTGGACGGTACCCATCTTAATCACCGGCTTGCCGTTGTCGAACAGATCCGGAATGGTAAAATCAACGGCGAGCAGGAGATTATCCTTGGCGACGGAAGAATTCAGCAGCAATGGCCTTCTGCCGTTTATGGTAAATTCGAGGGAACTCAAATATCGGGTGCCGGCATGGTACAAACCCTGTTCGCCCAGCCCGATCTGCTGGATATTGCCGTGAGGATCGAAGAGTCCGAAGGTCTCCTCGGCTTTCAGTACCCTGGTCCGGTCATTAACTGTTGGTGAGGTTGCCAGAATATACCATTTGTCGTCTATCTGAATAACGTCTTCCATAATTCGACTCTCCGTTTTCATAGGTGAAGTCATTTTTTTCTTGAGCAGCAAGGAGATTCCGATACACGTTGAGATACTCCTCCGCCATCCTCCTGGAACTGAAGCGTTCTTCGAAAACCCTGCGGCAGTTCGATCTGTCGATCGATTGGATTTTTTGAGCCGCCGCCACCGCTTCACTGGCGTTGTCAACGATAAAGCCGGTCACTCCGTGCTGGATGATTTCCGGAACGGAACCTCTCGGAAAAGCAATCACCGGTGTTCCGCAGGCCATGGCCTCAATCATCACAAGGCCAAATGGTTCCGGCCACTCTATAGGAAAAAGCAGGGCGCTGGCGTTCCCCAGGAAGTGGTTCTTTTCCCTTTCGCCGATTTCCCCGATAAAGTTGATAAGGGGTTCATCCAGAAATTTTTTGATGTGCCGGTTGAAATAATCCTCATTCACCGGGTCGACCTTGGCCGCTATCCGTAGTTCCGTGCCGAGTGCCAGGGCGATTTGAATTGCCGTTTCTATCCCTTTTTCAGGCGAAATGCGGCCGAGGAAGGCGAAGTAGTTACCGGGGGCGGCATGAAAGCTCAGCATCTGTTCGGGAAGGCCGTGGTAGACCGTTGCATGCCAGTTGGGCTGCGGCAGCGGCTTCCTTTGCGAATTCGAGATGGAAATAATCGGTAACTCGGAGAATTCATCATAGATATATTGCAGATCATAAAGGTCCTGTCTGCCGTGCAGGGTGGTTATATGCGGCGTTCTCGCGAGGCGGGCCAGGGGGAAATGAAGGTGGTCTATATGAAAATGAATAATATCAAAAAGATGGGCTTCATTGAAGACTCGGTTCACCATCAGGAGATGCTGCACCAGGTGGTCCCGTGGAACTTTGCTGAGCCGGAGCGCCTGATCACACATTGGTCGCAATTTGGCATTGGTCCGGGAATCGCCGCTTGCAAAAAGTGTGACATCATGACCAAGGCTGACGAGCTCTTCTGTAAGATACGAAACGACCCGCTCGGTACCGCCATATAATTGAGGCGGGACACTTTCAAATAGTGGAGCAACCTGCGCGATTTTCATTACTTGACTCCCTTGCAAAACTTGTGTCGAATAAATAGTCAACATCAGCCAATGGAGTATCCGGTGATGTAAAATATGTCGTGTGATACACAATTGGTTGTTAAATTGCCGATGTCAAGAGCGGCCGCTGGCCCTGGAAATATGGGTATTGGCGGAGGATATGCGGAGTTTTGCCTGTCATTTCAAGGGAGATGATGAGCTTTTTTGCACGTGACAGGAATCAACCGGTCGAAGCTAATTGAAGATCAAGGCTGGGTAAGTCTTGGTTTTTCGGGAACGAGTGAGAGGAGAGATCAACGATGAAGAGCTACAGAAAAGAGTTGTACATGGAAGTGCCCACAAGAAGAGCTTTTGTGAACATTACCCCTCAGGTTCAAAAATGTCTGCAGGACAGCGGCATCTCGGAGGGAATCCTTTTGTGCAATGCCATGCACATCACCGCATCTGTTTTTATCAATGACGATGAGTCCGGGCTGCATCATGATTATGACGTGTGGCTGGAGAAACTGGCACCCCATGCACCTGTCGAACAGTATCGCCATAATGGCTATGAAGACAATGCCGACGCGCACATGAAGCGCCAGATTATGGGAAGGGAAGTGGTCGTTGCCGTTACCGGAGGCAAACTCGATTTCGGCACCTGGGAGCAGATTTTTTACGGAGAATTCGACGGACGCCGGAAGAAAAGGGTGCTGGTAAAGATAATAGGCGAATAGCATTTGAAAACTTCTTCGTTTCCGTATGGGTTTCAGATCCGGATACAGAGTGTTTCATCCGGAAATAGGTTCATCACCTGAGTTCCTAATCCTGACAATTGCTTATTTTAAAGAAAGTAAGACGGATCTCAATGTCAAGAAGGAACGTATGCCGAATAGAAACGTAGCAACGCACTCACAACTCTCCTCATTTCTGCCTTGGTTTCACGGCCTGTATTATTTGATCAGCGGCGTGTGGCCATTGTTGAATATCGAAAGCTTTCAACTTGTGACCGGTCCCAAAACAGACCTCTGGCTGGTAAAAACAGTTGGTGTGCTGTTGATGGTCACCGGTTTTGTTCTGGCTCTGGCGGCGTATCGCCGCCGGGTCAGTCTGGAAATAGTGGTACTGGCTATCGGCAATGCGTTTGCACTTACAATGGTTGAATTGGTCTATTGGTCCGATGGAACCATTTCAGCGGTTTATCTGCTGGATGCTGTCATAGAAGTTGTGTTGATCATCGGTTGGCTGATTTTGTGGCAGCGAATGAGAAAAATCGATAGCGATAACGATAGAGATAGCGAAAAGTACGCTTAAATCGGATGAACCAGAATATATACCTCCGGCCGGAGTCGCGCCGGCACCTTTCCTGACAATCCTGCCAATACATGAAACACCCCACTTCCAATTACTCTTTTTACAGTTATAGTTTTTATAAGTTCAGGGAAATATAGGCAGGCTGCTGGCTGCAAGGCAATTGCGCCTTCCGGCAGGAATTCTGAAAAGGAGGAAATCCTATGGACATTCTGAGAATCATTCTGGCTATAATAATTCCTCCCCTCGGGGTTTTTCTCCAGGTGGGATTCGGCAAGCATTTCTGGATAAACATCATCTTAACCCTCCTTGGCTATATTCCAGGCATTATCCATGCCGTGTGGGTGATCGCGAAATATTAACCAATGTCACAGTCTTCAGGTCATGTATTCTAAAAGTCGTTTATCGAGAGTAGGGATTTGGGGTGGTGGCGCAATCGTTTTTGCGCTGCTGGTGGTTTATCTCGGCTCATTTCTGATTGAAGGGCCGCTCCGGCGACAAATGGAGGGCCAGATAAACCGGTCCCTGAAAGGGTATACGGTAAATCTGCAGGAACTCGACTTCCACCCCGTCGGTCTTGCCGTAACTCTCAAAGATCTTGTCATCCGGCAGGATGCCTATCCGGACCCTCCCGTTGCACACTTTCCTCTGCTTCATGCCCACGTGCACTGGCGGGCCATTCTCTCGGGCAGGCTGGTAGCCGAGTTCGATCTGGAAAACCCCCGCATTCATATTAATCTTGAACAGCTTCGGGCCGAGGCAAAAAGCGAGGTACCGGTTGAAGAACGTGGCTGGCAGGAAGCCGCTTTGGCGATTTACCCGCTGAAAATCAATCGGCTGACAATCAACGATGGCGATTTTGAATATATCGATGAAGATCCCGATCGCCCCCTTCATCTCGATCGGATTAACCTGAAGGCCCAAAACATTCGAAATGTAGAATCCCCTGAACGGACATATCCTTCTCCATTTGAGTTTGAAGGGAGAGTCTTTGAAACCGGTCGAGCAAAAATGACGGGGAATGCCAATTTTCTGGCCGAACCGCATGTCGGGGTAGAGGCTGAGCTTGAGGCGAGGGAAGTCTCTCTCGACTACTTTCGGCCGGTCTTGTCCCGCTATAATTTTTATCTGGGCGAGGGTGTTTTTTCCGCTGCCGGAAAGATTGAATATGCTCCGGAAATTAAAATCGCCCACCTCCGAACTCTGCGAGCGGATAACCTTGCTATGGATTATGTCCATTCCGCCAGGACAGCTGCTAAAGAGGAAGAAAGAGTGGAAAAAACCGCGGAGGCCGCCCGGGAGGTCAGCAATGAGCCGGGACTTCTCCTCAGAATCGACGACCTGCGTCTGACGGGCCGGCTTGGCATGGTAAATGAGGCAACCGACCCTCCCTACCGGCTCTTTCTGGATTCCATGGATTTCCAGCTTGTCAACTTGTCCAACCAGTTCAGCCACGGCGAGGCCCTGGCCCGGCTGCAGGGGAATTTCATGGGAAGCGGGCAGACATTGGCAACGGCAACCTTTCGGCCGGAGAAGAGTGGACCGGATTTTGATTTGAACGTAAAAATCGAGGGCACCCAGCTCAAGTCCATGAACGACCTGCTGCGGGTGTACGGTAATTTTGATGTAGTGGCCGGCAGTTTTTCCCTGTATTCCGAAATCAGAGTGAAAAACGACGAGATCGACGGATACTTAAAGCCCCATTTTCAGGACATGGATGTGTACGACCGTCGCCAGGATGAAGAGAAGGATATTTTCCGAAAGATGTACGAAGGACTTGTCGGAGGCATCATGAACCTGTTGAAAAACGAACCGCGGGAAGAAGTGGCCACCCGCGCCGATCTTTCCGGAGAAGTGGAAGACCCGGAAGCCAGTACCTGGCAGATAATTGTCAGGCTCGTCCAGAACGCCTTCATTAAGGCCATCCTTCCCGGATTCGAACGGGAAGCCTCCCCCAAAAACGAAGATTGAATTCGGTACCATCATCTTGTTTCCCCAGGCTGCCTATGACATTGACATACTTTTTCGAACAGCTTGACAACTATAATGGACCCCATTATAATGTAACCCATGATAAGGACCTTTAAGTCTGCCGGTACCGAGGATATTTTCGATGGTATGGCATCTCGAGAAGCTCGAAGATGCTGTCCTCAATCTATTTGGCCGGTTGCTCGCCGAAAGTTGGATCAAATTAACCGGGTTCGAGAGATCAATGACCTTAATGTGCCTCCAGGTAATCGACTGGAGCGCTTGCAAGGCGACCGGCAGAATCAATACAGTATCCGCATTAACCAACAATACCGAATTTGCTTTAAATGGGAGGAAGGCCATGCCTGCGAGATCGAAATCACAGATTACCACTGATGGTGGACGGCGGCTGCCTCGTAATCGCCCCCCGACACATCCGGGAGAAATGCTTTTGGAAGAATTTGTCAAGCCACTTGACCTTACACAAACAGAACTTGCTCGTCTTCTGGACGTTTCCTACCCTCGTCTGAACGAAATTATCAAAGGCAGGCGTTCGGTAACTCCGGATACTGCATTGCGTCTGGCTCGTGTTTTGGGTATGTCTGCAGATTTCTGGCTAGGTTTGCAACAGGATTGGGATCTTTGGAAGGCCATGAACAGCCCTGAAGCAAAACAGATTAATCGATTGAAGCCGCTTTCCAGAGATCAGAATTCTTTTGCATAGAACATTGAAGACGAGCAAGACGAGCTAATGACCGTTGAGGTACAACCACGCTTGTTGTCACGCTACGGATTTCCATTATGCCGGGATTCGTGCCAAATTGGAAGCGGCTGGTACTCCCATAGGCCCCAATGACTTGCTCATTGCGGCCCACGCCCGGTCACTCGACCTGATCTTCGTTTCCGCGAATGCCAGAGAATTTTCCCGCGTTCCGGGGTTATCAGTGGAGAACTGGCTCGAATAGACATACCCGGTTTCCTTCACCAGAACCGAATGTCAAAAAGCGATAATGTGACACTGACGATTTCATGTTAAGCGGGTCTGATATCGAGAAAGAGAAGTACTTCGGCTTTTTGCTGCTCAGCCGTGAATGGCGGCATTGTCAATATTCAGTGCGGCTTCTTTCAACACTTCGGAAAGAGTCGGGTGTGAATGGAAGGCGCGGGCAAGATCTTCGCTGCTGGCCGAAAATTCCATCGCCACAACCGCCTCGGCGAGCAGGTCGCCCGCCTGCGGCCCGATTATATGAACCCCCAGGATTCGGTCCGAGTCCCGGTGGGCGATGATCTTGATCAGCCCTTCGGTATCGCCCAGAGCGAGCGCCCGGCCATTGGCCTTGAAGTAAAAAATTCCGGTTTTTACCGGCACTCCTTCTTCCTTGAGAGATTCTTCGGTCCGCCCGACAGATGCCATCTCCGGATGGGTGTAGACGATACTGGGCACAGCCTGGTAATTGACATGGCCATAGCCGGTGAACAATTGTTCGACACAGGCCACCCCTTCTTCCGAGGCCTTGTGGGCAAGCATGGCGCCGCCGATCACATCGCCGATTGCATACACTCCCGGAAGCGAAGTCTGCCAGTGGGAGTCCACCTCGATGAATCCTCGCCTGTCGGTTTTACCGCCAAGCTCCTTGAACCCCAGCCCCTCGGTGCAGGGAGTACGGCCAATGGCGACAAGGACTTTCTCGGCTATAATCGGTTCCCTGCCGGAAATGGCTACCCGGCATCCTTCTCCCGTCCGCTCGACGCCTTCAATCTTTGACCCGAGGAGAAACTTCATTCCCTGCTTTTTCAAGAGTCGCAGCGCCTGTTTCGAGATATCCCTGTCGGCTGTCGGCAGTACCCGGTCAAGATACTCCACCACCGTTACCTCCGCACCAAGGCGCTGCCATACCGACCCCATTTCCAGGCCGACGGCCCCGGCCCCGATCACCACCAGGTGTCTGGGCACCGCGGCAAAAGCCAGTGCTTCGGTGCTGGAAATCACGTGGGTGCCGTCCAGCTCTACTCCGGGAAGAGCGGCGGCCTTGCTGCCCGTGGCGATGAGCACAGCCTTGGTGCGTACGTTCAGTTTGTTTTCGCCTGTTATCTCGACGCCTTTATTGTCCAGGATGCGGGCCGTACCGTAAAACCGATCGATCCTGTTTTTCTTGAAAAGGAAATCTATTCCGGCGGTAAGGTTCTTGACGATGGCATCCTTCCGCGCCATCATTGCCGCCAGGTCAAGGGAAATATTGCCAACCCTGATGCCGTGGACCTCCATCGCGGTTCTGCATTCATGGTATTTATGCGATGATTCGAGCAGCGCTTTGCTCGGGATGCAGCCGACGTTCAGGCAAACGCCGCCGAGAGTACTGTGTTTTTCCACACAGGCAACTTTTTTCCCCAGCTGGGCGGCGCGGATGGCGGCAACATATCCGCCGGGGCCGGAGCCGATCACCAGCAGATCGTATTGTCCTTTTTCGTTCTCGCTCATGCCTGCAGCCATTATCAGATCTCCAGGAGTAATTTTTGCGGTTGCTCTATCCGCTCCTTGATACTTTTCAGAAAACTCACGGCTTCACGGCCGTCGATAATGCGGTGATCGTAGGAGAGGGCCAGATACATCACCGGGCGGATCTGCACCAGGCCGTCTACGGCCACAGGCCGATCCTTGATCGCGTGAAGTCCGAGAATGGCGCTCTGCGGCGGATTGACAATGGGCGTCGACAGCATCGACCCGTATACCCCGCCATTACTGATGGTGAATGTGCCGCCTCGCAGTTCCTCAGGCGACAGGGTATTGTCTTTTGCCTTCCGGCCGAAGTCGGCGATCTGCTGCTCGATCCGGGCGAAATTCAGCCCTTCGGCCTGACGGATGACCGGCACCACGAGTCCCTTGCCGCCGCCGATCGCCACCCCGATATCGCAGTTGTCCCGATAAACGATATCATCCCCGTCGATCCGCGCATTCACCAGGGGAAAATCCCTGAGACCGGCTACAGCCGCCTTGACGAAAAACGACATGAAGCCCAGCCGCACCCCGTATTTTTCGGCAAATGGGGGGCCAAGGGTGGTTCGCAGCTTTTTAACCTCCGACATGTCCGCTTCGTTGAAGGTCGTCAACATCGCCATGCTCTGGGTGGCTTGCAGCAACCGCGCGGCGATGGTACGGCGGAGCAGGCTCATGTGGACGCGGCGCTCTTTGGCGGGCTCTTCAAGCGGTGGCGCCGGCTGAGGCGAGGGGTGCCGCTCTTCAGCCGGCGGCGGTGCCTCTTTTTCCGCAGCGCGCACGGCATCCTCTTTCAAGACACGGCCTCCCGGCCCTGTCGGGGTAACCTGGTCCGCAGGGATTTGCTCCTGAGCCATCACCCGGGCGGCCGACGGCATAACCTTTGCCACCGGGCTTTCGGTTATGTCGTCCGGTTGTATCGTCGGCTCCTCGGGCTTTTCATATTCCCGGGTGCCGGGTCGTTCGGTCTCGATCCGGCCGATGATCTCGCCAATCCGTGCGGTTTCCCCCTGATGCCTGACAATCTCAACCAGAGTGCCTTCCTGGGCGGCCGGGAGTTCCAGGGTGGCCTTTTCGGACTCGATGGCGACCAGCGAATCGTCCAGGTGCACCGTGTCGCCTACCTGGACCAGCCACTCACCGATCTCGACTTCGGTAATCGATTCCCCCAGGTCGGGTACTCTGATATCGATAATCATCCTTTCCTCCCGCTCTTGAATGCTTGGTTTATCAGCAGTGTCTGCTCGAGTTTATGACTGGCGGCCGATCCGGTGGCCGGTGTAGCCGACTCGGGACGACCCACTTTATTAAAGGTCCAGCGTCGCTTGAGGAGGTCTCCGAACCTGAGGCGAATAAACGGATAGGCCCCCATGTTGAGGGGTTCCTCCTGCACCCAGGTCAATGGAATCCCTTCAGGATACCGGTCGAGTGCCGAAATCAGGGCTTCAGCCGGCAGGGGATAGAGCTGCTCGAGGCGGACAATGGCGACATTGGTCAGATCCCGAGCCTGCCGACCGCTCAATAAATCGTAATAGACCTTTCCCGTACAGAGGATGATGTGGCGGACATTTTCCGGCACTACATCCTCATCGGCAATGATTTTGCGAAAAGTCCCGGTGGTGAGGCCGGCAAGCGAAGAAACCGCATCGGGATGCCGCAGGAGACTTTTCGGCGACATGACGATCAGCGGTTTGCGTATTTTGCGCATGACCTGGCGTCGCAGGAGGTGGAAAATCTGCGCCGGTTCAGTCGGCGAGACCACCTGGTAATTGTCCGTTGCCGCCATGGCCAGAAAGCGCTCGAGGCGGGCGCTGGCATGTTCCGGCCCGGTGCCTTCCAGACCGTGGGGCAACAGCAGGACCAGGCCCGAAAGCAGATTCCATTTGGTCTCGGCGGAGGCGATAAACTGATCGATATAGACCTGCGCCGCATTGGCAAAATCGCCAAACTGCGCTTCCCATATCACCAGGGATTCCGGAAACGCCGTGCTGTACCCGTACTCAAAACCGAGCACAGCTCCTTCGGTGAGCGGACTGTTGACGATATCGATCCGGCCCTGCGGTTTGCCGATACTGGCGAGCGGCATATACATGGCTCCGTTCGCCGTGTCGTGGAGGACGCTGTGACGATGGCTGAAGGTGCCCCGCTGGCTATCCTGACCGCATAATCGCACAGGCACCTGCTCACTGACGAGAGATGCATAGGCTAAAATCTCGGCGGCACCCCAGTCGAGGGGGATTTGACCGGCGAACATCCGCTCCCGCGTGGTCAGCAATTTGCCGATTTTAGGATTAACCTTGAATTCCGGCGGATGGGCGGTAAGCAAGGTGCCGAGACGTTGCAGGGTGTCGACGGCGACCCCCGTCACGACCTCCGGCACCTGATCGTCGGGACCGCCGACATAGGGTCCATGGGAGGGCATGAACAGACCCGATCGTTTCGAAACCCCTTCTTTATCGGCCGCGAGCTTGCTGTACTGTTCTTCCAGGTACTGCTCGCGGGAGAGCCGGATTCCTTCCGCTTCCTCCTGGGTCAGCTGGCCGAGAGACAGCAGATGCTCGGTGTACTGCTTCATCACCGTGGGCCGGCTGTCGATCTGCCGGTACATGAGGGGTTGAGTGAATCTTGGTTCGTCGCCTTCGTTGTGGCCCCGGCGGCGATAGCAGTACATATCCAGGACCACATCGCGTTTATATTCCTGGCGAAAATCCAGCGCCAGATCGAGACACTGGGCCACCGCCTGGGGAATCTCGCCGTTCACATGAAAAATCGGCGACTGGAGCATCTTGACGACATCGCTGGCATAGGTCGTGGAACGGCCTTCCGACGGCAAGGTTGTGAAGCCGATCTGGTTGTTGACCACCACATGCAGGGTCCCGCCGACGGTAAAGCCGGCAAGACCGCTCAGATTCAGGGTTTCCTGAACGATACCTTCCCCGGCAAAGGCGGCATCCCCGTGGATGAGGATCAACAGCCCTCTTTGCGGAGTATCGTAGCCCTGCTTGACCTGGCGTGCCTTCAACGCCCCTTGCGCTACCGGGCCGACGAATTCCAGATGACTGGGGTTGAACGAGAGGTCGAGAATAACTTTTTTGTTTTCGTCGGTAGTCCAGACGCGATGGTAACCTTTATGATATTTTACATCTCCGCGGCCGATATTGAGTTCGGCATCCGCATCCTGAAATTCGCTGAAGATCCTCTGGGAATCTTTCCCCATGATATTTGCCAGGACATTGAGCCGTCCGCGATGGGGCATGCCGATGACAATATTGTCCACCCCCTGGGCGGCGGCTTTTTCAATGGCCTGAGCGAGAAGCGGAATGAGGGTTTCCGCCCCTTCCAGCGAAAACGATTTGGCTCCGACAAATTTTTTCTGAATGAACTGCTCAAAGACCACCGCATCGGTCAATCGCTCTAGAATGCCGACCTGTTGTCTTTTGCTGAGGGCAATGGTGTTTCTCGATTTTTCCATCCGGTCCTGCAGCCATTCCCGTTCGTTGAGGGAATCGATATGCATGAACTGGACGCCGATAAACCCGGTGTAGGTCTCTTTCAGGGTCTGAATGATCTCGCGCAGGGGCATGGCCTGTTGGCCGGAGATATGGCCGAAGTTGAACAGCAGATCAAGATCTTCTTCAGCCATTCCATAATATTTCGGATCCAGTTCAGGCAGCGATGTCCGGGGATTCCCCAGCGGATTGACCTTGGCCAGCAGGTGTCCTCGCACCCGGTAGTTACGCACCAGAAGGCTTACATTGTACTGCAGAAACGACATTGCTTCGGCCCGGCCGCATCCGGCACATACTTTCCCGCCGGGGCCAAAGCCTTGGCGCAGCTGTTCTCTGCCCAGAAGAAGATTGGGGGGGCTTAGGAGTGTTGAAGATTCGGCCTGCCTGAGTCCATCGAAATAGAGCCGCCATTCAGGCGACACGGCCAGGGGATCCTGTTGGTACAGTTGCCAAATTTCTTCAATGTAGTCGATACTCTCGATAGGTGGAGGCTCAAGCTGCATTGTCGCTCCTTTTTCTCGATTTTTCTTCATTTCACTGCACCCTCCCTGACTTTTCAGGGGCTATTTTCGATTTCCCTGACGGATCCCATGTGCTGGTGAGCGGTTGCAGTATCTTAACAAAAGATTGTCCGGATGAGCAAGGAAATGCTGCATTGAAGTGATAGAATATCAGGACGGTCAGGTATTAAAAGTGATTCGTGGCGGGCTGTTTCCCGCGCAACTCTTGGTGGGGAAGCATTTTACCGATTGCTCAGAGAACAACCCGCCGATGCAGCGGGCTGTTCTCGTTTTATAAAAGAAAGAGCAGGAAGAAGCTGCTCCCCCGCATCAATAGAATGGATTGGCAAAGTAATTTTTCCCGTCAAAGCTGGTAAAAAATACCTGAGGTGGCTTTGGCAGTCCGGCAATCTTCCACGCTTTCATCGGATCGACAAATTCCTCCGTTATACAATTGGAGGATGCACCGATCTTTTTACAAACGTATCTGAGTATGGGAAAGGAATGATTTTTTTGAAAGTATTCCCTCAGAAAGTTGAGGATCGACAGCTTTGATTTGCTCAAAGGCTCAAGACCTTCTCGTTCGGCGAGTGCGGCTGCAATCTCTTCGTTCCATTCATCAGGCCGGGTAAGAAAACCATCCGGATCTACTTCTATTCTGCTGTTACCTATCTGGAGTTGGGACATATCCTGCCTCCTTTAAAAATGGGTGCTTGGATCAGGCTTTATCTGATCGCACTCGGGTTGCAGAGGTTTTCGGCTTCTGCCGAAACACTGCCGCATGCATCGCATGAATATTTCATGGCATCGAGTTTATCTTCGCAGACCTGGACTGGGGGAGCACCGCAAAACTTGCTGTCGATCTCCTCGCTCGTCGGGTTGCAGAGGCTGCTGTATTCTTCTGCGGCTGCGCCACAGTTTTGACATGTATAAGACATCGTAATTCTCCTTTTATCGGGGTTAACAAACCGTCCGTTTCACAACCTGCGCATCCGGGATGGATGCCGCCGAAGGAAAACGGGTTAACCTGCTTTGAAACTAAGCGGTGTATATGAGGTTGTCAATGTGGGGGCCTGAACCGGATGCCTGCCGGGTGGACTGAAGATACAGGATAGGAGTACGGCGTTGAAGAGCTGAAAAAACTTGCGAAATATGAAGGCAGAGGGTAGTTATGATCCGATAACGAAACCAGTGATGGCCGATCATAAATGACTATAGTAATCAAGAGTAACAGGGCTAAAAGAGGTGACCGCCCGGCCTGGCCGAAGATACTGCAAAACGGGCGGCTCTATCTATCCATTTATCGCCAATGCCTAAAAAGAAAACACAATCTCCCCATCATGAAGAAAAAAAGACTTCCTCCGTAACCCCTATTTTCCCGGTTGTCGGCATAGGAGCTTCGGCTGGAGGACTGCAGGCTTTTGAAGAATTTTTCACCGCAATGCCGGAAGATTGCGGTATTGCCTTTGTCGTGGTCGCCCATCTCGATCCTTCCCATACCAGCATGCTGCCTGAGCTTATCCAGAAAAAGACCGGGATGAAAGTCTCCCAGGTTACCGAAAACATGAAGATAGTCCCGAATCGGGTGTACATCATACCGCCGAACAAGAATCTGGCTCTTTTCAACGGCACCTTGCAGCTTCTTGAAGTTATACAGCCCCGCGGCGCCAACCGGCCGATCGACTCCTTTTTTCGTTCGCTCGCCAAGGATCAGGGCAAAAAGGCCATAGGCATCATCCTTTCCGGTACCGGGACGGACGGCACCATGGGGATACGAGCCATAAAGGGCGAAGCCGGCATGGTGATGGTGCAGGATCCTAAAATGGCAAAATACGACGGAATGCCGCGAAGCGCCATGGCTTCCGGAATGGTCGACTATGTCCTGCCGGCGGGCAGGCTGCCGGAACAACTCAGCAGATATGTCCGGCGGCGGCTCCAGAAGGAAGATGGATTGACTCGAACCGGTGATGAGAAAATGGCCGGCGCTCTGCAGAAGATCTATGCTCTTCTTCGTGCCGCCACCGACCATGATTTTTCTCAATACAAAAAGAATACAATCTGTCGCCGCATCGAACGAAGGATGAGCATTCAGCAGATCGACAATATCGACGATTATGTCCGCTATCTGCAGGAATCAGAGATGGAGATCAATGTCCTGTTCAAGGAGTTGTTGATCGGCGTTACCGGTTTCTTCCGGGACGTTGTCCCTTTTGAATTGCTGAAAGAAAAGTATCTGCCGGACTTGCTGAAGGATAAACCGGACGATTACCAGGTCAGGGTCTGGGTGGTCGGCTGCAGCAGCGGCGAAGAGGCATACAGCATTGCCATCGTTCTTCGGGAATGCATGGAGGCAATGGGCCGCCGCTTCACGGTGCAGATCTTCGGTACCGATCTCGATGGGGATGCAATCGACACTGCCAGGGCGGGAAGGTATCCTGAATCAATTGCCGCCGATCTCACCCCGGAGCGATTGGCGAAGTTTTTCGTGCGCGACGGCTCGCACTACCGGGTCGCCAAGGACGTCAGGGAAATGGCGGTGTTCGCCCCGCAAAACGTTATTAAACACCCTCCGTTTACCAAGCTTGACCTGCTCTGCTGCCGCAACCTGCTTATCTATTTCGGGCCCAAGCTCCAGCAGAGATTGCTGCCGGTATTCCACTACAGTCTGAAACCGGACGGTCTCCTCCTGCTCGGGTCTTCGGAAACCATCGGTCACACCATGGACCTGTTCACTGTGCTCGACAGAAAATGGAAGATATACAAACGGTTGCCGACGGCAGGAGCTGCTCACCCGGTATTGCATCTGCCGGGTTTTGAAGCGGTCGCCGAGATATCGGATGAAGGGGCTGCCCTATCTCCCGAGCAGGCCAGGGAGGCCGGCATGTTAAAACTCCTGAAAACAATCCTCGCCTTCAGCGATATGCCTCCCTGTGTGATTATCGACGATGCGGCAAACATCATCTATGTCCACGGCCGGACCGGACGCTATCTCGAACCAGCCGAGGGCGAAGCCACCACCAATATTTTGCGGATGGCCAGACCGGAATTACGCATGGCACTGATCAGTGCTTTCCGTAAAATGGCGACCAAGCGGCGTGAAGTCATCATCAGACAACGGCTCGAAGAGAGCGGCGGTTATTTTGAGATGGATCTTGTCGCTCGGCCGTTGCCCGATCTTCAGACCGGTCACCGCGGCTTGATCATGGTTATATTCGATGAAATTGCGGTGACCAGGGAAAAAGCCCCGGATCTTTCATCACAGGAACAGCCTGACAAGAGCGATGAAGTGCGAAGGCTTGAGGACGATCTCCGCTACACCAGGGAAAACCTGCACATTACCATTGAAGAACTGGAAACCTCCAACGAAGAACTGAAGTCGGCCAACGAAGAGCTCCAGTCCACCAACGAGGAACTGCAAAGCACCAATGAAGAACTGGAAGCTTCAAAAGAAGAACAGCAGTCTCTCAATGAGGAGACCATCACGGTCAATGTGGAACTGCAGAGCAGGATAGACGAACTGGTCGTCGCCAGCGACGACATCAAAAATCTGCTCGACGCCACTGAAATTGCAACTATATTTCTTGATACCGACCTGCAGGTCAGGCGCTTCACCCCGAAGGCAACCGAACTTTTTTATCTGACCTCAGCCGATATCGGCCGGCCCATAGCCCATTTTGCCACCAATCTGAAAGATGTGACCCTGGTCGAAACCGCCGGAAAAGTTCTGAACGACCTGGGGCAGCATGAGTCGGAAGTGGAAGATGAAAAGGGCAAACGATATCGCATGCGGATGCGGCCATACCGTACCCTGAGCAATGTGATAGACGGCGTGGTGGTCACCTTCGAGGACATTACCAAATATAAAGAACTGGTCGATTACGTGATAGAAAGCGAGACCCTGTGGCGCGGCCTGGTCGAGAATGCCCCGATGGGTATTTTCATCACGACCGCCGGGCGATTTGCCTATTTGAATCCAGGCGCGCTGAAGCTTTTTGCTGCCGGCTCGCAGGAAGAAATGCTGGGGATGCCGATTGTCGAACGGGTTCATCCGGATTCTTCCGACTTGCTGAACAAACAGCTCGACGCGCTCATGGCAGACAGGGAGCCGGTGGCGGCAGTTGAAGAAAAGTGGCTGCGGGTGGACGGCGCCGTGATCGAGCTGGTCCTCTCGGCTACCCCCATTTCCTACAGGAAGCAGAATGGGGCTTTAGTGTTTGTCCGGAAAAAACTGTAAGTTACCCGGACAGGGAGATAGCGCATGGAACAAGAAAAACGAAACAAAAATATCACCGAACTGCGTAAAAGTGCCCAGGTTTTTCTTGAAAAGAAAGACCCGGGTGATCTGACCGAGGAGGATGTCCGGCAGCTGGTTCATGAACTCGATACCTACCGGATCGAACTGGAGCTGCAGAATGAAGATCTTCGTAACTCTCAGGAACAGCTTGAAAAATCCTACCGACGTTATGCCGATCTCTATGAATTCGCGCCGATTGCATATATCACTGTAAGCGAGAAAGGGATGATCCTGGAAGCCAATCTGACCGCTGCCGATATGCTGGGCGTGGAACGGGGACAGCTTGTCAACCGGCTTTTTTCCGACTTCATCTTTGCCGACGACCAGGACGTGTTCTATCACCAGCGGAAAAAGCTGCTGCAAACCCGGCGGAAACAATCCTATGAACTTCGGCTGCAGCGAAACGGCGGCCAGGTCTTCCATGCCTTTATCGAAACCGTTGTCGGTTCGGAGGAGCCGGATCAGCAGGGACAGTTTCGCCTGATGGTCAACGATATCTCCCTCCGCAAACAGGCGGAGCTCGAGAGACTGCGTCTTCTGAAAGATCGCTATCGGGCTATTGTCATGGATCAGAGCGATCTGATCTGCCGGTTCGACTCCCATGGCAGGATCACCTTTGTCAACGATGCGTATTGCCGGTATTTCGGGGTCAGTCATCATGAAATACTCGGCAGCAATTTTCTGCCGAATATTCATCAGGACGACCTGCCGCTGGTGAGGGATCACTTCAAGAGTCTGACTCCGCTCGAGCCGGTTAAAACCATTGAACATCGGGTGCATATGCCGGACGGGCGGGTGTCCTGGCACCAGTGGAGCGGCCGGGCCCTTTTCGACCGGGAAGGGAATATCATCGAATGCCAGGCGGTCGGCAGAGATATTACCGAACTCAAGGAAGCAGAGGAAAAATTACATTTCGAACTGAGGTTGCGGCAGCTTTTCATGGACGCGCTGCCCTGTGCCGCCATTCTGGTGAAACACCATACGCATGAGATAGTTTCCGCCAATAAGATGGCACTTGCGGCAGGAGCGGTAACGGGAACGCGCTGCTTTGAATCCTGGGCGAAAAGAGATGATCCTTGTCACTGGTGCCTTGCCCCGAAACTCTGGGAGAGCGGCGAACCACAAAACACTCAATTCTGGAACTTCGGCAAATTTTGGGATGCCTACTGGGTGCCGGTCGATGGCGAGCTCTACCTGCAGTACGCCTTTGATATTACCGAGCAGCAAAAAAACAAGGAAGCCCTGAAAAGGGCCAAGGAAGAGTGTGAACAACAAGTGATAGAACGGACGCTTGAACTGCAGAAGTCGCACGAACAGCTGCTGCATTCGGAAAAACTCGCCGCGGTCGGCAATCTTTCCGCCTCGATCGCCCATGAGTTCAACAACCCTCTCCAGAGCGTCATGACCATTATCAAAGGGATCGGCCAGTATGCCACCCTGGATCGGAAGGAAGCTGAACTTGTCGCGCTGGCTCTCCAGGAATGCAAAAGAATGGGGAGTCTCATTGCCAATCTCCAGGACTTTCATCGCCCCACTACCGGCAAAGTCGAGCCGGTCGACCTTCATGCCGTGATTGACGCGCTTCTCCTGATGAGCAAGAAAGATTTTCATAACCGCAAAATATCTGTTGAAAAAAAGTATGCCGACAATTTCCCTGTCATTATGGCGGTTACCGATCAGCTGAAACAGGTTTTTCTCAATCTCTTCAACAATGCCGCGGACGCCTGTGAAGGCGGCGGGGCGATCACCATTTCAACCGAGAAAATCGGCAGGAAATATGTTGCCGTCCACGTAGGGGACAGCGGTGCAGGCATAGATCCTGTCAACCTTGGCCACATATTCGAGCCGTTCTTTACTACCAAACCGGCCTTGAAAGGGACAGGTCTCGGTTTATCCGTCAGTTATGGCATCATTAAAAAACACGGCGGCCATATCGAGGTGAAAAGCGAACGAGGCAAGGGTGCTCAGTTTTCCGTATTCCTTCCCATCGAGGCAATACATGACCAACACTAAATCGATACTTCTGGTCGATGACGAGGAAATCATTCTGGATTCGATCAGCTGGGTCCTGAAAAAAAACAACTTCGAAGTGACAACTGCGCAGAACGGTCAGCAGGCCATAGAAATCCTTCGGATCAGGCGCTTCGATCTGGTCGTTACCGATCTGCTTATGGCCGGGTTGGATGGGGTCGCGGTATTGAAAGCGGCAAAGAGCATCCATCCCGATATCGGCGTCATCATCCTGACCGGATATGGCGACGTGGGCTCCGCCGTCCGCACTCTGCAGCTGGGAGCGGACGATTACCTGCAGAAGCCGTGCGATGTCGACGAGCTGATGAATAAGGCCAGACGCAGTTTCGAGAAGCAGGATCTGGTTGCCAGACTGCGGGATCAAAACGAGCAGCTCAAAAGAGAAATAACGGCGCGCAAGTCGGTCGAGCTGAAGCTTGAGGAATCGCGAATCAATCTGGAGCAACAGGTGGCGGAGAGGACAGCGGCGCTGACCCATACCGTGGACGAACTGAAAACCGCCCTGGAGACCTTGCTGATACGGGAAAAAGAATTGCAGGAAAAGAACCGGGAGCTTCAGGATCTCAATACCACCCTGAGCATCATGCTCAAGAGAAGAGACCAGGAGCGCAGCGATATCAGAAAGGAAATTGCAACCGAAACGGTAGAGACGGTCTTTCCACTCCTGAAAAAAGCCCAGACCCAGGTGACCGGTTCGGCTCGGGACTATATGGAGACCGCACAGGCGAACCTGCTGGATGTTTTTGCCAAACATCAACATGATATCATACTGATAAACGCAAAACTTGCCCCTCGGGAACTGCAGATTGTCCACTATATCAGGCAGGATAAAAGCTCGAAGGAGATCGCCGATCTTCTGGGGCTCTCGGTCAGGACGGTAGAATCCTACCGAGAAAATATCAGGAAAAAACTCCGGATAAAAAACAAGAAAAAAAATCTAAAGAAATTCCTTACTTCGCTCCTTTAATACGGTGTTTTATCACTGTATTCCTTCCGCAATTGCCGTATTGCCTTTCCCGCAGTTTTTAACCACATTCAAGGTCAGGATTTGCGCGCGCCCGGATATTTCCGGATGTCTCTTTGAAAAAAGCGACATTCCGCCTCTGTTCGAGGTGCTTTGAGATGTTTATCTACAGGCTCGATCTGCGTGAAAAGGAGCAAAAAAAGCAATTATAAAGGAGGGGGATTCCAATGCTCGATTCTATTGAAAAACCCGCCAAGCCCACCTTAAACGATAAACCTCTGAACAGTGAAAACGGTCTGCAAGGCTTGGTGGCCTATTATCAGAACCTGTTCGATAGAGAAGAAAATTTCAATTATTACAGCCCTGACGATTTCCAGAATGCCAAACGGAAGTTTGTCAAATATCTGCTCAATAATCGAGCAATGCTTTGAACAATCCTGTTTTAATCGGCGGCGATGCTGAAATGAATCGTTGAACTCAGGGGGCAGTTGCATGAAGATGATCGACGTGCAGAAAAAAGCAAAGAAACTGGGTATGAAGACCCATAAAATACATAAAGCGGATCTCATCAGAAAAATTCAGGCTGAGGAAGGTAATTTTCCATGTTTCCAGATGGAGAGTAAGTCATCCTGCGGGCAAGAAGACTGTTGTTGGCGAAAGGACTGCTTGTCCTGACACCAGACGGGGAAGAGACTGATGGAGCGATCACGTAATTGGCAGCATTAACCTTCCATGGCAAGTGAGGTACATTAATGAGAGATAAGACCGTCCTCCTGGTTGACGATGAGAAACCGATCCTGGATTCCCTCAGCAACTACCTTGAGAAAAACGATTTCAATGTAACAACGGCAATAAGCGGAGAAGCCGCTTTGGCTGCATTCCGGGCGACACCTTTCGACATGGTGATAACAGATTTGATTATGGGCGGCATCAATGGGATAGAGGTCTTGAAAGAGATTAAAAAGATCAACTTCGAGACCTGTGTACTCATTCTTACCGGGCAAGGCGATATGTCGCTCGCGATCGAAGCACTCCGTGCCGGTGCCGATGATTTCCTTCTGAAGCCATGCGATGCAGATGAATTGGTCTTGAAGATGGAACGGTTTTTCGAAAGACAGGATGCCTTCAGGAAAATAAAAATCTACGAGAAATTTTTGCCGATCTGCATGTATTGCAAAAAAATCAGAGATGACAGCGGTACCGAACCGGGGGCGGGCAAATGGCTGCGACTGGAAGAATTTCTTCGCCGGAAAAGCGGTACCGACCTTACCCATGGCTGTTGTCCGGAATGCTTTGATGAGCGCATAGGCGACTGGCTGAAATAAGATGTGCCTCTCTTCTGCAATTTTCGCGGACGCCGGGCCGGTTAGGCTGAGTCTGGGTCGCGCAGTCCAAACTCATCAATGTAGATCAAAACTCATGATTCGGGAAAATATTCAACTTCATAAGCAGACTTTAACCAGACGTATTTCAACCAGGATCAGGGCGAATGGAATAGTCGCTGTGATGGGCTGTGAAAAACCGGTAGTTGCCAGGATTAACGATATCGGGACCGGCGGAGTGTCTTTTTTGCATGTCCATGATCGGGAGATAGCCGACAGTGAAATCAAGATGGATATCCTCATCTTCGATGTGCAGAGCGATGACGAATTGTTGATCAGTCATCTTGAAGGGCAGGTGAAATCGAAAGAGCTGGTTTCCGACCCTGACAGCAAAGCGCCCGTCTGGCGATTCAGCGTGGAATTTCGAGATCTTGACGCCAGGCATCGTCAGACCTTGAGCACGTGTCTTCGTCAGGGGCTGAACGGAGGCTTAAATTCGCGGTACTCCCTGGCGAAAAAAGTCGCATGAGCATCGACGGGAATATGCTGAGTGAGTCGGTTGGAGATGCCGGGTATGTATCGGGATCGAAATCGCTATCGGGATCGGGATCGAACCTTTTATTTCGATCTCGATAGTGATCCCGATTTAGATTTGGATGATTCAGTGTTAAGCTGCAACGGTATAAGTTTTCGGATTGAACGACTGATGTGAGATTAATCGGGAAAAAAAAATGTGTTGGGGGGAGAAAAGGCTGCTTGTGCAGGGCCCGGTTATCTGCGTTCGGGGGGACGCAGATACGTCCGGTCGGCGGGCGTTACAGGATAACGCCCGCCGGTCTGGATGACCGTCGAAACGCTTTCACAAACTACAGGAGTTGCGGGAAAGAGTTTCTTCTGCCGGAGATATTCCAGGATGAACACTTACACTTCGTATCAATTCGGACCACAGGATCTTGGCGGAGGGCGGACGGTTTTCCGGCTTTGGGCACCTTCGGCAACGAGAGTCGATCTCTTTGTAGAAACGGCCGATAAGACCGGACAGCACACCATGCAGCAGGCAATGAACGGCTGGTTCTCCACCATGGTGGAGGTTGCAGCCCCCTGCCTCTACTGGTTCCGGATAGACGAAAACCAGACAGTGCCCGATCCAGCCTCACGTTTCCAGCCCCACGATGTCCATGGCCCCAGCCTCCTTGTGCCACCTTCCGGCAACAGCGGGAAGAGGCGGGATATAATTTGGCGGGGCCGCCCATGGCAGGAGACCGTCATCTATGAAATGCATGTCGGTGCTTTCACTCCCCAGGGGACCCTTGCCGCCGCCGCGGAAAAACTCGATTACCTGAAGGATCTCGGCATCACCGCGATCGAACTGATGCCTCTCGCCGATTTCCCCGGAAACCGCAACTGGGGGTATGACGGCGCCTTGCTTTTTGCTCCGGACAGCAGCTACGGCACGGCCGGCGACCTGCATCGCTTTATCGCCCTGGCCCATGCCCGCGAGCTTATGGTCTTTCTCGACGTGGTGTATAATCATTTCGGGCCGGAAGGAAACTATCTCCACGTCTATGCCGAACCCTTCTTCACCGACCGCCACAAGACGCCCTGGGGCAGTGCCATTGATTTCGAAGGACCGCAGGCGCAAGCGGTGCGGCGTTTTTTTATCGAGAATACGCTGTACTGGCTGGAAGAATATGGTTTCGACGGCCTGCGGTTCGATGCCGTTCATGCCATTTTCGACGATTCGAAGCCGCACATCCTGGAAGAGCTGGCCCGGACGGTTCAGGAGGGGCCGGGCCGCGACCGCCATATTCATCTGATGCTGGAAAACGACAACAACACCGCGGGGTATCTGCGATGGCAGACAGCCACGGGGGAAAAAAAGAACTGCTACGCGGCCCAGTGGAACGACGACATCCATCATGCCTATCATTTTCTTCTGACCGGCGAAAGTGAAGGGTATTATCAGGATTACCGAGATGCGGCCATCGATCACCTGGGGCGCTGCCTGTGCGAAGGCTTTGCCTGGCAAGGGGAAAGATCTCCTTACCGGGGCAGGCGGCCGAGGGGTGAATCCAGTGCCGATCTGATGCCGACCCGCTTCATCGCTTTTCTGCAAAACCATGATCAGACCGGCAATCGGGCGCTGGGCGAGCGGCTTGCACGTCTCACCCGACCCGAATCGCTGCGGGCGGCGACAGCCGCCCTGTTGCTCGGACCTGCCATTCCCCTGTTGTTCATGGGACAGGAATGGGCAACGTCCCGGCCATTTTTCTTTTTCTGCGATTTTCAGCCCGAACTGGCCGCCCTGGTGACAGCCGGCAGGCGCGAGGAATTTGCCGATTTCGCGCAATTCCACGACCCCCGGCAACGGCAGCGCATTCCCGATCCAAACCGGGAGGAAACATTTCAAAGGTCGATCCTCGATTGGCGGGAGGTTGAGGAGAATGAATATCGGCAGTGGCTTCTTTTTCACCGGCAACTCCTCCAGGTCCGCCGGGAGCGTGTCGTGCCGCTGCTGGATAAGATCGTCGCCGGGAAGGCGTCTTACCGCAGACTGGGGAGTCACAGCCTGCGGGCAACATGGCCCCTGCAGGACGGCAGGACCTTTGTGCTGCTGTTGAACCTGGGAGAGCGCCCTGTTTCGGAGGTTCGGTTTCCCGAAGGCGAAATTATCTGGACTACAGGTGAAGAAGAAAAACCCAAGGATATTCTTGCACCCTTTTTCTGCGGCTGGTATCTATCTCCGGCCGGACCATAAGCCTATCTGCAAAAATAAGCTGAAAGGAGCCAAATGGAAAAACCGAACGGACTCGATTTGTTGGCCCTGGAAGCGGGAATCCAGCCGGGATATCACGACCACCGGGGGATATTTCAGCAGGTTTCCGACGATACCAAAACAGCCCTGCTGCAGGACATGGGGCTCTTGATAGAGGGCGACGACCCTGAAGCCGTCCTGATCGGCCTCAGACGAAGGAGCCGGCAAAACCTTCTCCCGCCGGTGCTGGTCCGGCCGGCAGAGGACCTCGTTCATGCCATTCCGCTGGTGCTCGCGCGGGAGGAAATCGGCCGCGAACTCCACTACTACCTCTCCGTCGACCAGGGCGGAAGCTTTTCGGGACAAATCGCCGCAGAGGATCTGCAGCCCGTCGACCGGCAGGAATCCGGCGATCCGCTGCCGCAGCGATTTCTCTTTGACCTGCGGCAGAAACTGCCGCCCGGCTATCACCGCCTGTCCCTGCACACATCGCAACGGGAGGCGACTCTTCGCCTCATTATCGCCCCTTTATCCTGTTATCTGCCGGAACGGCTGCAGCAAAAACAGCGGCTCTGGGGACCGCTTCTGCACCTTTCCTCGCTCAGGTCCGCATCAAACTGGGGGGTCGGCGATTTCAGCGATCTCGAGCGCTTCATCGATCTGGCCGCGGAGATCGGTGCCGATGCGGTAGGCCTTTCGCCCCTGCACCTCCGTTGCAGGGCAGGGGCCGATGGACCAATCTCCTCCCGCCCTTCGACCAGGTACTTCGTCGACCCGCTGTTTCTCGACCTCACCAGGATTTCCGACTACAGTGCCGATCGTTTTCACCAGCCGCAACTCTCCTCCCTCATCACGGCCTGCCGTGAAACCGAGGAGGTCGATTATGAAATGACGGCAAAGGTAAAACACCAGGGATTGCGGATTCTCTTTCGCGATTTCCGCAAGTACCATGTGGAGACAGGCTCCGACCGGGCAAGAGCGTTTCGGATGTTTAAAGCGGCGGGGGGGAACCGGCTGAACGATCATGCCGTTTTTTTTGCCCTCCATGAATATTTCACCCAGCGGGAACCTCACCGGCGTGGCTGGCGCAAGTGGCCCAGCGAGTATCACAATCCCTCTTCCGAGGAAGTCCGCAGGTTTGCCCAGCGGGAGCAGGACCTGGTCGATTACTATTGCTATATCCTCTGGCAGTCCGAACTCCAGTCGGCGGCCTGCGGTGAGCGCTCCCTGGCCCGGCATCTCGGCATCGGACTCTGCCCGGAAATTGCGGCCGGCGCCGATCCGGACGGGGCCGAGACCTGGGTCCAGCACTCCCTCTACAGCAGGACCACGACCCTTGGCATGCTTCCCGACGAAGACCACCCGGAAGGCCTCGACTTGCGGCTGGCGCCGGCTATACCGCTCAGGCTGGTGGAATCTTCCTATGAGCCGTTTGCCGCCCTTTTGCGCAGCAGTATGCGCTTTGCCGGAGCGGTTCAGCTGGATCTCGCCATGCAGATGGAGCATCTTTTCTGGATCCCGTCTGGCGGAAATGTCCGGGATGGCGCCTACGTACGGTATCCCCGGCAGGATATGCTCGGAATTGTAGCTCTCGAAAGCCACCTCAATAAATGTATGGTTATTGCCCGCGAGCGGAATCCGGTGATGGAATTCGAAGAGGTGCTGCGGGAGAAAAATATTTTTCCCTGCGCTTTTCTTTTTGCCGAAAAGGGAAAAAGAGTCGAGATGCTCTCTGCGACAGACAGACCGGAGCAGACGGTGGGCATGGCTTCTTCCCCCGGGTTGCCGGCTCTGGCCGGTTACTGGGAAGGTCTCGATCTGGAGAAGCAGCGTGCTGCATCCGCTGCCGACGAGGGTTTCGAGGAGGCGTCGGCCTATCGGCAGAACGAAAGGAAACTGGTCCTGTCGGCTCTCGAGGAAGAAGAATTGCTGCCTCCGGGGACGGTAATCGAAGAAAACGACGTGCCGGAAATGACCGATGCTCTGAACCGGGCCATCCATCGTTATCTGGGCCGGGCCCCGGCCCTGCTGGTCATGGTGCGCCTCGAGGATATTTTCCAGCTCCGCGAAGAGCCGCCGCGATTTTCTCCTGCTCTTGAGGATATGAAGGCGTCAACCGTGCTTTCCGATTTCGCCGCTTCAGTCGGCAGAGAACGCACCGGCCGGGCTGTTTCCCATGAGCGCCACGGCCGGCAACCTCTGCGGGCAATAATCCCGCGCGCAACGTACCGGCTGCAACTGAACCGCGATTTCACCTTCGCCCAGGCCGCAGCCACAGTCGACTATCTTGCCGAACTCGGCATCAGCCACTGCTATACTTCCCCCTGTTTTGCCGCAAGACCCGGCAGCACCCACGGTTACGACGTGGTGGATCCGAACGGTTTCAATGCGGAAATGGGCGGCCCGGAAGAATACCGCAAGCTGAACCGGAAAATCAGGGAAAACGGCATGGGGCAGGTCATGGATATCGTCCCCAATCACATGGGCGTCATGGGCAGTGACAACATGTGGTGGCTGGACGTTCTGGAAAACGGCAGGGCCTCATCGTATGCCCAGTATTTCGATATCGACTGGCAGCCGGTGAAAGATGAACTGCGCAACAAACTGCTGGTGCCGATACTGGGCGAGCCGTACGGCGAGGCGCTGGAACAGGGCAACCTGATACTTGCGGCGGACATCGCAGGCGGCTCCTTCCACATCGGCTATTATCACCACCGTTTCCCCCTCGATCCCCGAACCTATCCACTTATTCTCAACCGCCGCCTCGACATGCTGGAGATTCGGCTGGGCCAGGACAATCCTTTTCTCATTGAACTGCTGAGCCTCATTACCGCCTTCGGCCAGTTGTCGCCTCCGACCGAGACCGATCCGAAAAAACTCCTCATCCGCCGCCGGGATAAGGAGGTGCTCAAGGGACGGCTGGCGATCCTCGCGGAGAAATGTCCCGACATCCACGATCACCTGCAGGAAACAGCGGCGGAATACAATAACCGGACGGCGAATGCGGCAAATCTGCGAGCCTTTCACGCCCTGCTCGAAGAACAATGCTTCCGGCTTGCCTACTGGCGGGTCGCCGCCGATGAAATCAACTATCGCAGGTTCTTCGATATCAACGATCTGGCTTCGCTCTGTGTTGAGAAAAGGGAAGTTTTCGACGCAACCCACACGTTGATCTTCGAGCTGGTCCGGCAGGGGATGGTGGATGGGCTGCGGGTCGATCATCCGGACGGTCTTTTCGGGCCGGCGGAATATTACCGGCGGCTGTTCGATGAATTACAGCCGGCAAACGCCGGATCGGCAGAGGCACCTGTGTATCTGGTGGTGGAAAAGATCCTCGCCCATCACGAACACTTACCGCCGGAATGGCCGGTTCACGGCACCACCGGTTATGATTTTGTCAACCTCGTGAACAACCTCTTTATCGACAATAGTTCGGAAAAGCGGATGACCAGGATCTACCGCCGTTTTACCCTGATGACCGATGATTTCGATACGGTTTTGTACAACAGCAAAAAAAAGATCATGCGCCTGGTGTTGGCAAGCGAGTTGAACGTACTCGCCAACCGTCTCGACAGGCTCTCGGAACGCAACTGGCAGACCAGGGATTTCACTCACAATAATCTGCGTGAGGCGCTGGCCGAGGTGGCGGCCTGCTTTCCGGTGTATCGCACCTATGTCACCGACAAGGAAGCCACCTCCCAGGACCGTAATTATATCGACTGGGCCATCGCCGAGGCCAAGAAAAACAATGTCGTTTCCGACCGGACAATCTTCGACTTTCTTCGCACCGTCTTACTCCCTGCGGCCGAAACCGGCACCGACCATGAATTTCGCCGGGAAGCTGCGGATTTCGCCATGCGGTTCCAGCAGTTTACCGCCCCGGTCATGGCCAAAGGCATGGAGGATACCTCCTTTTACATCTACAACCGCCTGGTATCGCAGAACGAAGTGGGAGGCGATCCGCGTCGTTACGGGATCAGCGTCGCCGCCTTTCATCGCCTGTGTCGCGAACGGGCGGAACGATGGCCTCATACCATGCTGGCCACGTCGACCCACGACAGCAAACGCAGTGAAGACGCGCGGTGCCGCATCAATGTCCTGTCGGAGGTAGCCGACGAGTGGCAGAAACGGCTGCTCGTCTGGGGTCGCATGAACCGTCGCCACGCGCGGGTCGTCGACGATGTCCGGGCACCGAGCGCCAATGACGAGTATCTGCTCTACCAGACCCTGCTGGCTGTCTGGCCGGTTCGGGATAATGGCAACCAGGTGCCGGAATCGCTGCGCGCACGAGTCCGGGCCTATATGGAGAAGGCCTGCCGGGAGGCCAAGACCCACAGCTCCTGGGCGGAACCCAATCTGCCCTATGAAGAAGCGGTATCCGCCTTTATCGATGTTCTTCTGGCAGACGGCGACAATCCGTTTCTTCAGGACTTTCTGCCGTTTCAGCGGATGATCGCCCGCCTCGGCATGTATAACGGCCTTTGCCAGTGTCTGCTGAAACTGAGCGCGCCCGGCATCCCGGATATCTATCAGGGTTGCGAACTCTGGAATTTTTGTCTGGTCGACCCGGACAACCGGCAACCGGTCGATTATTCCCTCGGTCGAGCCATGCTCGCCGGCCTGAAAGAGCAGATGGCTAGAATAGCCGAAGCGGGGACTACATCCCGGGGACTGGCAGCCGAACTCCTGGCAACAATGGAAGACAGTCGGATCAAGCTCTTCGTCATCTGGCGACTGCTGTCCTTTCGCCGGGACAACGAAGATATCTTCCGGCAGAGTACTTACATTCCTTTGACGGCCATAGGCCTGCAAGCCGAACATGTCTGCGGGTTTGCCCGCCGTCTCGGTAAAAAAATGGTGGTCTCGGTCTGTGCGAGGTTTTTTGCCTCGCTGACCCGCCGGGGCGAAGAGATTCCCTGCGGTCCGGTCTGGACGGATACATTTCTCGAGGCGCCTGTCGATTGTCCGGGCCGCTGGTACGACATCCTGACGGGTCAGTGCGTCGAGGCCCAGGTTATCGATAAACGGGAGGTCTTTATCCTTGAGCAGATTTTTGCCACCTTGCCGGTGGCCTTTCTGGAATATCGGCAGAATTGATTTATCGCCGGATCAGCACCCCATAGAGCGGGCCATAGCGGGTGTTGCACAGGCAGGGAGTTCCCGGTGGCCCCTCCTGTGCAAGGCCGCACCAGATGGACTGCGTTTGACAGATGTTGGTCGATTCCTGCAGCCGCCCATGGGTATCCGGCCTTCGCGGGCGAACCGGAACTTCGGAATCCCTGTTGCTCTCCCCGACCTCACCACAGATGCGATCGATCTCGTAGCTGCTCATGCCGGTATCCTGCAGTGTCTGCCTGTCCCGGCGAGTGCATTCGGCATCGGCATTGGTGGTAAACAGGCAAAAAGAGAACATAGTCACAATTATCGGCAGCAGTCGAATTCTCATACTTCACGCCTCCCCAGGAAGAAGATAAAGCAAAGAATAGCCATGCAAACCTTTTCATGCATCAGAATATTCCGAACCGACTCCATTTTTCTTTGCAATCCATGCGGGAATACTATAATAAGCGTCAGATGTCGACAATCGACAATGTTGAAGAGAGCGGGGGCACAATGTGGTGAAGATACTGAAAACTACCTATAAAGATCAGGTCGCAGATTATATCTACAATCTGGTGCTCGATGGAAGATATGCGCCGGGCGACCAGCTCAAGGAAAGTCTGCTGGCCAGGGAAATGGGGATCAGCAGGGCTCCGGTCCGAGAGGCGCTGAAAGAGCTTATAGCCAACGGGATTGTCGAATACCGGCCGCAGGTGGGCAACTTCATTGCGCTCCTTTCTCCCCGGCGGATAGTCGATTCCTATACCACCAGGGGGGTTCTCGAAGGGTATGCGATCATGACCACCCGCCATGAATTTGGCGATGAGGATATCGAAGAGCTGCTGGCTATGGTCAAGAACATGCAGACCCTGGCCGAACAGGGCAATCGGAAGATGGTAGTACAGGTGGGTGGGGAATTTCACGACATGCTCGCCGGTAAAAGCAAAAATGTGCAATTGGCGGAATATACCAGAAGACTCAGTCTGAAACTCCATGTGCTTTTCTACAAGCACTGGTCCAGCCTGTATTCCCCGGCGGAAATCGGCGATCGGCACAAGCGCATCGTCGACACGCTGGTGGCGGGCGATCCGGTGGCAATCGAGGTTGCGGTTCGTGATCATTATATCGAAACCGGTACAAAAATTGCCGAGCTGTATCAGGAAATAATAAATACCACCCCACAAGGGGGATAAGTACCTTCACGAAATTCTTTTAAAACCAAGAAAAGAATTTCTAAGGTACTAAAAAGGAGGAGGCGGCAGGACAAAGATGAAGGGGGATTTCGGCAGGAACATATGGATTTCTGCGGCAGGTATATTTATTTTCATTGGGAAGAAAGAACATGGAAATACACGGTGAAGACGTACTTTTTTCAAATTTAGATTACAATCCGGAACATTACTATTTCCTCTATGTCGGTGATCTGAAAGCGTACGCTCTGAATCATTTTGTCAAAGAGACGCTGCAGCGGCGGATAACGGGGCGGGAGATTCGTTTTGTCGCAATAGTCCCCGATGTATGTCTGCAGTACAATTATGCCAATGTCATTGTCATCAATCCGGTGGCAAGCGTCGACATGATTACCAATCATGCCTTCAGCGGGATCGACCGGCCGCCGCAGATGAGCTGCCGGATCGGCAGCGGACAGTTCATGACGGCGGTATCGCACAGTCCGGCGATCTTGCGCCTCATTGACCGGATTCTGGAAAACCAGAATCAACTCTTTGTCAATCTGTATGAGAGCGTGGTGGAAATGACCCTCGACCGGCTCGACAGGGTGTCGATTCTCGGCCCCGATAAATATATTGCAAAAAAGCTCAACAACAAGGTTTTCCAGTATCGCGAACTGCAGGGCATAGTGCCGCTTATTGAAGGAACCACCTGCACGGGGCTTGCCGAATTGCTGGCAACGACCGCCTCCTGCCGGGAACAGTGGCCGGAAGGTGTTTTTGTCAGCGGAGCCTATTCGGCGGCCGGGGTCAATTCGGCCATTACCTACTCCCAGGACGAGGTCGCCGGACGATTCACCGATGAGGCCGGGGAATACCTGGTAACCCGATACATCCCCCATGACCTCGATCCGACTGTGCTGGCGGTAGTTGCCAATGAAAATGACGTGTACATAGCCGGCATTGCCGATCAGAACATTATCGACGGCAACAAATTTGTCGGCTCCCACTTCCCCTCCCAGGTGACCGAGGCGCAGGCCCTGGAGATGAAAGCGTACACGGTTGCGGTCGGCCAAATGATGGGCAGGGCGGGCTACCGGGGAATCTTCGGCTGCGATTACCTGATCGATTACCAGGGAAAAATCTACTTTCTTGAAATCAACGCCCGCAAACAGGGAACCACCCTGGAGTTCTGCTTCACTCTGGAGCAGACTTTGCCGGAGGGCGCGCCAATGTTGCCCGAGCTAGAATATTATGCCGTCACGGAAAATCGCTTCCCGCCGCAGACGGTGGAAATGAAGGGCAATATCAGGGGAATCCATTGGGGTACCTACAATCATAAAGTCTCCGCACAGCGCATAACCACCGGATATATTCCGCAGAATCCCTACGAGCGGGAGACTTTTCGGAAAGTTGCCAGGAAAGAGCTGGTGAAAGACTTTGTCATCCTCGAGCATCTCGGCACCAACCTCAAGGTGATGCCGGGGACCTTTCTGGCCCGGGTGGTATCGGTTGCCAGGTCGAAAAAGGATGTCGATGAAGGATTGTGCCAGGGCTTGGGTTTTATCAAACAAACAATTCAGGATGCGTGAGAATGTTATGGAAAACGATACTCTAAAAAATCTCGAAATGAACCCGCCGCTCGACGATTTTACCAACGAGCTGCTGGCCAGGCTGGCAAAGCCTCTTGGCGCAGGCTTTACGCCGGGTGAGGCGGAGAAGGCCGAGATTCGAGATCTCTATGAGCGGGCCAACAATCAAAATTTGACTGCGCCGATTATTGCTTTGTTTGGCAGATTACTGGAATTTCATGAGAATTCAAAAGGAACTCCTGCAGATTTCGGCATTACGCCGCTGGAACTCGAGCATCTGGCGGTCAAGCACCAGCTGATCGACGAGCATATGGTCTCGGTCGGCGGCCGACTGACCCGGGCGCTGCCGATAGCAGGCAAGGCCAACAGCCGGGTTGAAGAATATCTGGCGGCAAAAGACCAGGAGGCGCCGAGCGGCATCGAAAAGTGGCCGCAGATCGAGGAGAATATCGCGAGAATCAAAAGCGTGCTGAAGATGACCGACGCGGACTGGAATTCCTTCCAGGGCCAGATCCGTAACGCCGTCGATTCGGTCGCCACTCTGGCAAAGCTTATCGATCTGCCGGAAAAAGTGCTTGAGTCGATTGCCAGGGTGACCAAATCGTACCGGATGCGCCTTACCCCGTATTATACCAGCCTGATCATGCCCGGCGCGATCAACGACCCGATCATGCTCCAGTCGGTGCCGACCGGCGAGATGATCGACAATGCCGGGATCGAGATTCCGCCGGTGGCAGCCGACCATTCGCCGGCAAGACTCATCGATCAGTTCTACCCCAGGGTGCTGACCATCAAAGCCACCAATATGTGCGCGATGTACTGCACCCATTGCCTGCGGCTCGCCCATATCGGCCGGAAAGACGAGATGTATTCGCGCGAGGCCTATACCGAGGCGCTCGATTATATCCGCGCCAACGACAGGATCCGCGATGTCCTCATCACCGGCGGCGATGCCTTCGTTTTGCCCAATTCGATTCTGAAGTGGCTGCTCGAGCAGCTCGACGGTATAGACCATGTGAAGATGAAGCGTCTCGGCACCCGCATTCCGGTCACCGCGCCGATGCGGGTCGATGCCGAACTGCTTGATATTCTGGAGGCCAGCAACGACCTGAAACCGATCCGGGTGGTAACCCAGATCAACACCGCCCAGGAGATCACCCCGGTTTCCCGGGATGCCTTCCGGCAGCTGTCGAAAAGGACTTTTACCGTCCTCAATCAGGCAGTGCTGTTGAAAGGCATCAACGACAGCAGGGTGAAGATGTGGAAGCTGTGCGAGACGGTGCATGAGTCCTATGTCCGGCCCTACTACCTCTTCAACTGCAGTTATCGCAATCCGCAGTTCGCCCATTTCCGGGTGCCGCTTGCGGTCGGCCAGGATCTGGTCGAGTCGATGTACGGTAATATCTCCGGGGATGCCATCCCCAGGTACATCGCCACCGCCGGCGGCAAGATTCCCCTGCACCGGTCGAATGTGGTGGGAAGCGACGGCACGGACTGGATTCTGAAAAAGCCGTGGAGCGGAGAAGAAGTCGGCTATCCGGATGCCGACCGGGAGGTGTATGAACGCGAGCTGTTCGCCTTCAAGAAATAGGCTCTGACGATGAGAGAAAAGATAGCGGCTTTTGTCGACGGCAGTGAAAGAGAAGCTTTTCAGCTGCTCGAGCAGCTGGTCCTGCAGCCCAGTTATTCCAGATATAAACCAGGGGTCGATGCGGTAGGCGGGATGATTGCCGCAGGCCTTGCCGGAAGCGGGATGCAGCTGGAGACAGTTCGTGAACAGGAACTCGGCGATCAGCTGGTTTTTCGGTCCCCCGCCTGCAGGGCCGGACAGCCGGGCATTCTGCTTCTTGGTCATATGGATACCGTTTTCCCTCTCGACAGCAATTTCAACTGGTATAAAGAGGAAGCGGGTAGAGTCTATGGGCCCGGCGTAATCGACATGAAAGGGGGGCTTGTCGTCGCGGTCTTTGCCCTCAGGGCGCTTGCCGCGTGCGGCCTGCTGGATAAAATTCCGATCACCCTTATCTGCAATTCGGATGAGGAGATCGGTTCGCCCGCCTCCACCCCGTTGATCCAATCCTTTTCCGCCGGGAGTCTGCTTGCCCTGGTTTTTGAATGCGGAGGTTTGACCGGCGAAGTGGTAACCGGTCGCAAAGGCCGGGCCGGTTTTCAGGTCAAAGTGACAGGGAAGGCCGGTCATGCCGCCTTTGCCGGGCCGGACAAGGCAAGTGCCATTCTGGAGCTGGCCCACAAGATTATCGCAATCGAGCGCCTCAACGATAGGCAGAGGAAAATCGTCGTGAATGTCGGCGTCATCGGCGGGGGTTTGGGCCCGAATACCGTGGCCGATTCGGCCAGGGCGGAGATCGATACCCGGTTTCTCCTTTTCGCCGACGGCGAGGAAACCGTTGCACGGATTGAAGAGATTGCAGGAATCTCGACCATCGCCGGCACCGGAGCGGTATTGGAGCGGACATCGGAACGGCCGCCGATGGAACAGACTGCATTGAACAGAGAGCTCTTTCAGCTGGTTTGCCGCGAGGCGGAGGTGCTCGGCTTGCCTTGCCGGGAGGAGTTGCGTAGCGGAGTTTCGGACGCCAATACGGTTGCCCTGGCCGGTATCCCGGTTATCGACGGAATGGGGCCGACAGGCGACTGCGACCACAGCGACCTTGAATATATGGTCGGGGAAAGCCTGCCTGCCCGGACCAAACTCGCCGCATGCTCTCTCGTCAGTGCCTGGAAGTATTACGGCAACTGATCCTTCGAATGCACCCTTGTATCTACGAGCTGCTCAAAAATCTTCCGTGGTAGCCGCGTAGGTTGGGCTGTGAAGCCCAACATCCCCAAAAACGTTGGGCTTCACAGCCCAACCTACAAAGCTTCCCGCCATTTTATCTGCGGGATGCGGGCGGCTGCACTTCATCCCAGATGATAAGGGGCTGGGCCAGAGGATCGCTGCTTGTCAGGACATTTCTGATTTCGGCAATGACAAGCACAATGAACAGGAGCATGAAACAGTGAATGATTTGCGCCATGACCGTCTCCTTGCAGATGGTGGAATTCTTTTGGTAAGGAGGTCGTTCTGAAAAACCATATAATTCATTAACTTATGATGGTGCATGAAATGCACCCTACGAGCTCAACAATTTTGCCGAAATTCCCGGTAGCCGCGTAGGTTGGGCTGTGAAGCCCAACATCCCCAAAAACGTTGGGCTTCACAGCCCAACCTACAAAGCTTTTTTATTGGGAGAGGGAGCAGGAATACCGACTAGGAGTCGAATCGCCTCTTCCACTCGTATTCGCGGCCGGTGACTTCGTCTTCCATCCTGCGGATTCTGCGGTCGAGTTCCTGGAGCTTCTTTTTCAGCCTCTGGGCCGCACTTTTCGGCGAATTCACGTAGCTGTCATAAAACTCCCGTTCTTCTTCGCTGGCGATGGGCTTCACCGGTTCCGGTTTCATGAAAAAGGCGGCAACCAGATAAACTCCGATGACAGGCCAGAAACCGCTGAAGATGAACATGACGACCAGTGCCATGCGCACCCAGAAAATCGAGAAGTCGAAGTATTCGGCAAGGCCTTTGCACACCCCGAGAAAGACGCCGTCGCGGGAGCGATATATCCCGCCCTGTTTATAGTAAGAGTTCGTCATTTTTTATATCCATCCTTTTCCCGATCTGCCATCAGGATTGTTTCAAGGGATTCGATCCGCTCTTCCATGCGCTCCAGCCCCTGGTAGATCTCCTGGATTACCCTGGCCTCTTCGCTGTCTGTTGCGCCCCGCGGCGTTTGGCTGCGGGTTTTTATGATTATCAGCACGGTCCCGCAGATGAGCGTTGCCAAGGCTAGGAGCGAGCCAAAGACGATGGAGACGACTATGATACTGATCATGGCGATCTACTCCAATCTAAAGGTTCTGCGTTGTGTGCCATTTTGTGCATGGGGGAATTCGTTTCATCCTTTGTTACTGTATTGAGCGGCTTTGATCTTCGCAAGTTCATTTTCAATTTCGTCATCGGTTGCAAGGTCATCGAATTCTTCTTCGAGAGTCGGTTTTTTGGTGCTGCTGTTCACCAGTTCGGCTTCAGCCTCCATCTGTTCGATTCTGCTTTCGAGCTTGTCGAAGCGGGCCATGGTGTCGCTGCTGGTGCTTCGCCGGATGTCTTCCTGAGCCCGTTTTTTGCCGGAGGCTCTTTTGTGCCTCTGGACCAGCAGCCGTTTTTTCTCTTTGGCGCTTTCCAGTTTACTTTCCAGTTCGGCAATATCTTCCTGGTATTGCTGGACGAGATTGCCGTATTCCTTCAACTCGTTGTCAAGCGATTCGGCGATCTTGGCGAAGCGGCGTTTCTCAATCAGCGCCTCTCTGGCCAGATTATCCCGGCCCTTGGCGACGGCAAGGGCTGCCCGTTCGTCCCAGAGGTCGACCTTGCCGGTGATCTCGTCGAGTTTTCTTTCAAGTTTCTTGCGGCCGGCAATAACTGCGGCACAGGATGATTTCAGCTCGATGAGGGTGTCCTCCATCTCGGAGATCATCAGTTTGATCAATTTTTCTGGGTCTTCGGCCTTGTCGAGCATCGAGTTGATGTTGGCGCTGACTATGTCTCTGAAACGTGTAAATATTCCCATGGTGTTCCTCCAATGATGGTAATGGGTTGCGGTTTGCTACTGTATAAAGCAGAAAGTGTGCCGTTTTGGGAGAAAATGGAAATCATTGGAAATACGGGATGTTGTCTTCTTGACACATAACTCAAACATGGATAATATGACCATATAATGGCATTACAAACCGAATATTGGGGTTTTTAACAGAGGTTATGAGCAACGATACCGTCTTTCCATCTTCCCGCAGCGAAGCTCTCGGGCAATCGGAAGCATTCCTGGACTTTCAGGAGCGCCTTTCCAGGGTGGCCCCCGTCGACCGTCCCGTTCTTCTTTTGGGCGAACGAGGGACCGGCAAGGAATTGGCCGCGAGCCGCCTGCATTTTTTGTCAAGGCGCTGGCAGGGACCTTTTATTACCCTGAATTGCGCGACACTCGCGCCTTCCCTGATCGAGGCGGAGCTTTTCGGCTATGAAAAGGGCGCCTTTACCGGGGCTGAGCGGAGAAGAACCGGCCGTTTCGAGGCGGCGGACGGCGGCACGCTTTTTCTCGATGAAATCGGCTCGATCCCGATGGAGGCCCAGGAGAAGATTCTCCGGGTGGTCGAATACGGTTCCTTCGAGCGAGTGGGAAGTTCCGCTCCGGTCGAGGTCGACGTGCGTATTGTCGGAGCAACCAATGCCGATCTCGTGGCGTTGGCCGAGCGAGAGGATTTTAAACGCGATCTCCTCGATCGGCTGTCTTTCGAGGTATTGTTTCTGCCGCCGCTACGCGCAAGAGGCGAGGATATCATGCTGCTGGCAAATCATTTCGCTACCCGGATGTCGTACGAGCTGGGCCGGAACGAGATGCCGGTTTTTTCCAGGGCGGCTTCGGCCGCACTGGAAGGGTACATCTGGAAAGGCAATATCCGTGAGTTGAAAAATGTGGTGGAGCGGGCGGTCTATCGCTCCGATTCCGGGGAAATAGACGAGGTGGTTTTTGACCCCTTCGTTTCCCCTTATTCTGTATTGTCGGGCACGGATGTTAAATCTGCAAAGCCCTCGGAGTCGGTGAAATCGGCAAGAGATGAAAAGAGCGCCGTTTCCCTCGACCGGGCTGTAGCGGAGCTGGAGATTTCCATGTTGCGCGAGGCCCTTGCCGCATCCCGTCATAATCAGCGCAAGGCGGCGTCTCGTCTCGGACTGACCTATGATCAGTTTCGAGGCAAAATGCGCAAGTACGGTGAAATCGTGCTTGGAAAAAAAGAGTCTTGAGCAATTTGTTTTACCCCGGATTTCATGCTAATACTGTAACTGGTGTTCATTCACTGGATGAAAAGGTTAAACCGAGGCAGCAAGGGAGCGGGATGGGAAGGATTTTTATATCTATTGTGATGGTTATGGCTATGGCCCAGGGGGCTTTCGGTGCGGATAAAACTGTAGTTCTGGCTACTCTGACCGATTTTGCCCCGTACTGTTTTCCCAAGGAAAATGCAGTATTTGTCCCTGATGAACACATTCCGCCGGGATCTGACTCGGTTCAGCTGCAGGGGTATAGCTGGGATGTGGTCCGGGAGAGTTTTCATGCGATGGGCTATACCATTCGTCTGCTTGTCGTACCATGGGAGCGAGGTACCCATTATCTTGCCAACGGCAAAGTCGATTTTATCTTCCCGGCTAACAAAACAGTTGAACGCGAGCGGGAGTATGCTTTTTCCACGGAGTATGTCGACCAGATCGAAACTGTTGTGTACATGCAGAAAGACGTGAATTTCACCTGGTGGGGGTTGGAATCGCTGGAAGGTTTGACGATAGGCTATGTCCGGGGCTGGTCCTATGGCAAACTCTGGGAAGGGATATCATGGATCAACAAGGAATCTACCGATTCGATTGCCCAGGGGGTTGAAATGCTGGGAAAGGGGCGGCTGGCCGGGCTGGCAGGGTATAAGCGACCTTATGATCATGTTCTGAAGATGGCCGGGCTTACTCATGAGTTTAAAATAATCGGCCAGTTCGATACCATCGATGAGTATTTGATGGGCAGGAGCAACAAGCAGAGTCGCTTGATGCTGAATGCTTTCGATGCGGGAAAACAGAAAATAAGGGAGAGCGCCGTCCTGAGCAGGATTGAGGAGAGATGGCAATAATATTATTATGATGCAGCCAAAATCGACAATAGTCCCCGACTTTAGAAAAAGCCTCGGCCGCAGATTCAGCCTGACTCTGGTCGGGGTGGTGACTGTGATTTTGATCTTTTTTTCCGGCATGGTCAGCTGGTACAACCATCAGAGCAAGGAAGCGGAACTGCAGAGACAGCTGGAGCTCGCCCTGAAGCTTGCCGAGACTTCGTTGCCGGAGGCTGTATGGCAACTCGATCATCCTTCCATAAACGATATCCTGCGGGCCATTCTCACCAATGATGCGATCATGTACGCCAGAGTGGTGGTTGAGGATAAAGAGGTTGCAAGCCAGTCGCAACCTGGACAGGAAGGAAAATCTCTGGCCGACTATACAGATTCTTCGGCATATTTGGTCAGCAGCGCGAAAATCAACCGTGACCAGTACCAGGTCGGCAGTCTTCATCTGGTTATGTCCAGGGATGCAATTTTCCGGGAAATGATCTCGACCACGCTGAGTGTTATCGGTCTTTTGATTATGCTCATTACCGCCATTTTGACAACCTCCATACTCATCCTGCGCCATTACATCTTCAAGCCGCTTGCCATGCTGGAAAAATCAGCCAAACTGGTTGCTGCCGGAAATCTCGAAACCCCGATCGAGATCGGTTCAAACGACGAAATCGGCAGGCTTGCCGTCGCTTTCAAGGCGATGACGATGCATCTGAAAGAGAGCTTTCAGAACCTGGAGGAAAAGGTAAGGGAACGCACTTTCGATCTTTCCCGGGCAAAGCTTGCGGCAGAAGAGACCAGTTGTAACCTGTCTGTCGCAGGGGCAGAGCTGCAGGCCTTGCTCGACAATTCCCCGGTGGGGATAATGTTTGTCGACAATAACCTGGTAGTCAAACGGGTCAACACCGAACTGGAGAAAATCACCGGGTATACGGCCGCCGAACTCATCGGCAGGACCAGCCGGCATTTATATGTGACCGGTGAAGCGTACGAGACCCTGGTGAGAAGTGTCGCGCCGATTTTGAAAAAGCTGGGGTATTGCGAAAGGCGGGGGACGTTACAGAGAAAAGACGGCTCGGAGATAATCTGTCAGTTACGCGGGCGGTTTATTCCCTCGGAAGGCGGACTTGAAGGGGTGGTCTGGAGTGTCGAGGATATCAGCGGTCGCATCAAGATGGAAAGTGAGCTGCTGAAGGCGAGAAAACGTGAATCCGTAAGTATCCTGGCCGGCGGCATTGCTCACGATTTCAACAATATTCTCTTTGCCGTGATCGGCAATCTTTCGCTTGCCGAGAGACTGGCGGAAAAAGGCAGTCCGGTGATCGAGTATATCCAGGCAGCTCAGAAGGCTTCGACGCGGGCCAAGGATCTGACGGTGAAACTGCTCACCTTCGCCAGCGGTGGCGACCCGGTCAAGGCAACGGCGCCGTTGCCGGATCTGGTCCGCTATGCCGTAGGCTTTGTCCTCTCCGGCAGCAACGTAAAGTGCAGCTTCAACATTCCGGAGGATCTTTGGCCGGTTTCCATGGACAAGGATCAAATCAGTCAGGTCATTCAGGCTCTTGTCCAGAACGCCGATCAGTCGATGCCGGACGGAGGATCGATTACCGTCACTTTTGCCAACCGGGAGCTTGTCGACGAGGAGGTGCCGGGGCTTTATCCCGGACGATATGTGCAGGTATGCCTTGAGGATAAAGGACGAGGGATAGAGGGAGAAAATATCGACAGGATATTCGACCCCTATTTTTCCACCAAGGAAAAAGACAGCACCAAGGGAAGCGGACTCAGTCTCGCGATTGTTCAGTCGATTATCCAGAAGCATGAAGGCGGTATTTTAGTCGAATCGACTCCCGGTAAAGGGACCACGTTTATTCTCTATCTGCCCGCTTTAGCCCATCTCTGTCTGCCGGTCCCGGAAAGATCGCCTATTCTGCCAAGCGGCAAGGGGATGGTGCTGGTGATGGACGACGACCAGGATATTCAATTGCTGGTGGCCGAGATGCTCTCCCACATGGGCTATGCAACCAGATCGGTCTATGACGGTAAAGAAGCGATCGAGGCGTATCGGCAGGCCATGGAAAACGGCAGCGGGTTTGTCGCGGTGATAATGGACCTGACGATTCCCGGCGGCATGGGCGGCAAGGAGGCGGTCTTGGAACTGCTGCGCATCGATCCCCAGGCGAGGGTTATCGCAACAAGTGGATATTGCAACGATCCTGTTCTGCTCAAACATCGTGATTATGGTTTTCACGATATTATTGCCAAGCCCTATCAGTTGCTGGAGTTGAACCGGGTGATGACGGCTGTGGTCGGCAGGAAACCGGCAGGAGCCGAGGCCCTGGTTGCCGGATGAATTCGGCTTATATCCTGGATTCCATCAGGCTATAGGCCACCTCGGACATTTCGTCGATGAGCGGCTCGACGCCGGTCCACAGCTTGAATCCGGCGGCGCCTTGATAGATGAGCATGCCGAGCCCCCTGGCAATGGTGCAGTGGTCACTGGACCAGTTCGTAGGTGTGACTCTTCTCGCCGAAGCTCGCAGGGAAGCTTCCCTCGCGATACTCAATGGTGAGCGTCGGCTGTTCTGCCGATTCATCGAGCAAGAAGATTCCGTAGTAGAGCCTGCCGTCATCAATGAAAGTTATCCGACCAAGTTCATAATCGACCTCATAGGTGCCGTTGATGAACCATTCGGTGGCAAGATCGTCATTAACAATGTCCTGGGCCATCATATGTTTTCCGAAATACGATGGAGTCTCCGCCTCGACAAACGTCATGATATCGTTGGGGAAGCCAAAATCCGCCGGTGCATCCTTCAGCTGCCAGACCCCGCTCAGACGTCCGGGCTTGCCCGCATGCAGATACAGGGTATTGGTCAGATAAGGCTCGTAAGGCTCAAAGCCCCATTTCCTCGCGGCATGATTGGCTGGATCGTAGGTCTCGACCACCTGCAACCGGTAGGCATCCACCAGCAGCCGCTTGTCGTCCTCCGTCAGATAATCAAACGGCGAGACATAGACACCGCCGTCCCAGCCGGCTGGTCCATCGGTCCGATTCTTGTCGATCAGGGCAAAGCCGGAACCGGTCTGGCCGGGCAGGAGCCTCGCCCCGATCCCGACGATCTGACCGGCGGTCACGGTCTGGCCGGATGCTAGGTCGGTTGAACTGAGCGATCCGTGCAGGCCAATCAGATTGTTGCCATAATCTATCTCTACGGAATAGTGCCCATTATCGTGAATGACGGACCGTACCGTCCCGGCAACCCAGCTTCTCACCGGCGTTTCTCCCGCAAGATCGATCCAGACATTCTTCAAACCGTCGATATGGTTGTTGGCATGCAGGCCGTAGGGGGCGATACCCGCTTCCGTGGTAAACAGGAAGTCACGGATATCTGCCGGCAGGTTCAGGCGAACAGGCGAAGACCCCAGGGGCAGTTTCCACAGGTATTTTTCATACTCGGGATCGGGCTCGGCCAGCTGATCCTGCTGCAGCGGATTGGTTTTGTAGAGATGCACCTCATCGCCGTCGGTGATGCCATCGCCATCTGTATCAGGATTAAAAGGATCGGTGCCCTGCTGGAACTCGCCCAGGTTGTTCAGGCCGTCTCCATCCGGATCCTGGAAGTCGACATCGGGGGCGTCCAGGGGGAGACCGTAGGAAGATTTCCAGTGATCGGAGATATAGTTGACATTATTGATATCGGGGACTCCGCTGACCGGCTCGGTTAAACTGCCGGCATTCCCGAACCCATCGACCGCACTCACCGCAAAATTGTAGATTTTGCCATTATCCAATCCGGTTATCGTGTAATTGGTTTGCGCCAGGACGTCGGCGGTCAACTGCAGGACCGGCGCCTCGTATACCTCCAATTCCTCTATGACAAAGTTCTCGACAGAGCAGTAGGTGGCCAGAATCTTCACGTAACGTGCACTTATGGGCGATATCTCGTCGGCAATATATCCCGTATACTGGCCACTGCTGCGATCGACAACCGTGGTATAGGTTGTATTGTCAGTAGACAACAGCAACTTGTAACTATGTCCCCTGGGTTTACCATCCCACAGGTGCAGAGCTATCTTTCCGATCCGATATTGTTTCCCAAGATCGACAACAAATACGCCGGGAGAAGCTACGTAACTATAATTAGAGAGCGATCCACTCACTCCATCCATCAGCTCTTGACTTCTATACCCTTCACTTATAACCTGCGCGCCCAGCGATGACTTAGCTATATCGGTTGATCCTTCCGTGTCTAGATTTTGATACACAAGGTACCCCTGAAGATCTGTCTCCAGGTTGGCATTCCAAGACAGAATTACCTGACCGTTGCCGCTTGTCGCCACCAGCCCCGTAGGCGTGGCAGGCTTGCCCGCCGTCGCCGAAACCGCACTGCTCGCCGTACTCTCCTTGCCCGACTTGTCCACCGCCACCACCTGGTAGGAATAATCCGTCCCCTGGGGCAGGCCGCTGTCGGTGTAGGACGTGGCGGTGATCAGAGCGCTGTTGATCTTCATCCCGCCGCGCAGGAGGTTGTAGCCGGCCAGGTCCGTCTCACTGTTGGCGCTCCAAGTCAGTTTCAGGCTGTTATCGCCAGGATCGGAGACGGCAACCCCCGTCGGCGCCACAGGCGCCACCCCGTCGTCGGGGACTCCGCTGACCGGCTCGGTTAAACTGCCGGCATTCCCGAACCCATCGACCGCACTCACCGCAAAATTGTAGATTTTGCCATTATCCAATCCGGTTATCGTGTAATTGGTTTGCGCCAGGACGTCGGCGGTCAACTGCAGGACCGGCGCCTCGTATACCTCCAATTCCTCTATGACAAAGTTCTCGACAGAGCAGTAGGTGGCCAGAATCTTCACGTAACGTGCACTTATGGGCGATATCTCGTCGGCAATATATCCCGTATACTGGCCACTGCTGCGATCGACAACCGTGGTATAGGTTGTATTGTCAGTAGACAACAGCAACTTGTAACTATGTCCCCTGGGTTTACCATCCCACAGGTGCAGAGCTATCTTTCCGATCCGATATTGTTTCCCAAGATCGACAACAAATACGCCGGGAGAAGCTACGTAACTATAATTAGAGAGCGATCCACTCACTCCATCCATCAGCTCTTGACTTCTATACCCTTCACTTATAACCTGCGCGCCCAGCGATGACTTAGCTATATCGGTTGATCCTTCCGTGTCTAGATTTTGATACACAAGGTACCCCTGAAGATCTGTCTCCAGGTTGGCATTCCAAGACAGAATTACCTGACCGTTGCCGCTTGTCGCCACCAGCCCCGTAGGCGTGGCAGGCTTGCCCGCCGTCGCCGAAACCGCACTGCTCGCCGTACTCTCCTTGCCCGACTTGTCCACCGCCACCACCTGGTAGGAATAATCCGTCCCCTGGGGCAGGCCGCTGTCGGTGTAGGACGTGGCGGTGATCAGAGCGCTGTTGATCTTCATCCCGCCGCGCAGGAGGTTGTAGCCGGCCAGGTCCGTCTCGCCGTTAGCCGTCCAGCTGAGAACGAGGCTGTTATCACCCGGATCGGAAATCGCTACTCCTGCCGGCGCCTCCGGCGCCACCCCGTCGTCCGGGACATAAGTGACGATCTCGATGTCGTCCACCAGCCAGCCTTCATAGCCGTTGGCGATGGCGTCGACGGTGTCGAAGAAAAAACGCAGGTAGATGGTCTTGTTCACGTAGGCGGAGAGGTCGATTTCGATCTCTTCCCAGTTGGTCGTCGAGGCCACCGATTGGTAAAGCGTGGTGAAGGTGGTATTGTCCTGTGAAACCTGGACCTTGCCGACATCGTAGGGCGAATAGTTTTCGGTCTTCAGGATATGCTTGAATTTCAGGGCGGCACTGGTGTAGCCGGTCAGAGCGATGCCGCTCTTGCTGGTGATGTGGCCCCAGTTCTGGTATCCGGTGTTGTAGGTCTTGCTCGATTCCAGGCCATAGTACCAGGAGTATGGCGATGAACTCGATTTATAGGTGGTGATGTGCCACATGCCGTTTTCACCGGCGCTGTTGGAGCCGCCCGTGAGGGCGAACGTGGAGGTGCCGTCGGCAATCGTATCGGAGAAGGCGACCACCTCCATGTCGGTGAAGAAGGTGTAGTAGTTGCCGCCGTTGTCATCGACGCCGGTATTGCCGGCGGGATCGATGGCGCTGATCTTCACCTGGTACAAGGTGCCGTGGCTGAGGCCGGTCAACTGCACGCTGTGACTGGTCTTTGCCGTGGTTGAAACGGTAGTCCAGGTTGTCGCAGCCGAGGTTTTGTAGGAAAGGACGCCGGCGGCGGACTCATTGGTCTGCCAGGCGACGGTGGCGGACTTTTTGTCCACCCCGGTAATCGCAACCCCCGATATCACCGGCGCCGAATTATCGATAGTGGCCGTTGCCGAAACCGTTGCGTCGCCCTCGCTGGCATCGGTGTAGGTTGCCGTGACCGTATCGCCTTCGGACACCTGCAGCAAACTGTTGATGACGAAACTGCCCTGGAAGGTCCCGGAATTTTCAGAGATTTCGGTGAGGGTAATAACTTGTCCGGCATCGCTCGTTGAAGAGACATGCACCGTCGCCGTGTCGATGCCGCCGGATACGTTCAAATCGAGGTCGTTGAGGCCGACAACGGCGGTGGAAGAGGCGCCGTAGGCCGGTTTATCGAAGGTAATGGAACCCACCGAGGAGCCGGGAGAAAGACCGGAAACCACGATGGCGTAGGGCTGCGGCCCGTTCGGCACGTTATGAGCAGACACGGTGATGGTATAGAGACCTTGGGCTGGCGAGGCGATGAGCACGTTCTCCTCGACATTGAGGCGATCGGCGGAACCGCCGGTGGTCGAAGCGCCGCCGGAGAAGACGTTGCCGTTGAAGCTCCCCGAGGGGCCGGTGACGGTGAGGTCGAGATCGTTGACCAGCTGCACGCCGGCGGAGAGCGACGGGTAGTAGTCGGTCCAGACCAGGGTGACCTTGACCGGCTCGGTGCCGCCGGAGTAAAAGGCGTATTCCTTGCTCTGGCCGGTCGCAAGGCCCCCCTGCTGGTCGTGGACGAAGAGCAAGTGGGAATCCCCCGCGAAAAACAGGGTCTTATCGAGGAGGATGCGGCCCCAGCCCTGGCCGGTGCTGGGGATTGGGCCGTCGATATAATTGCCGGTCATGTTCACCGCGCTGTTGATCATGGTCGCCTTTATGAGGGCCGCACTCGGCGTCATGGCGTTGTCGGAAACCGCGCTGCCGGTGGGGTAATAGCCGTCGACATAGTATTGCCGGACGAGTGCCGCGCTTCCCGCATGGGTGGGACAGGACATGGACGTGCCGCTCATGGTGCGGAGATCCGAATTGTAGGTCGTGATATTGCCGTCGCTGTTCGCGGAGGAAATGTAATGTCCGGGTGCGGTGACCGTCGGCTTGATGCGGCCGTCGTCGGTGGGACCGTTGCTGGAGAAATAGGCGACGTTTTCCTGGTTGTAGCCGGAATGGGCGTTCTCGCTGGCTCCGGAGGTGAGAATGTTCTTGGCAGTGCCGGGCGAGCCGACGGTGTTTAATTCCGACCCCGAGTTGCCCGCCGAGAACAGGGCGAGAAAGTCCTTATGGTTCCACATGAACTCGTCCGCATCCTGGGCGTACGAAGTATACGCGCCGCCGACGGAGGATCCCCAGGAATTGGAATGGAGTCTAGCTCCGGCGTTATAAGCTTGCTGAAGATAGATGTTAAGGTCGCTGGGGATACCGGTCAGCGAGCCGCCGTTGCCGATGTCCTGGATAACCAGCTTGGCGTCGTAGGCGATACCGTTGTAGGCGGCATTGGTGGAGAGCGATTTGCCGGCAATGGTGCCCGCCACATGGGTCCCGTGATCGTGGGCGTCCCAGTCGCCGTTCCCCGCCAGGTCGTAATAAACGATGACCTTGCGCTGATTGCTGTTGACGGTGGAAGTAGGCACGCCCTGGCTGCCGTCCCAGAAGAAGGCCATATCGACATCGAGCCCCGTATCGCCCACGCCTACTATCTGGCCGCTGCCGGTGAGGCCCTTGGCCCAGAGCGGGGTTGAGCCCGAGGAATTGCCTTGGACGACCCAGTTCATCTCGTTGTTGTTGATCATCGGCGGAACGTAGGGCTCGATCCACTCGATCTCCTGGGCCTGGGCGAGGGTAATCAGAGCCGAGTCCAGTGTCGCCACGGGAACTTCCAGGATGATCCTGCTTTTTCTCTCGTCGCTCGATTCGAGTACCACCGCCCCGTCAATTGCCTCTGACAGTTCATAGAGATACGGCAAGAGGCCGCCCTCGAAGGTCTGTACCATGAGCAGCACCGTATCGGCATCGGTGATGACCGGCTGGTCCACGGGGGTCTCCCCTTCGGGGGTGATTGCCGAAGGCGGATCATCGCTCGCGGCGGCCGTTTCGCTTGCGGATTCGCCTGCCGCCGTTTTCTCCGAACGGGCGGGCCGCTTGGCCTTTTCGAGGATTTCCGGTTTATCCAGCGCCGTCGCCAGCTTGTACGCGGGGTGGAAATAGTCGATCCACTGGACGTAGGGGAGTCTGCTCACCGCCTCCTTGGTCGGCTCGGTCATGGCGACGATCAAGGTATTGTTCGGGATATAGCTGCCGATGGCGCCCCCGATGGTGCCGATTTCTTCTTTCCACGCGGACTGCACCGGCCCGGAAAATTGCACCAGATAGCGTACGGTCTGGCCGGGTAGAACGCTCGCCGGATCGAAGCGCAGACTCTCCGGGATGTTCACCAGCCCTTTGCGCGAGTCGAGCCCGCCCGCCTGCAGGATGACTCCGTACGGGCTGCCGACAAGTTCCTTCGGGTCGACGAGATCCTGCCGGGGCAGGTCCGGAGTGGATGTGGTGTCCCCGGGGATGAGGGTCAGGTCATTGGTGGGCCGGCTTTTGATCTGCTGGGATTCAAGGTTGGCCGGCCGGATCTGGGCCATGGCACCGGTCCTGCCGGTATCTCCTGGAGAAAGAGAGGCCGGGGAAGGTACAGCCGGGGAGGAACCTTTCCGCCCAGAAGAGGCATCTGCACGATCACTTGCCGTAATAGCCGGAGCGGTATCGATCTTCGCGGTTTCGTCCTTTCCGCCCCAGAGAGAGTGCACCAGAAGAAGAATCAAAATTCCCAACAAAAGCAGTAAGATTTTCGACCTTTTCATATGCGCTCCTTACGTTGTGTGTCACTAGTGACAAATTTTTGTCACTCTTTCCGTAATGTAACTGGAATTACCTTGCTGTAATCATTGCACATTTTTCGAATGTCAACAGGGTAGTAGGCACTTGATCACCTCTCCGGTAATACTATCTTCTTAGCGAATGCGGCTCGCCTCAAACTTTAGTAGTGCAAGGAGCAGGCCACTTTTGGGTGATCCTGTTGCCTGGGCTGTTCCAGGATTATCGCAGGAGACCGGGTATCCCCGCATCACCGTGATCGGGGCGGAGGGGCTGTATAGCCAGAACGTTCGGCGGCATAATGAGGTGGGTCGTTTGTTTCAGGGGGAATTTGTCATGGCAGGAATAGGTCGGAAATCACCTGGAAAGATCTCACGGCAGGAAACCGGCAGGGGCCGAGGCCATGGTTGCCGGATGAGGATAAATTCGGCTTATGTTCTGGATCCCATCAGGCTGTAGGCCACCTCGGACATTTCGTCGATGAGCGGCTCGACGCCCGACCAAAGCTTGAACCCGGCAGCGCCTTGATAGATGAGCATGCCGAGCCCCCTGGCAATGGTGCAGCCTTTACCCTCTGCGGTTTTGAGGAGCCGGGTCATGAGGGGGTTGTAGACTATGTCGGCAACCACCAGCCGCCCGGTCAGCAACGACTCGTTAATCGGCAGTTCATCCGCCTGGGGGTGCATGCCGATGCTCGTGCCGTTGACAAGAATGTCGCAACCGGCAATCGCCTCCCTCTGGCGGTCCGGAACCTGTTCGACGGCTTCGGCGCAATGGCGGATTTTGCTGTTTATTTCCGCTGCCAGCTCCCGGGCTTTAATCATGGTTCGGTTGCAGATGAAGATTTTTTCAGCTCCCCGGAATGCCAGGGTCATAGCAATTGCCCGGACCGCGCCACCGCCGCCGAGCAGGAAAAAACGTTTGTTTTCGACGGAGGTTTTCGCCTCTTCTTCAAGAGAACGGAGGAACCCTTCGCCATCGGTGTTGTAACCTATTGTTTTTCCATTTTTTATGCAGATAGTGTTGACGGCGCCGATAGTTGCGGCCAGCGGATCGAGTTCGTCCAGGTATTCCATGATCCTGATCTTGTGGGGAATGGTCACATTGAAGCCGGCAACGTTCATCCTGATAAGACCGGCGAAGACGGTCGCCAGATTTTCCGGGCTGACCTCAACCGGCATGTAGCAATAATCAAGACCGAGTTTTTCGAAAACCCGGTTATGCATGGCCGGCGAGATCGAATGGCCCAGTGGATTGCCGAGCAACAGAATCAGTTTTGTCGTAACGGTTGGACAGATCATGGTCTTTTGTCTTTTGCTTTTACATTGGTTTTTCGAAGATGGTATCGATACAGCCACAGTACCATGCAGGAGCTCCGTTCGGCAATCCCCTCTATATGAAGCGAAGGATGGGTAGCACAAAGTCGTATTGAAAATCATTCCTATCTAGGGTAAATTCACTTTGTCTTTCAATCACTAACGGAAAAGGAGGAAGTATGAATTACCCGATATGGTATCTGCCGTCAACCGGCGGTGGATTTCTCATCGCGCTGATTGCGATCCTGCATGTTTTTGTCTCTCATTTTGCCGTCGGTGCCGGCCTTTATCTGATTTATGCGGAAAAGAAGGGACTCAGGGAAAACAGCCAGGGCATCCTCTCGTTCACCAAGCGGCATGCCCGTTTTTTCCTCCTTATTACCATGGTCTTCGGCTCGATCACCGGAGTCGGCATCTGGTTTATCATCGCTCTGGTCAATCCGGCGGCTACCTCGCTGCTTATCCATAATTTTGTTTTTGGCTGGGCGGCAGAGTGGGTGTTTTTTACCGTGGAGATTGCCGCAGCCTTTGTCTATTTCTATATGTTTGGCCGGATGGATTCCGCAACCCACTTGAAAGTCGGCTGGCTCTATTTCGGTGCCGCCTGGATGTCGCTTTTCCTCATCAACGGCATCATCGGCGTGATGCTGACTCCCGGCGCCTGGGCGGAAAACATGGATTTCTGGGTCGGCTTTTTCAACCCCAGTTTCTTCCCGTCACTGTTTTTCCGGACCTTTATCGCCATAATGTTGGCCGCCTGCTACGGCTATCTGTCTGCCTCGTTTACCAGAGATACAGAAGTCCGGACGGCGATGACCAGGTTTTCCGCGGGTTGGGCGCTTGTCGCTCTTGCGGCCGCGATCCCGGCGGGCATCTGGTATCTGGCCGCCCTCCCGGGAGAAGCCCACAGTCTGGTCATGGGCAAGTCGCCGACCATCGCAGCCGTCCTGCCGCCGGCTGCAGGCGGTCTGGTGGTTTTCCTGGCGGTCATGCTCGGCGCTGGAATATTCCGCCCGTCTTTGAACTTGAAACCGGTGGCGGGTGTGGCGATGGTAAGTGCATTGCTGGTCATGGGCGGCTTTGAATGGACCCGTGAAGCAGCCCGCCGCCCTTATGTCATCAACGAGGTGATGTATTCCAACAGCATCATGAAAAACGATATTGCAGCGCTGAATGAAAAAGGCTATCTGCGCAGCGCCCTGTGGGTTGAAAACAGGGATCCGGCCGGTGCCGGTCGGTCCGAAGCAGGGCGGGAGCTCTTCATCCAGCAGTGCTATGCCTGCCATACCGTAAAAGGCCGGAACAACGATATCGTCAAAGCCACCGCCAATATGAGCTATCGGGCGCTGGTCAACTATCTAGCAAAAATCCATGAAACCCGTTACTTTATGCCGCCCTTTGCCGGTACCGAAGATGAGCGCAAGGCCCTTGCCGCATACATCGCCGGCGATCTGCACGGCAAAGATGCCGGAGAGCCGGAAGAGGCATTGACTGCTGACGATCAAGGCCGGATCCTGTTTGAGGAGAATTGCTCATCCTGCCATGTGCCCGATGATCTTGCGGCACCGCTCGAGGGGCAGGGAAAGAACGAGATTGTCGAACTGCTCGGCAAGCTGAATGAAATTTCCGAGGAAATGTCCCCCTTTGCCGGCACTGCTGAAGAAGGCGAGTCGTTGGCCGGATTTCTCGACAGTCTGAATAAAGGAGAATAACAATGGAATCGCTCATTATCCCGAACCCGGATTCGATACCTGTCAGCTGGGGATGGTTCCAGTTCCTTCTCCTCCTGACTTTTCCCCTCCATCTGCTGGCGATGAACGCCATGCTCGGCGGGCTGGCCATCGCTGTGGTCGAGCATGTCAGGGGAGGCCCAATGCGGCGGGAGTTGGCCCACCGCATCGCCATCGCCCTGCCGCTGGTTATCGCCTTTGTAGTTAACCTGGGAGTCGCGCCGCTGTTGTTTGTCCAGGTGCTGTACGGCCAGTTTATGTACAGCAGTTCGATTCTCATGGGAGCCTTCTGGATTTTGATTATCCCGGTCCTGATCGTCGCCTACTACGGCGCCTATCTGTATGATTTCCGTTTCGCAAAGCTGGGTACAGCCGGACCCTGGGTAGCTTTAGTTGTTTTTCTGCTGCTTACCTTGATCGGATTTTTCTTCTCCAACAACATGCTGCTCATGGTTTTGCCCGAACGGTTCGGCGAGTATTTCGCCCATCGGGGCGGGACACTCCTGGTGTTCAACCATCCTGAGTTCTGGCCCCGGTTTCTCCACATGGTGCTCGGCGCCTTCGCCATCGGCGGTCTTTTTGTCGGGCTCCTTGGCCGCTTTTATAAGAAAACCAAGCCGGAACTGGCGGCGCACGCCGAGCAGGTGGGGCTGAGCAGCTTTTTTATCCTCACTTTGGTCAATGTTTTAATTGGTTTCTGGTATTTCCTTGCCCTGCCCGAAGACCTGCGGAAAATCTTTATGGGAGGCAATACCGGCGCGACCATTGTCTTTGCCGTCTCGCTCCTTCTTTCGGCGGGGGCACTTTGGGCGGCCTTTAGAAAAAGGTTCTGGCTTACCTTCTATCATGCCATCGGCCTTGTCGTTCTTATGACCTTCATGCGGGCCTGGCTCCGCACTGCATATCTGCAGGATGTATTTACCCTCGATCAGCTGCAGGTCTTGCCGCAGTATTCGCCGATGATTTTTTTCTTTGTCACCTTGGTGGCGGGTCTTGTCTGTATTGGCTGGTTGATAAAGAAAACCGGTGAGGCGCTGGCGGTGAGGAGCGAGGGGTGAGGCGAAAGCCGGTTTAACGGTTATTCAAGTTAGATTTGCCTTTTGCAGGGTATTGGTTTATTCTACCGGATTTCGTGCAGCGCATGGATTGTCGAAGAAAACACATGGAACTTCTGGGGAAGAGAGCTGTAAAAGATGAATACAAAACGAATTGCGGTAACCGGGGGTGCAGGCTTTCTTGGCTCGCATCTCTGCGAGAAGTTGCTGGCTCATGGGCACGAGGTTCTTTGTGTCGATAACTTTTTCACCGGTTCCAAGCAGAATGTGCTCCACCTGCTCGACAACCCGCTTTTTGAACTGATGCGCCATGATGTCACCTTTCCGCTTTATATCGAAGTCGATGAAATTTACAATCTGGCCTGTCCGGCATCGCCGATCCATTACCAGTATGATCCGGTGCAGACAACCAAGACATCGGTGCATGGCGCAATCAATATGCTGGGCCTGGCGAAACGGGTAAAGGCCAAGATTTTTCAGGCTTCGACCAGTGAGGTGTATGGCGATCCGCAGATTCATCCGCAACCGGAATCCTACTGGGGACATGTTAACCCAAACGGCATACGGGCCTGTTACGATGAAGGTAAAAGATGCGCCGAGACCTTGTTCTTTGACTATCATCGGCAGCACAATTTGAGGATTAAAGTCGCCCGAATCTTTAACACCTATGGCCCGCGCATGCAGGCCGACGACGGGCGGGTCGTTTCCAATTTCATTGTCCAGGCGCTGCGCGGAGAACCCCTCACCATATATGGCGACGGCAGTCAGAGCCGCTCGTTCTGTTTTGTCGATGACCTGATCGAAGTGTTCATTCTGCTGATGAACTCGCCCGATGACTTTGTCGGTCCGGTTAATGTCGGCAATCCAACGGAATTTACTATTCTTGAATTGGCGGAGAAAGTGATTGCGATGACCGGTACAAAATCCAAAATCATTTCCAAGCCATTGCCGACGGATGACCCGAGGCAACGTCAGCCTGATATAACTCTTGCCCGGGAAAAGCTGGGCTGGTCACCGACCGTCACCCTGGAAGAGGGCCTCAAACCGACGATTGAATACTTTTCAAGAACTCTTTCGAAGTAGGTGTCTCAGGTGATTGGCGGTGGAGTTGTACGACTGGCGAAGGATCTGGTCCAGTATAATCAGATGCTGAGAGCGCTTGCCCGCCGGGAAGTGGCGAGCATGTATGTCGGTTCGTTTCTCGGTTTCTTCTGGACGTTTATCCATCCGGGCGTGATGATCCTGGTTTTCTGGTTTGTTTTCAGTATCGGCTTTAAGGCGCAACCGCTCAACAATGTGCCGTTTGTCGTCTGGCTGACTGCGGCTATGGCGCCGTGGTTTGTTTTCTCGGCTATTGTCACTTCCGCTTCAACCGTTGTCCTGCAATACGCCCATCTTATTAAAAAGACCGTCTTCCCCTCGCAGATACTGGTTGTTGTCAAGATCTTGTCCAACCTGGTTGGTCATGGAGCTTTTGTAATTCTTCTTATCGTGCTGATTCTCTGCAACAACATGCCATTCAGTGTCTACTACTTCCAGTCGTTTTACTACCTGTTCTGTCTGCTGGTCCTGGCCGGCGGCATCGGTTGGCTCATCTCGGCGGTGAATGTCTATGCCCGCGATGTCGGTCAGCTTGTGCCGGTGATCATCCAGGTTGGGTTCTGGGCGACCCCGATCTTCTGGGATCTGTCGATTATGCCGGAAAATGTCCAGTTCTGGCTTAAACTCAACCCGTTTTGCTATATTGTCCAGGGGTACAGGGATTCCTTTATCTATTTTGTGCCATTTTGGGAACACGGTTGGGATACGCTCTACTTTTGGACGGTGTCGCTTTTTTTTCTGCTTACCGGTGGCTGGGTGTTTAGAAGATTAAAACCGCAATTCGCGGATGTGCTTTAAGGGTTGTCATCGATGTCCAGCAACATTGCCATTTCTGCCCATTGCGTCACCAAATCCTATCGGCTCTACAAGCGAAATTCAGATAGGATCAGGGAGACCTTCCATCCGTTTCGAAAACAGTACCACCGGCCCTTTACGGCACTCAGTGATGTCTCATTTTCGATCAAAAAAGGCGAATCTATCGGTATAATCGGTAAGAACGGCAGCGGCAAATCGACTTTGCTGCAAATACTTTGCGGTGTTCTGCAGCCGACCTCCGGTCATGTCAATGTGACCGGGCGAATATCTGCTCTCCTGGAACTTGGTGCCGGGTTTAACCCCGAATTCACCGGCAGGGAAAACGTCTATCTCAGTGCCACCATCATGGGCCTTACGCGGGAATATGTCGACAACAATATTGATAGAATATTTGCTTTTGCCGATATCGGTGAATATGTCGATCAACCGGTAAAGCTATACTCCAGCGGCATGTACGTGCGGCTTGCCTTTGCCACCGCCATAAGTGTCGATCCGGAGATTCTCATTGTCGATGAGGCGCTTGCCGTCGGGGACATTTTTTTTCAACAGAAATGCGTTGCCCACATGAAGGAGATGCAGCAACACGCTACTATAATTTTTGTCACCCACGACATGCACTCGGTCACCAATCTCTGTGAGCGGGTTATCCTGCTGGATGGCGGCAGGATAGTTTTTGATGGCGAGCCGATAGACGGTGTGGCAAAATACACCAAACTTGTCCATAATGAGCGGTATCAGGAAAAAAATTCGGCAGTCGGCGAGGGAGCTGTCGATATGACTGGTCAGGATGATGCCGATTCCGGTTGGCTGACGGTATCTGAGGATGATCGAGGCGGTGCTCTTGAAATCAAGATATTGAAGGTCCGCGTTACCGATCTGCACAATATGTCGAAAGAGACAGTTGTACAAGGTGACAAAGTAGTTGTCCAGCTCATGGTCGAGGCCTCTCGGACAATAGATAATCTGATTGTCGGCTATACGGTGAAAGATAGGATCGGCAATGCAATTTTCGGCGAAAATACCTGCTCTTCACTTCAGGAAAAATTTTCAGTTGCTCAAGGCACCGCCCTGATAACCTATATCTTTGAATGGCCCGAGGTCTATCCGGAAAAATATACGATGACTTTTGGTATCGGCGAGGGAACCGATCCTTTTGTCCACAAGATTCATTGCTGGGCTCATAATATCGTTTCTGTTGCCGCACTGGTTCCAGGCAAGGGAGTTCATGGTATATTCAATAATCCCATAACTTCCTGCGAAGTCAATTCTTTTAACTCTTTTTGAGTATCGTGGAAATTTCCGTTCTGTCGGCACAGCAGATTTCAGCGGCAATACAGAGAGATCTTGCAGACCAATCCACCGCAATTCATCTCGTTTGCTTTGATTATTTCGATACCTTGGTAAGCAGGTCGGTAGCACCCGAAGATACAAAAAAAATAGCCGCCAACCAGCTGGCCGATATGATGGGGAATGGCTTGACGGGAGATGTGATCTATCGGCTCAGGGGAATTCTCGAGCAACGGCTGTGTGGGGAAAATCACCGAAACGGCTCGGATCCGGAGTTTAATATGATCCATTTAGCCGGCAAACTCCATGCAGTTTTAAAAGGAATTTTCGGCGACGGGTTTTTGCAAACAGAGGAATCCTTTGTTTCCCTTGTGGTGAGTATTGAACTCGCTGTCGAAAAACAGGTCCAGAAAGTCAACCATGAAGTCTTCGAGATTTTGCGATATTGTCGCAATCGGGGGATAGCCACCGCAATAGTTTCCGATTTTTATCTTCCGGCAAAACACTTTCGGCAGCTTCTCCTTTTTCATGGTCTGGCGGATTGGGTTGACAGGTTGTTCATTTCCGCCGATTTTGCGCTCACAAAAGGTCACAGTGGCCGATTATATGATGTGGTCGGCCGTGAATCCGGCTATGAGCATAAAGCTATGGTAATGGTCGGTGATAATGTGCATGCGGATGGCAGGATGGCTCGTCAGCGAGGACTGTTATCGTATTGTTTGAAAAAACCTGAATCGGCGGATACCAGCGTGGAACCGGACTATGAGGCAGTCTTCTCAGGGCAAAAAGCACAGTTTTTCGCAGAAATGGGTTTAAGCCTCCACTATTTTATCCACAATCTCTTTCTGCAGGCAGTCAGGGACCGCCATGATACGCTTTTCTTTTGTTCGAAGGAAGGCGAGTTCCTGCGGAAATTGTTTTTGCGGTATCAGGAGATACGGTTCGGCCGGCAGGTGATAGCCAGCCACTATCTGTTGGTCTCACGCAAGGCGACGTATATTTGCTCATGCAAAAGTATCGATACCGAGGATTTTGCCAGGCTTTTTATCCATTACCGGGATCTTTCGCTGCTCGAATTTCTGCAAAGTCTCAATTTTTCCGAAGCGGAATCACTCGCAATCTGCGAAAAACTGCAACTTGAGCCATTCACGAGACACCATAACCTGAGGACTCATCCTGATTTCCAAACGCTTACCGGTGCCGCATTATTTCGCTCCAGTTATGAAACCCATCGCCATACCCAGCGGGAAAATTTTCTGCTTTACCTGAACAGCTACGGCAGGGATTTTCTAAAAGACGGACTTGCCCTGGTGGATGTCGGCTGGAAAGGTTCCATCCAGAACAATATCTATTTTGCCTTGGCAGGCAGGGTAAAGGTGAGCGGCTATTACATCGGCCTGCTCAGCCCCACCGAGGTCGAGGGGAATAATGAGAAAAAAGGCATCCTTTTCGAAGATGTTCCGGCACATAGTCCCTATATCCATGTTTTCAATAATAATCGTTCCCTGTTTGAGATGGTCCTCGGGGCCTCGCATGGCAGCGCCGATGGCTACTTCAGCCGGGAGCAGTGGAAAGATCTGAAGCATGTACGGCAAAGCAGTTTTTTCCGGGAGGACGAAAAGGGCGAGTATCCCTGTGTGACAGTACTTGATCTGCCGGAAGAGCGCAGACTCTATAATGAGTTGATTGCTCCGTTGCAAAAAGTGTATTGTGACTTGAACGACAAACTCACAGCACGGTTCATGACGCCGAAACCGGTATTGCCTGCACTTGAATGGTGGGCAAGGCAGCATGCCCGGATGGTCTTCAATCCGACCAAGGGCGAGATCGACTTCTATGCAGGATTGTATCACTTGGAGAATTTTGGTCTTTTCGAATTCACGGCTTTTGAGCAAGGGAAAAAACTCCCGGTCTCGAAGAGACTGAAAAATTTTCTCGCCCTGATAAAAGACCCGGCAGGCCATCTGGAAACAGGGGTGTGGCCGCCGATAATACTGCGCAGGCTGGGCCTTGAGTTCCTCATTCGGATCGAAGGAAAAAAACGCTATAAAACAGTCTTTGGCGATAACCGATGAAAATTGTTTTTCTCCTTTGTTCGCCGGATATCAATGGCGGCACGAATGTCATCCTCGAGCATGCCGGAGGGTTGCAGCGGCTTGGTCACGAGGTAACAATCGCCACCTTGGAGAAAGTGGCTCCTTCCCGCCACAGTTGGCACCGGGAAGGGGGATCCGTCAGCTGGAAAACACTGCATGAATTGCAGGGCCAAAGCTACGATTGCGCCATCGCCACCTGGTGGGAAAGCCCCTATCTGCTGAGCAGGATAGCGGCGACGCACGCTGTCTATTTTGTCCAGTCCATCGAATCGAAGTTTTTCCCGGTTGAAGATCCGGCAAATCTGGATACCAGAGACCACTCTCTTGGGGCCGACCGCTGCAATAACGGCTACTACTTTTCCCTGCCGATCATTACCGAGGCTTCCTGGATAAGGGATTTTCTTGCAACCCATTACAATCACGAGCCGTATGTGGTACGCAATGGTATTCGCAAGGAACTTTACTGTGATGAAGCGGTAATCGCACCGCGCAAAAAAGGATCTTTACGGGTGCTGATCGAGGGACCCGTCGATGTATTTCATAAAAATGTCCCGAGAACCGTCGAACTTTGCCGTCAGGCCGGAGTTGATGAGATCTGGCTTTTAACTTCGTCGCCGGTCGAGTCCTTTCCCGGAGTCGATCGGGTATTTTCCCGAATTCCCTTCGACCGGACTCCGCCGGTGTACCGATCATGCGATGTTCTGGTAAAACTGAGTTATGTGGAGGGGATGTTTGGGCCGCCGCTGGAAATGTTCCATTGCGGCGGCACCGCAATTGTCTACGATGTCACCGGCCATGACGAATATATCCGGCACGGCATCAACGGTGTGGTGATTGAAAGAGATGATGAACAGGGGGTAGTAGACGCATTAAGAGATCTGAAAACCAATGATACGCTTCTTGCTTCTTTATGCAGAGAGGCCTCTGCCACCGCGGCCGAGTGGCCCGACTGGACCACAGCTACCGCCTGGTTTGCCGAAGCTCTTGCCGCGATCGGCCGAACCAGACCCATCAGCCGGACCTATCTGCAAAATATCGCCGAAACCTTTACCACCTACCAGACGCTGCAACTCCAGTCACGCGAATTGGCAAGGTTTGCGCAACGGGAACAAGCAGGCGCTGCCGAGCCCGGCACCAATGATAATTTCGTGCAGCTCTATGGGGATGCGCTGGTGAGTGATTTCCAAGCCTTGCCCTGGGCTCATTACCGCTGTGGAGAAAGAACCGAAATCCGAATTCCTGCCAGGATACAAGGCAGGAAATTGCAGCTGAGGATCGATCCTAGTGTACGGATCGGCATAATCTTATTGTATTCGTTGCGCATTATCCAACAGGCCGATAAAAAGGCGATAGTCGAATATCGACCGCAAAGCGGCTTTGATCAGCTCTATCTGACAGGTACGGCAAAATGGTTGCAGAGAGGCGAAGACCACTGGGTTGTCGAGTCATACGGTAACGATCCGCAACTGTTTCTACCGATAATCGAAGGCCTGGATGACACCCGGGACATTATTGTGGAGGTATCAATGCAGGAGATGGGATTAAGTGAATATATCTCACGGCAGGAAAAAGCGCCTGCCAACCGTTCAATATTGAGCAGGTTGAAGTCCCTTGGAATCCCGGGACTAGTGGTGGCCTATATTCTGATGTTTTCCACGGAATGGGGAGTCGGCAAACCGGTCCCCGTCATTCTCGATACCGACATTTCTTCCGATGTCGATGATGCCGGAGCGGTTGCCGTCCTTCATTCTCTTGCCAATGAAAGCAAAGCCGATATTCTTGCCATGATGGTCTCCGCCGTTAATCCATCTGCCGAAGGGTGTCTGCACGCGCTCAATGCCTACTTCGGCAGACCCGAGATTCCCATTGGCGTGATTTCCGGCGAAGGTGTTTCGGACGAATCAAAATATACCGACGTCATCGGTAAAGAGTTTGCCGTAGACCGTGGCGAGCAAGGTGTTGCCGGTCTGGAAGTCGTATCGTTGTACCGGGAGATTCTCTCCCGGCAACCGGACCAATCCGTTATGATTATAACCATAGGCTACCTGACCAATCTGAAAAATCTGCTCATTTCCGGTCCGGACAGCACCAGTCCGCTTACCGGCCGGGAGTTGGTTGCCAGGAAGGTAAAAAAGCTGGTAACCATGGGCGGCCAATATCCGAAGGGCAGGGAATGGAATTTTTATCAAGACCATGAGGCGACAACGCTGGTAGTTGCCGAGTGGCCCACGCCGATATTTTTCTGCGGTTTTGAAAGTGGAGTAAAAGTGTTGACCGGCAGCGGCTTGCGACAAACTTCTGCGGCCAATCCCCTGCGCCGAAGCTATGAACTCTATAACGGCCTCACCGACCGGTCAAGCTGGGATCAGTTGACGGTCTTGTACGGGATTGAAGGACTGGGGGATGCCTCATCAACCAAAACGCCGCTGTTCACAATTGTTGGCGGCACCAACACCATCCTGCCCGATGGCTCCAACGAATGGCGGAAAAATCCTGTCGGAAAGCATTATTACCTTCAAAATACGCTTTCAAATGAGGAACTGAGGGAGCGAGTTGAGCAGCATATGATCGATGCAATTATCAAAATCGAGAGTAAGTAGTGCGAAAGCTCTTTTCCCTGATGCCGGCATCAGTCAAGATTCTGCTATTGTTTCTTGTTGTATTTGCCTGGTTTTTCTGCACGGAATGGTACAGCCCGGCACAGCTGATCATCAGTGGAAGTGCGCCGACCAAAGATGGCCTGCTGCAAATCGGTTGGGAAAGTGGCGAAGGATATAATCGATATGAATCGAGACGTTTTTTTCTGAATAGCTTTCCTGAAGGCGGTGAGAATACTACTGTCGCAATCCGATATACCGGCGAAAAACATCCTGCTTCACTCAGCTCGGAGATAATTTGCAGCGGAATAGCTGTTGACAATCTGGACTTGGATTTATCCACCGTTATTGTCCGCGGCGAGCAGCTTGCCGGCAGAAAGGCCATTCGCCTGTCACAACCGGGAGATGAAATAGTCTTCGATGCCAACGCACGGGAGTCGGTAGAAATACAAATCGACACCAATAACCAGTCCGGCAAGGTTGAGATCACCGTCAACGGCAGATCAAAAACCATTGATCTCTATTTTGCCAATGTTGAAGCGAAATCGCTCACCTTTCGATATTGGCTTGTTGGCCCTGAAGGAGAGTTCCGGGTCACAATGGACATGCCCCGCTACCGGGTAAAATCCTTGACAGTAGCCAATGGCAATCCGAAAAATGAGGTATTCGTCGACGAAATACGTATTGTCACTGATAGCATTGGACGTGTTCTTTTCGAAGGTCAGCATGAAAAGCTGGAAAATATCGCTTTTCGGCGCGTGAGCCTTCCGCAGAAACATTATTTCCATCCTGTTCAATTCCTTTTTCAGCTCATTTTTGCGGCTCTTACCACCTGGATCTTGACGGCGTGCTGGCGGATATATACCCGCTGCAGATCGACCGGTGGGATTTTTTTCCAAAAGCGGCGTGTTTTCTGGGTCTTCTTTGCAGTTTCACTGGCGGTTTTTTCCGTTTGGCTGCTTGCTTTTTGGCCCGGTATAATGTCGGTCGATTCTTTAAAGATCTGGCGAGCTTCCGTTTTGCCGGAAGTCTTTCTCAATGACCATCCGTTATTAAACGTTGTTTTTTACCGATATCTTGTCGGGATATGGAATAACACGGCAGTCGTGCCGATTTTTCATATTGTTACGATGTCGGGGGTACTGGCTTATACTTTTTATGTGATCCATCAGCAGGGGGTTGCGCTTAAGCTTTTAATTCCGTTTTATCTTCTTATTGTTACTTCCGTTCCTGTCGGTTTGTATAATGTCGTCTTGTGGAAGGATATTCCTTTTGCATTGCTCATTGTCTTTTGGGCGTTTTCCCTCGCTGATTTTTATCGCAGGAGAAGGGAAGGGGAATTCTCCCTGACCAAAGAACAGATTTTTGCTCTTTTGCTGTTACTCCTGGCTCTGGCATTTACCCGGCATAACGGTCTTGTATATTTGGCTGTTGTCCCAGTGTATCTGGTAATGTTGCGGCTGGTGCCGATCAGACTTGTCACTATTATTCTTGTGGCAGGAGTTGGCGTGGTTGGCGTGGGCTTTCTTTTGCTTGCAAGCGACCGGTTAATGCCCGGCGGAAACTATCTTTTTTCTCAAGGGGCCGGTTTTCTAGGTAGTCTGCTGCAAAAGTCGATTCCCGATCTTGTTGTTGAAGCATGGAGAAGTTATTGGGGTATTTTTAATATAAATCAAAAGGAATCGGCTTGGGATCTCTGGCACTATTTTTTGAATGATCGATTTTCCTACAGCTTTTTGATCCATGCCGGATGGAGCGATGTCTACAAATATCTTGTCAATGAACCTGTCTTTCGACAATTGACCGATTTTGCCATGTCGGTATACTGGAAGTCATACGAAGTGCCATATGTGTATATGAGCTGGAATCCGGTACATTTTCTTGTCCTTTATGTGTTGGCTGTTCTGTTGTTGCCCAAATTTCCACTCACTGCGATTTTCAGTAGTTTTATTCTGGTGCAGGTGCTCACCTTGATCGTAGTAGTTGACGTGATGAACTGGCGCTATTATTACTTCGCTTTTCTCGGGGGGTATCTGCTCGTTCCGTTAATGCTGCTGGATATGCAAAAAGGAAGGAAGAAAAAGGTGACAGCAGGAGAGTTGATCAATGAAATTTAGCATAATCACGCCCAATTATAATGGTGAGCGATTCCTCGAAAAGACGCTGAAGAGCATCCTGCGGCAAAAGGAAGATAGCATTGATCTTGAGCTCATTGTTGTCGACGGCATGAGCAAGGATGGTTCTTTGCGGATACTCGAGCAATATAACGAAGAGATAACACATACCATCATCGAAAAGGACACCGGTCCGGCAAATGCCATAAATAAGGGCTTTGCCTTGGCCAGTGGTGACGTGGTCGCCTGGTTGAATGCTGATGACGTCTATTTCCCAGGTGCGTTGAAACGGGTGCAGCAGCGGTTCGAAGAGCTGGAAGATATTGTTTTGTGCTTTGGAAAATGCCCGATAGTTGACGAAAACGATCGGGAAATCAGAAAATTCATCACGCAATTCAAGGAAATGTTCTTTCCGATTTCATCGCGTTCAGCTATTCAGTCGATAAATTATATCTCGCAGCCCGCAATGTTTTTTTCCCGGCAGGCCCTGATCCGGGCGGGAAACCTGCGCGAGGATATGATTGCTGCCTGGGATTATGATTTTACCCTGAGGCTATGGCGGCAGGGAAAGGTGGCGGAGGTTCCCGGAGGACCGTTATCGGCTTTCCGCTGGCACGACGCTTCAATCAGCGGGCGGAATTTCCAGGTTCAATTTAAAGAGGAACTACAGGTCGCAGCAGCCGATGCCGGCAGATTTGCTCCCCAGACATTTATTCATCATGGTGTACGCTGGGGGATTGTCGGCGCATACAAGATGATGTTGGTGGCCCGCAAAATGAGTCAAACTCGACAACATACAATATGACAGTTTCCGGGAACATCTCGCTCCATCTGGGCGTTAACACTCTTTTTCATGTCCCAGGCGATATCGGCGGCACTGAAACCTACCTCAAAAAATTGCTCTCTGCTATAGTGCAAAATTATCCCGGCTTGCGGCTAACCCTGTTTACCAGCCTGGACAATGATGGAGTGATGAGTAGGATGTTTGCCGGCTACCCAAATGTTCAAAATAGGCGACTGCCGTTCAGGGCGGCGAATCGCCCCTTACGCATTGTGATGGAGCAGTTATGGCTGCCTTTTGCAGTATGGCGGAGTAATGTTGAGGTGTTGTGGTCGCCCGGCTATACTGCACCTTTCATGTCGCCTTGTCCCCAGGTGGTGACGGTGCATGATCTGCAGTATAAATCCCACCCGGACGACCTGAGCCATCTTGAAAAAGCTACGCTGGACACACTCGTTAGAATAGCCTGTAAAAAATGCGCTAAAATAATTGCCGTATCGCAATTTTCAAAAAGCGAAATCGTCAAATATGGTTTTGCCCCTGATGATAAAATAACGGCGGTGCTGGAAGGGGTGGATGCGTCATTTGCTGAAGAGGTAAGGAACCCGGCTGCAATAGATGAGTTGCGGAAGGTACTTCCGCTAAATGATCCTTTTATCTTATGTGTAGCCCATACCTATCCTCATAAAAATGTTCATCAGTTGATTGGGGCGTTTAACCGGATCTGTGATGGAATACCACATAATCTCGTCATCGTCGGCAAAGAAAGACTGGGAGAACCGGCGGTACAGCAGGCGGTTGACCTTCTGAACTGTCCAGAGAGATTGTATCGCTTGAAAGATGGGGTTTCGTTTGCTGCACTGAAGTATCTTTATCAGAACGCTGATGTCTTTGTGCTGCCCTCAGCGTATGAAGGTTTTGGTCTGCCCATTCTCGAGGCGATGATGGCCGGTACCCCCGTGGTGGCTACCAGCATGGCCTCGATTCCTGAGGTCGCCGGGAGCCACGCTTTGTATTATCAGTACGATGACGACTTATCGCTCAGCCGGCAAATAAGGGCGGCTATTGCAATGGAGCCTGATAAAAAGACCATCTGGTGTGAACAGGCGAAAAGCTGGGCAAAAGAATTCACATGGCATAAGGCCGCAGATGAAACCGTTGATATTTTGGCTGCCTGCCGGAAACTAACATGAGACAAGCATGCTGTCCTTTATCATAAATTTTACCGAGCAATGGCTCGGCGCGTTTCCCAGAGTAGTTCTCACATTTCTGGGCGTTTTGGTTTGTGTTCTGGTTGTTGGCGCTCTTTGGGATCGGCGGATGAAGATGTCAAGTGCTTTAATTGGTGGCCTAGCGATAAGAGGTACTCAGGTCGGCGGACCCTTAGTGATTGTTATTGCCACACTGGCAGTCCTGCTTGTGGGATTGGCTGCGCCTCAGGCTATGGTCGGGGATGAGGTCACGCATTATTACATGCTCGTCAAGCAGGCCCAGGATATTTCGGAACCAAACTTCTATGCAGATATCCCGATGGCATCGGGCGGGATCGAAACGCGTCGCTATCCCCATTCCTTTGGCTGGCACTATCTGGGGGCTTTGGTGTATTTGATTACCGGTGGGTCATTTGCCGGCGTACAGTTGTACCAAGCGTTTTTCCTTCTGCAGCTGTTATCCGTTGCTTTTCTGCTTGCTCGGTCAAGAGGTGGGATAGAGTCAAGATCGGCACTTCTGTATGTGTTGACACTCGCCTCTCTGCCGCTCTGTCTGTTTTTTTCCGTAACATTCTATCAGGATGTGCCGATGACTGCACAGATCCTGACGGCCTTTTATTTCCTCTGCAGACGTCGCTGGTTCTGGGCCTCATGTTTCATGGCCTTGGCTATCGGTTTTAAGGTTACTGCAGTGCTCTTCTTTCCGGCTTTCTTCTTCCTCGTGCTTTTCTGGGAAGCCAAGCACAGTGGTTGGCGAAAAGGTGCATTGGCTTTTCTTTGCTCTACCCTGATTGTCCTCGGTAGTACCTGGATTTTGGGAAAAACAATTAATATCTACGCCCAATCGGCTTTTTATCCCCAAGAAAAACTCGAGATTGTCACAACTGTGGTGAAAAATAGAGCTCTGGCGTTGTTGTCGAAAACTGAGCCTGAACCGGTCGCCCAGGTAGTTGAAAATATAGCAGCGGTATCCAATCAGTATAGTCTGGAAAAATCGCCGGAAACAGCCCCGAGCATTATTGCCAATCATCCCGGCGACCTAAGGATAAATGCGAATTACTTGATTTATGGCGGGCTGATGCTCTGGCTGGTTATTATTTTCGGTCTTATAGCCGGCCTCCCAATCATCCGGAAAAAAATAACATCTCAGAATAAGAGCGAGGATTGGTGGCTATTCGTTATTGGCGGCTCGTTTCTGCTGTTAACGGCTTATCTGACACGCACTGCACCTGATGCCAGATTTTTCCTCCCCGGAATGCCGTTTATCCTGTTGCCGCTTTCTGAACGGGTCGTACATCTGCCAAAACCGAAACTGCTGATCACAATCGCAGCTGCCCTTGCCCTCCTGCAGGGAGGCTATGTCCTCAACAAGGCTTATCATTTACGGGTTGTCCCGCCGGATATTATTTCAGGGATCGAGTATCTCAAACTGCATCCCACCCAACCCAGCACAATTTTCATGTATCCGGAAGGGAACTATAGGTTGTTTCCGTTTCCGCATGAATGGTACCTGGGCTATCGGCTCCGCGACTTTTGGCGGGCAGATAATGACAAGCGTATAGAGATGCTCCATCAGTTTGGCATTGGGGCGGTTGTGATTAAGAAACACTTAATCGCGCCTGTGGATGATCAAATTACCAACCTTGGCGTTTATCCACCGCAGTTTGTCGAGGATTTGCGAGTTGATGAACGATTCGTCAAAAGCTTCGAGAACAACGAGCTATTGATTTTCTTGCCACCCGCCCGAGCGAAGATTCAGTAAATCAGTAAGATATATCGTTTTCTTCATTACCCGGTTGCCCTTTCCGGACTGTGCTTTGATCGGAAATTGCGGGTTATATATTGAAAGAACATTGCGCGCCATTTCTCATAATTCTTGATCGAGCGAATTCAATCCTGAAAGTTGTCCTATTTGCGGGTTGTGCCTCTCGCAGGTTGTTGAAAGCATGAATTAATCCTTCGGGATCACAGGGAGGGAAGATCGCCGCGTCTTCAACATTATTTTGCAAGAAATCAGCGGCATAACCAGCTACGCCGGCCTGCAGTGTCAAAAAGCTTCGAACAGGAGTTTCGGAGGCAAAACCTTGCTAAGGTAAATCCACCGTAAGATCGGTCGCATTCTGATAAGAAGATTGCGATTGCTTTTTTTTGCCCAATTTTTTTTCATTGTCATATCTTTCTTTCAAGGGATTTGCTGCTCTGATAACACGGAGTTTTAAGCACATTAGGGATCCTGTATATGATTCTTTTTGAGACTGATATGAATGCTGTGCTTGAATAAACAAGCCGTTGTCCGACATTAAAAATGATTATAGCAATGCCCCGAATTGTATTTGATCATCGATACTTATATTTAATGATACGAGATATCATTTTACGAGGCAGGATAAACTTCACAAATTGTCGTATAATCATAATGATTACAGCTGTAGTATAGTATGCATCGACTCGAAAATTTTTCTGGTGCTTTCTAACGACACGCCAATGACTGATGAGACTGGGAACCCTCTGGATATCAGACAATCCATTATTTCTGATTTTTGCTATAATTACATCGCATTTAAGAAAAATAGCTTTAGCTGCATATGCTGTAAAAATCATATGATAATCTGCGCCTATAGGCTCGGCTAAACAAAAAGGATGTTTTCTTAACATATCCATTTTTATAAACACAGCCTGATGTGAAAACACCATCCCTTTCCAAAGATCATAGGTTTCCCCAGCTCGTTTAATTCCTTCAAATGCATTTTCATACAAGACCATGTGGTGACCATATATAAAATCAACTTCTTTAAATGGTAAAGTGAAAATGTTATTAACGACATGATCATCAGCAAAACAATCTCCCGAATTCATAAATATAACCCATTCGCCAGTTCCCAAATCAACACCTTTATTCATCGCGTCATAAATGCCCTTATCCGATTCACTGACCCATGTTTTAATTTTTTCTGAATATTTTTTAAGAATACTAACTGATTCGTCTTCGGACCCTCCGTCGACGACAATATGTTCAATATATGGATACGTCTGGGCAAGAACACTTTGAATTGTTTCTTCAAGCTCCTCGGAATGGTTCAAAGTAACTGTAACTACAACTATAAGAGGTAATTTATCATCGGTGTTGTAAACCATTTAAAATTCCATCCCTTTACACATGCACACTACGCCCTGTTTGTGTTAAATAGTTTTCCATAGCCGCTCTAAATAAATTTTCCGGGCCATGATAACTTCACCCTTTTTAATGCTTCAGTTCCTGTGGTTATTTTTTCTTATCCTGCTTGCCATTTTCTGCATTGTTTATTGAGTATCCATGACCGTCATTGGTAGTATATTTTTCCCTTATAGGCTTGTCAAAATTTTTCTGTTTCCCAAGAATTCCCGATTACCTTCTCCAGTTTGAAATCAGTGCTTCCGTTGTAATTTTTGCTCAAGAGCCTTTATTCGGGCTGTCTCCTTGCTCTTCTGGCGTAAGGTTCCTCGTTCAAGGGCAGATGCCCCATTCTACAAAAAACTCCTTCTGCCAGCGATAGAAACCGTCGGTTGAAGATGGTATTCATCGCACAAGTCCGATACCGCAATCTTGTCAATCAGATGGCGTTTCAGAATGACAACTCTTTTCTTCAGGGGTGTAATTTTTTCGTTTCCCTTTCAGGTAGTTTTCCTCCGTTTGAGTATGTTAACTCAAATCATGGAAAACACCAATTCCCGTTGAACCAGCACACTTCTTGTTCAGCAGATCCCGTTTTGACCCGATAGTAGTGTGTTAAATTTATAAATTCGATTTTCTAACTGATAATGACAGCCAATATTTTGCTTTTCCTTCAGGGGTGCAATCCCGATTAGTGGCACCCCACTCTCATCATTCCTCTCCTGCGATTGAGCCCAATCCACCACTCTCCGTATAAAAAAGCTGGACTCTCAACTCATGGCCGTGTATGTTGGCCTTCATGAGCAGAATCGTAACCGTCCAAGGCCGTGAGCTAACGCCTCGCAATATTGAGACAATACATCAGTTGATCACCGCCAACCCTGAATGGCACCGGACGCGTCTGTCCAAGGAACTGTGCCTGCTTTTGGATTGGCGGACGGAAACTGGCCTGCTCAAGGATATGGCCTGTCGCACCATGCTGCGAAAACTCGAGCAAAAAGGGCTTGTCGCCCTGCCTGCTGCCCGTCACTTCGGTAATCGCCGGCGGCGAATTGTCGATGTCCCTCACGATGACCACCCGATCGAAACAGATCTGCGAACCATCAGCCCAGTCAGGCTGGAGCCGGTACCAGGTCGCGGAACCCTCGACGATCTGTTCCATTGCCTCATGGATCGATACCACTATCTGGGATGCAAGGGGCATGTCGGCGAACATATGAAATATATCGCCTTCGACCGCAACGATCGACCTCTGGCTTGCCTGCTCTTCGGTTCCGCCGCCTGGAAAACCGCGTCTCGCGACGAGTTCATCGGCTGGGACCAGCCGACCCGCCAGCGGAACCTCCAGCTGATGACCAACAACACCCGCTTTTTGATCTTGCCCTGGGTTCGCATCCCTCATCTGGCCAGCTCTCTCCTTGGCGCAAGCCTTAGACGGCTGCGCCGGGATTGGCGAAGCAAGTACGGTCACGACCTGCTGCTGGTGGAGACCTTTGTCGATCGATCCCGCTTTGCCGGTACCTGCTACCGGGCCGCAAATTGGAAAAGGATAGGCCAGAGCAAAGGGCGAAGCCGGCAAGATCGAAATCACCGCATCCAGGTGCCGGTCAAAGACATCTACTTGTATCCGCTAGCCGCCGATTACAAGGAACAGCTATGCGGGCGGCCCTGAGAACAGCGTCCATCAAGGCGGCAGGTAATTTTTCTACCTGTAATTCGAGGGCCTGCCGTGCACTCACATCCACTCTGGGCGCCATCAGCAACCTGCTCAACGAAGCGGTCGCCGATTTCGAAACCCACCGCAACGTCAACACTCTCTGCGAACGGGTGCGAAACGCCCTGTTTGCCATAGTCGAAGCATTCCTGGTCGGCAAAATCGAGAAAATTCTTCGAGATCCCGCGGTGCTTCACGAACTGAAAGTCGGTGCCGCCAAAAAGGGGCTCGGCTTCAACGGCTATCGTTCCACCAGCATTCGGCTGCTGACCGGAAATTCTGTCAAGCTGCAGTTTCCATATTTCGCGAAAGCCAAGTCCAAGCACCAGCCAACACTCAACTCCCCAAAACGAAAAAACGGCACGGGATGTCATTTCGGACTTGATTACCTCGGCTTTGTCAGCAGATGCTCCGCCTTGCTTGGTTCCATCGTGGTTCAAGCGGCGCTGCTTTGCCCCTCATTTGAATTAGCCAGGCGAACTCTGCAATCCCATGCCATTGATCTGAATGCCAAAACCATCCATCGCCTCACCATGGATCTGGCTGCGCAAGCTCTTCCCCGGCGTGGCAGTGTGTCTCTCGCCATGAGCGACCGGGTCGAAGGAAAAACCGTTTTGGTCTGCATCGACGGCGGCCGTCTTCGCGAACGTCGTACCAAACACGGACCAAAACCGAAAGGCCGGAAGAGGCAGGGATACCATGCCGACTGGAAAGAGCCTGTGCAGTTTGTTATCCAAACCGTCGATCAGGACGGCAAGATCTCCCGAAAATCCACGCCCTTTTACGATGCGTCTTTAGGGGGTATCGATACCGCATTCGAGTTACTCGAAACCTACCTGCGTGAACTGGAAATTGCCTCAGCCGATCGGGTCGTGTTCTGCTGCGACGGTGCCCGCAGCTATTGGAAAAGGATCGAACCGCTGGCCCAAAAACTCAAAATTCCAGTGCACTACGAAGTCATTGACCATACTCACGCCAAACAAAATCTCTATGAGATTACAGACAAATTGCCAATATTGACACCCTCCAAAGAAAAAAAGCGGATCATCGACAACTGGCTGAATCTCCTGTGGGAAGGTAATTTAACCGATCTCAGAAAAGAAATTGAAAAACATATTACCTCCACCAAAAGATGCCAAGAAGCACTTAACAAGTTCGACAACTACTTCACCAGAAACCAAAAGAGAATGACATAGCCGAATTTCGTCGTCTGAAAATACCCATCGGCAGCGGCTGCGTTGAAAGTGGGAGTATTCAAAATTCTGTGTCACGGTTCATAATTCTCAATCAACCACTGAAGGTAGCGGAAGCTGAAACCAGCTCCGAGAATGGGCCCTCAGATATGCTCGTCGGAGGAGCTGGTTTCAGCTGGA
>Ga0209346_1000143_pt1 | contig 101131 bp, 91 predicted proteins | sample AutmiccommunBRH9_FD_187381 | JGI IMG/M metagenome (GOLD analysis project Ga0209346, IMG submission 187381) | Deep subsurface microbial communities from Mt. Terri, Switzerland - Autotrophic microbial communities BRH/9 (SPAdes) (version 2) | ecosystem: Environmental > Aquatic > Deep subsurface >...
CGCTCCGCCTGAACCCGAACGCCAACTGACAGACCATCCGGAATACACTCGCAGACCCTACCAACCATCGACTCGGTGCGAGCCAAAACACACCCGCTCCAGGCTCATACCTGAATTGGAAAAGACTGTCTGTCAATCGGCCGCTGGCGGGTTTCGTCGCCATTCGCTGATGAAACCGTCCAGCAGGGCGCGGTCGGCCCGATCAAGCGACAGACGGGACAGAAGATCCGGGCGACGCAGCCAGGTGCGGCCGAGCGCCTGCTGCCGCCGCCACGCCGCGATGGCCGCATGATCGCCGCTCATCAGCACCGAAGGCACATCGCCCAGCGCGTGCCGATCGGGTCGGGTGTAGTGCGGGCAATCCAGCAGGCCGTCCTCGAAGCTGTCCTGGTTTGCCGAGTCGGCGTGCCCGAGTGCGCCCTCCTGCAACCGGCCAACGGCGTCGATAACCACGGCTGCGGCCAGCTCGCCACCCGACAGCACGTAGTCGCCGATCGAGATCTCTTCGTCCACCTCGGCCGCCAGCAGGCGTTCATCGACGCCCTCGTAGCGGCCGCAGAGCAGAATCATTGCCGGCAGTGCCGCCAACCGACGCACGACGCCCTGGGCAAGGCGCTCGCCCTGAGGGCTGAGATAGACCACCGGAGCCGGGCCGCTGCTCGCTTCGCGGACCGCGGCGAGGCAGGCACGCAGCGGGTCGATGGTCATCACCATGCCCGGCCCGCCACCAAAGGGACGATCGTCGACCCGCCGATAGTTACCAGTGGCGAAGTCGCGCGGGTTCCAGGTCTCCACCTCGATCAGGCCGCGCTCGCCGGCACGACCAACCACGCCCAGCGCGGCACATTGCCGGATGAATTCGGGGAACAGGCTGACGACGTCGATGCGCACGGCGCGATTCAGAATTCCGGGTCCCAATCGATCACGATCAGGCCGTTCTCGATATCGACCGATTTGACGTACTCGCCGATCACGAAAGGCAGAAACCGCAGCCGGTCGCCGTGCACTTCGAGCACATCGTTGGCGCCGGTCGGCAGCACGCGCTCGACTCGACCCAGTTCGACGCCGTCCACCGTCCTGACCAGCAGCCCCTCAAGATCGACCCAGTAATATTCGCCCGGCGCCGGCGGCGGCAGTTGCGAGCGCAGCACCCGCACTTCGGCACCTTTCAGGGCCTCGGCCTGAGTCCGATCCTCGATGTCCGGAAGGCTGATCAGCAGCCCCTTGTCGGTCATCCTGGATCGGAAGCTCGTTACCGTGCGCTCGGACCCGTTGTGGCACAGCAGCCACGGTCGGTAGCCGAGAATGGCCTCCGGCGGATCGGTCCACGATTGCAGCTGCAATTGGCCCTTGATGCCGTGGGCGCCCACGATGCGCCCGAGCAGCACGGGACGGTCGCCACGTGCGGCTTGGGGTTCAGTGGGCAAGGCCATGACCGGGACGAACAGGCAGGCCGCTCAGCGTCGGGCGCGAAGCCCGACCCAGGCTCAGGCCGAAGCTGCCTGCGAACGCGCCTGCTTGACCAGGTTGGCGACCTTGTCGGTCAGCTGCGCGCCCTGGCCCACCCAATGGTCGACGCGCACGGTGTCGATCTCGACGCGCTTGTCCTGGCCGACGGCGATCGGGTTGTAGTAACCCAGACGCTCGATGGCGCGACCGTCGCGCTTGTTGCGGCTGTCGGTGACGATGACGTGATAAAAGGGACGCTTTTTGGCGCCACCGCGGGTCAGACGGATCTTGACCATGTGTTTGGGACTCTTTCTGAACTGGGAAAGGCCGCGCCTGTTGGGCGCAGGGAACGGAGAAGTATAGCCCGTTCCCTGCGCAAAGAAAATCCCTTTGCTCGGCCCCGGCGCCTGCCGACTGCCTCAGTTGCCCGCCTTTGTCTGCTCGGTCCACTGCCCGACCCGCTGGCTGACCAGGGTCATCGGCATCGAGCCACCGGTCAGCAGCAGGCGATGAAAGGCGCGCAGGTCGAACTCCTCGCCGAGCGCAGCCTGCGCCTCATCGCGCAGCGCCAGAATGTGGTTCATGCCCACCTTGTACGCCAGCGCCTGACCGGGCATCACGATGTAGCGCTCGATCTCGGCGACCACGTCGGTTTCCGGCATGCCGGTCTTTTCGAGCATGTAGGCGATGGCCTGCTCGCGCGTCCAGCGCTGATCGTGCAGGCCGGTATCGACCACCAGCCGCACCGCGCGGAACATTTCCGCCTGCAGTCGGCCCAGGTCGTCGAGCGGCGTGGGCAGGAAGCCGGACTCGGCCGCCACCCGCTCGCTGTACAGCGCCCACCCCTCGGCGAACGCGGTGAACGGCAGCATCTTGCGGAACGTCGGCACGCCGGTGATTTCCTGCTGCAGGGCGATCTGATAGTGATGGCCGGGAATCGCCTCGTGGTAAGCCAGCGTACGCATACCGAAGCGCGCCACCTCGGCGGTGTTGCGCAGGTTGATGTAGAACATGCCTGGACGCGAGCCATCGAACGCCGGTGGCTGGTAGTAGGCGCCCGGCGCGGTCTTTTCGCGGAACTCGGGCACCCGCTCGACCTTCACGCCGGCCTTCGGGCGCAGGTCGAAGGCGAAATCCAGCCGGGAATCGGCATCGTCGATGATCGCCTGGAAGTCGTCGATGATCTGCTGGCGGCCTTCGTCGGTGTCCGGGTACAGCTGATCCTCACGCTGTGCGATGACCTGAACCCGTTCGCCGACGCTGCCCTCCTCCAGACCCTCGGCGCGCAGAATCGCGTCCATCTCGACTTCGATGCGCGCCACTTCGGACACACCCATGGCGTGCACCTGCGTTGGCGTCATGTCGGTCGTGGTGTGCATCCGCACCGCCCACGCATAGAACTCGGCACCGCGCGGCAGATCCCACACGCCGTTGTTGGGCCGCGCGCGCGGCAGCAGCTCGCGGTAGTAGGCGATGAAGGTTCGATACGCCGGATACACCGACTCCGAGAGCAACTGCGAAGTCTGTGCCAGCAGACGCTCGCGCTCATCTGCGCTGATGTCCTCGGCCAGTGCGTCGAGTTTTTCGGCAAGGCTTGAATACAGTACGTTTTCAGACGGCGGCGCGGCGACGAAGGACTCCATTTCGGCCAGCACTTTCTCCACCACGAAGCGCGGCGGGATGATGCCCTGCTGCTCGCGAAGCCTCAGGCCATCCATCACCTGCGAGAACACCGTGGCGATCTGGCCAAGGCGCGACAGGTAGTTCGCGACATCCTTGGCGCTGCCGACCGGGTGTTGGGTCGCCAGGAAGGTGGGGATGCCGTTCTGGATTCCGAAAAGTTGGTTCAGCGGATAGTTGTGATAGCGGAACGGCTGGCCGTCCACCTGGACCGACAGGAAATGTTCGAGGATGTCGTAGGACAGCCGGGTGTCCCCATCGAGCGCACTACGGTCGTAGCGCCTGAGCATCCGAAGATCGTCGGCGACCTTCTTTGACAGCCGGTCGCCGCGCTCCAGCGATTGATCGGTGAGGTCATCGCTGTACCAGTCAAGCCAAGCCGGCAGGATGCGCAGGCTGGACAGAATCTGCGGATCGTCGATGGCGTACTCGATGAACACGCGTTCGAAAAACCAATTTATTCTCAGTGGCTTGAACCACACGGTATGCGCCAACAGCGCGCTCAAAACCAGTACCAGCAACAACACCGCCGTTAAAGTCCATCTGATCGCGCGTTTCATGCCCGCTCCCCATCATGCAAGCCGGCCGATGCCGGAAAGAGCGTCGAGACTAACGCCAGAACCGTCAGGCGAACAGCCCCGCGTTCGGGGATCGGGTAGTCTGGCGCGATGAATTACCGACACGCCTACCACGCCGGCAACCACGCCGATGTGCTCAAACACGTGGTGCTGCTGGCCGCGCTGGACCTGCTGCGTCGAAAACCTTCGCCCATCTTCGTGCTCGACACCCACGCCGGGCGCGGCAGCTATCAGTTGGCCGGTCACGAAGCCAAAAAGAGCGCCGAGGCCGATGCCGGCATCGTCCGGCTGGCCAGTCATCCTCCGGCCGATGAGACATTGGCCAGCTATCTGATGGCGGTGATGGCGCACAACCCGAGCGGTCGGCTGCTCACCTACCCCGGTTCGCCCGCGCTGACAGCCCAGCGCCTGCGCGAACAGGACCGCATGGTGTGCCGGGAAACCCAACCCGAAGAGGCGCAAGCCCTGAAAGCACTGTTCGACGGCAATGGGCAGGTCAGCGTTCAGGCCGACGACGGCTATGAGGCGCTGAAGGCACTGTTGCCGCCGCGACTGGGGGGCCAACGCTTCGCACGCGGCCTGGTCCTGGTCGACCCGCCGTTCGAGGCCCAGGACAAGGAGTTCGACACCGCGCTGCCGGCCATTGCCGAAGGCCTGAGGCGTTGGCCGCAGGGGGTGTTCATGCTCTGGTATCCCATCAAGTTGCGGCACAGTATGGCCCGGCAGGTGAGGCGCATGGCGGCCTTGCCGATGGTCTCGGCGCTGCGCGTGGAGCTGTTGGTGCGTCCGGCCGACTCGCCGCTGCGCATGAACGGCAGCGGCGTACTGATCTGCAATCCGCCCTGGGGACTGGAGCCAGCGCTCAAGAAGGCCCTGCCCGAGCTGCGCAGGTTACTGGGCGAACAGCGCGCGGACTCGGTCGTCGAGTGGATCAAACCGCCTGCCTGACCGGGCACTTCATCGAGCCCGGCAGCCTGCCGGATCGTCTGCCCTGCGGCAGTGAACGACGCCTGCGGTTCGGGTTATCGTGTACGACCCGTCACCGGAGTGCCGACCATGATCGCCCGCATCCGAATGCTCCTGCTGCTGGTCGCCGCGCTCACCGCAGGCGGCGCCCTCGCCCAAGGCCCCGGCGATTACGTTCCGCCCCGGCACGACTGGGAATCGCGAAGCCCGGCCGAGCTGGGCTTCGATGCCGGCAAGCTGACGCAAGCCGTGGCATTTGCCCAGGCCCGTGCCGTGATCGAACCCGCGGACATGCGCCAGGTGCTGCTCGACAACTACACGGGTCGCGAACCGAACTACCGGATTCTCGGACCGACCCGCGACCGGGTGGGCAGCGCCGGCATCATCCTGCGTCACGGCTACAAGGTGGCCGAGTGGGGCGACGTGCAGCGCCCGGACATGACCTTCAGCGCGGTGAAAAGCTACCTGGCCACAGTCGCCGGCCTGCTCTGGGCCGATGGCCGGATTGCCGATTTCGATCATCGCGTCGCCGGTTATATCGAGCCGGGCCTGTTTGCATCGGAGCACAACGCGCCGATCACCTGGCGCCACCTGTTGCAGCAGACTTCGGACTGGCAGGGCACGCTGTGGGAGATCCCGGACTGGGCCGACCGACCGGAGGGCGAGACCGAGACCGACTGGCCCAACCGCCCGCTCAGCACGCCCGGAAGCCGCTTCAAATACAATGACGTACGCATCAATCTGCTGGCGCTGAGTCTGCTTCACGTCGCCCGCCAACCCCTGCCCGAGCTGCTTCGCGAGCGAATCATGGATCCGATCGGCGCCAGTCCGACCTGGCGCTGGCACGGCTACGAGAACTCCTGGCTGACACTGGACGGCCAAAAGATCCAGTCGGTTTCCGGCGGCGGCCATTTCGGTGGCGGCATGTTCGTCGGCGCCGAGGACCATGCCCGGTTCGGCCTGCTGATGCTGCGGCGGGGGGTTTGGGGCGAGCGGCGATTGCTGCCCGATGCCTGGTTCGATCTGATCCGCGCACCCACCGAGGCCAAGCCCGACTATGGCTTCCTGTGGTGGTTGAACACCGGCCGGCAGGCGATACCGGAAGCGCCGGAGTCGGCCTACTGGGCCGCGGGCTTTGGCGGTCACTATATCTACATCGACGAGGTTCACGATCTGGTGATCGTCCTGCGCTGGGTTCCCGAGCTCAGAGGTACCGTAGCGGCGGTTCTCGCGGCCTTGAACCGCTGAGACCGGCTGGAGGCTGAACAAATTAGAGCGCCCGTTCCGACCGGTATGTCAGTCTTGGCATGTGAAAATCTCACCCGTCATCCCTATCCGTCGAAAGAAACTGCCCGGCGCCTGGAACGAGCGTCTGCGCCTGGCCAATGGCCGCGTGCTGTGGCTGCGTCGCATCCGTCCCGAAGACGCCGGCCCGATCGACTCGGCATTCAGTCTGCTAAGCCCCGAAGAGATCCGCCTGCGCTACCTGCATCTGGTCAAGTCGCTGTCGCCCGATTACCTTCACGATCTCACCCATCCGGAAAAAGGCCGTGCGTTCGTGCTGGTGGCAGCAGAGCCGCTGCCTCCGGGCGAGGCGCTGGTTGGCGCGGTCGCCCGGCTGTCGATCGATGTGGACCGGTGCGAGGCCGAGTTCGCCATCCTGGTCTCCCACTTCGTTGCCGGATTCGGCCTCGGCCGGCTGCTGATGACGCGATTGATCGGGTATGCCCGGCGACGCAAGCTGAAGCGGATCTACGGAGATGTCCTCGAAGAAAATACCGCCATGCTGACGCTGGCCCGGCAGTTGGGTTTCGAACACATCCACGTGCCCGACAGTGGCGGCGTGGCCCGGGTGGAGCTTGACCTGACCCGGCCGCAGAAAGCCCGCCCGGTCTTGCTGCAAAGGGCGCGAAGCGAGCTCGACGATCTGTTCGGGGAACTGGAAAAATGACCGCATCACCGCCTTGGCGCTGCGTACTCACCATCGCCGGCTCGGATTCGGGCGGAGGTGCGGGTGTCCAGGCCGATCTGAAAACCTTTGCCGCGCACGGTCTTCACGGCCTGAGCGCCATTGCCGCGCTGACCGCGCAGAACACCCGCGCGGTGACCGCAGTGCATACGCCGCCTGCCGATTTTCTGCGCGCGCAGATCGACGCCGTGTTCGACGACTTCGACATCGGCGCGGTCAAGCTGGGCATGCTGGCCAGCGCCGAGCTGATCGAGACAGTGGCGGCAGCGCTGAGTCACCATCGCCCGGGCAACATCGTGCTCGACCCGGTCATGGTGGCCAGCTCCGGCGCGCGCCTGCTGGATCCGGCCGCGCTCGATGCCCTGCGCCGGCTGTTGCCCATGGCCACCGTGATCACCCCCAATATTCCGGAAGCCGAGCTGCTGGTCGGCCACGCCATCGCCGATCATGACCAGGCCGAACAGGCGCTCGACGAGTTGACCAAACTGGGTGCTGGCGCGGTGCTGCTCAAAGGCGGTCATTTGCCCGGCGATCCGGTCATCGATCGCCTTGCCGAGGGCGGCAGAGTCCATCGATTTCGCCACCCGCGCCTGATGCTCGACGGCCACGGCAGCGGATGCACGCTGGCATCCGCCATTGCCGCCAGTCTGTGCCGGGGCCTGCACCTGGCAGCGGCCTGCGAACAGGCCGGACATTACCTGCACGGAGCGCTGGCAGCCGCCTATCGGCCGGGACGCTCGGCGATCAGCGTGCTGGATCATTTCTGGCGCAACGCACCGGCTGGCGGTGCACGGTAGCGACGGGCAGCACCACTGGCCAGCGCCGATCCGGCAGGCCGCAAAGCCAGTCCGAACCAAAGGCCGGGAGTCTGGATCAGGCGTGACTGTGTGGGGTTTCGAGCGGCGGCATTCGCGCCACGCTTCGATCCGGGACAAGCGGGCCGGTCCGGGCTTCTCTGACCCGGCATCAGCGGAAGGCCATTCTTCGGAATGCAACAGCCCTGATCGCATCAAGCGATCGCCTCGCCCCGCGCGCGGAGAGTGACGCGCGAGGCGAGGCCGTCCCTTCGCTGGGGATCAGAACCGATAGATCAGCGACAGGCTGACGAAGGTCACGTCGAAGTCGGGCGACTCCTCGCCGAACAGAATCACGTTGGCCAGCTGGTTGGCCGGGATATCCAACGCGAAGTCCTCACTGCGATAGCGCTCGTGCCAGATGTCGCCGCGCACGGCCAGATCGTCGCTGATGGCAAAGGTGCCGAACAGCGTCGCCGAGTTCAGCCGTACGCGGTTGCTTGGCAGCGGCGCCGAGCTGAGCGCCGACCCGGTGCTCACCACGACATCGGCCTTCGACAGCGTGCTCACCAGATCCAGCCCGAATTGGTAGCGACCGTCATTGGGCTTCCACGCAAATCCAAGACCGGCCGTGTCGATCCGCTCCCGATGCAGCGCCTGCCAGAACCGGTTCGGGTCGTTCACCTGATTGACCCGGTTGGCACCGCCCTGGAAGCTGACGCCATTCTGGTCGTAGTCGTTTTCTTCATGGGTGAAGAACGCATAGGTCGACAGGTCGCGCACCGGCGTAGCGTTGAACTCCAGCGTGTAGGCGCGGATGCGCGCACCGGTCAGGCCAAGCTCCGAGTCGGTGTAGTCGTCCCGGCTGTAATTCACGTCGAGCCCGACCGACCAGAACTCCGATGGTGTCCAGGTGGCCAGAATGCCGGCCAGATCGCGGTCGCGGTCGGCCAGATGGAAGCGACGCAGTTCGGGTGGATTCTCGAATCCACCGGCCACCGAGGCAACGTGCTCCGGCGTGAAGCCGGACCGGAATGGGGCCGTGCCGTCGTATTGCGAACCATCCCGCTCGGCGCGCGACAGCTTCAGGTTCAGATCGAGCGTGTCGGAAAGCTGATGGATCAGGCCAGCGCCATAGGTCCACTCTTCCGAGCTGTTGCGCTCGGTGAAGGTACGATCGATATCGCGGTACTCGCCGAGCACGTTGACCCGGGTGCGCGCGGCCAAGCGATAGTTGAGGTCGAGCCGAAGTTGATTTTCTTCGTAGCTGTAGGGTTGATTGAACCGGACTCTACTGCTGGTCGGGCTGAGATCCTGCGCGATCGAGTCGGCCGAAATCATCGCGTAGCGATCCCGTGGCGTCTCGTTGTCGCGCTCGTCGTAGCGGTAGCTGGCGTTGAGGTTCAGCCGGTCGGTCAGTCGACCGGAATAACGCAGGTTGGCCACCATCGTGTCGATTCGGCCATCGAGTGAATCCCTCGGCAATGGCTCGGTGATGCCCGCCGCGAGAATCGGGTCGGTGGTGAAGGCCAGGAACGGATCGTTCTGGCTCATTCGACCGATGGCGATGTCGGCGACGATGCGGTTGCGGTTGTCGAAGTTGTAGCCGAACAGCGCCGTGCCCTGGTGGAACGTATTGTCCGGCGGCAGGGCCATCTCGCCCACGCCGGACGGGAAACCGGCCGACGGTACCCAGCCGTTGATGGCGCTGAACGGATTCTGCCAGCGTAGCGAGGCGTTGTCGTTGTTGAAAATCGAGGCGTGATAGCGCAATTCGACCTGCATCTTGTCCTGGATGTAGCGACCGACCAGATCGATCTTGTGGGTCTCGTAATCGACCGGCTCGGGCAGCAGCACGGAGCGCGGATTGCCGCCGGTATTGCCGAAGGTGCCCGCCAGGCCCTTGAGGCCATCCTTTTCCTCGTATTGGTAATCGACCGAGAACGACAGATCGCCCGGAAGGATCTTGTCCAGACCCGCGCCGAACCGCTGGCGTTCGGTGCGCAGTTCAACGTCGCGCAGGCTGGACAGCAGGTTGGTCATGCCGGCGGTGTTCTGCGCCGGCACCCAGTCCCGCGGCAAGGTGAGGTTGTTACCGCCGGCGCCCTGAAAGATGGTCTGCGCCGAATCGCTGCGGTTGCTCGGGATCTCGTCGTAGCTCACCCGAACCCGATAATCGCCCTGTCGGCCGACCTCGGCATCGACCGAGCGCGAATCCAGACCCAGGTTATCGGCCCGGATGCGCACGTAGTCGGCGCTGTCGCCATCCCACGCGCCGCGCTTGTAATAGTCGAGATTGAATACGCCGTAGGGTCCGTCGTTTTCGAGGCCATTGAACTTGCCGAATCGGAACGAATCCTGGGTGACGAAACCGATGCCGATCTCGACCACGCTGCGGATTTCGGTCAGATCCCTGATCTGCGCGTCGCTCATGGCGGGCGCGGTCGGTTCCTCAAGTGCGAACGGATCGTCGTCCTGGGCCAGGGCGACCGCCGGCATGGCCAGACTCATCATCAGCAGCAGGTAGAGCGGCCGGCGGGCCAGCACGCGGACCGGGCCGTCCCGGTTTTGGAAGCTTGCTTCATTGCGATTGCGTTTCATGGGACACCTCGCCGTTGCGTTTTTCGCTTTGCCGGCCACGCCTTCGCGGGCCGGCATCTGTCGTTTCGTCCGCGCTAACGCGTCTTGCGCACGCCGGACGGGTGATTGGAACCGTGGATCTGCGAATGGCAGTTCAGGCAGTTCTTGCCCAGCATCTGCTGCGCTCCCGAGGGCGTGCTGGCACCCGGCAGGCCGGTGCCGCTATACGCCGTGCTCGGGTGGAACTGCGCCAGGTGACACTGCTGGCATAGCCACGGGCCACGCGTGACCAGCAAGTTGTCGTGCACCGAGCCATGCGGCTTGTGGCACAGCGAGCAATCCTCGCGCACCGGCTGGTGCTCCCACAGGAAAGGTCCGCGCTTCTCGGTGTGGCAGTCGTAGCAGGTCTCGTTGAGCGTGGACTTCACCAGCAGCTTGGGACCGTTGGAGCCATGCGGGTTATGGCAGTCGCTGCATGCCACCTGGCCTTCGCGAATCGGGTGACTGGACGGGCGATGAATCTCGGCGCGTTTTTCCTTGTGGCAGGCAAAGCACTGGTCGGATTGAGTCTGTTTGGCCAAAACCGGGTCGTCGCCGACGTGCGACTGGTGACAGTCGACGCAGCCCACTTCCTGTTGCTCGTGGGCGCTGCCCTGCCAGTGGATGCGCGCACTGCCCTTGTGGCAATCCATACACACGGCATTCTGATCGTGCTTTGAAGTCGGCCCGGACTTCGAGAAAACGATATCCGGCGGGGCCCGCGTGGCGACATCGTCCACCGCCTCCATGTGATCGAGGCTGGCCCCGTGACAGGAAGCACAGGCCTTGTCGGCGAACGGTGTGCGTCCGTCGGCCATCACCGCATGCTTCGATTTGAGGATCGACAGGACCGGATATTCGCTGGATTCGTCGTGACACCGGGTGCAGGTACGCACCGTTTCCGCGCCGGTTTTGCCGGACTGGTTTTCGGGTTGCTCGCTCAGCAATTGCGCCGCAGCAGGGCCGACTCCTGAGGCTAGCAGCACGATGGCCGACAGTCCGGTCCCGAGCAGGAGTGCAAGGGCTTTTTTCATGACGTTCTCCAGATACTTGTGATGTCTGCCTCGGCTGCTCCGGATTTCGGGCTACTTCGCCCTGGCAACAAAATCGCTGCCGCTGCCGTCGAGCGCGAGGGTGTATTCGAACGAAACGTGGTGATGTCGGTGGTCGGCGTGATCGTCGTGTACCGCGAAGCCGATGTTGTAGGTCTTGCCAGCCACGATTGACTTGCTGCCCTCGCCCGCAGCCGCCAGCGGACGACTCAACACCACCGTCCACTCACCGCCCTCGAAGGAGGCATCGGCGACCACCGCCGTGCCGGCCGTCTCGTGGCGCTTGTCGAGAATGTAGCCAGACGCTGCCTTGGCCGGCTGTCCGGGGTTGACTCGGGCCTGCCAGTACTCAAGGAAGGCACCACTGGACTTGAGCGCGGCCAGATCGGCGGCCGGCTTGATATTGTCGCCGCCGCCCTGCCGGGTGAGTTTGCTGCGCGAGGCGCTCAGGTATTTTGTGGTTCTGCCGTCCGCCGATGCGCTGGCCATGCCGATGCTGTCGTCGTGACAGCTGCCCCAGCAGCCGGCCCGCGCGGCTTCTTTTACCGTGCCGTCGTCGATCATCACGGTCACCCGCGCGGCGGTGTCGGCGTCCAGCGCTGGCGCGCCGGAGCCGGCTTTCCAGCGCAGCCGGAAATACAGCCGCTCAGCGTCGCGTGCGGTCTGCACATGAAGTGAGATCCCCCCGGGCCGGCCAACGACAGGCGCCGGCACCAGTTTCTCGCCGGAAACGATGGTGTTGCCGATATCGCCCTGCTCGCCGTCATGACACGCCTTGCAGTTCTTGCCGCTGCGGAATTTGGGTGCGCCGCTGTGATCCTTTTCGGTCATCACCCATTCCCATGACGCCTGTCCTGGATAGAAAAGCGGCACGTCGGTTGCGGGAACGCCACTCCAGTCGACCGCCTGCGCCCAGCCGGCGGTAAGCATCAGCGCGACGGCGAGCAAGCTGCGCGGCAGGCCGCAGACAGAAATCTGGCTAAAGTTGGTTGTGTTCATAACGGTCTCCGCTGGATGCGCGTGCACTGACCCGGGGATGGGTCGAATCACAGGCTGAAATCGGTCTCTTCCTCCTCGCTGGCCTCGTCTTCGGGCAGCGTGGGTTTCTTGTGGGCAATGCCCTTGTGGCAATCGATGCAGGTTTCGCCGCTGGCGATGGCGCTTTCGTGCTGATTGCGCGAGCGTGGGCGCTGCTTGTCCATCAGCATCGCCTCGCGGTCATGGCAGTTGCGGCACTCGCGCGAATCGTTGGCCTTCATCTCGGCCCAGACCCGCTCGGCCATGGTCAGCCGGTGCGCTTCGAACTTCTCTCGAGTGTCGATCCGGCCCAGGAAATGGCCGGGAACCTCGGTGAAGGTCGCGCGGATCTTGCGCGCCATCTTCGCCAGCGGTGGCTTGGGCACATGGCAGTCGGCGCACTCGGCGCGTACGCCGGTGCGATTCTGGTAATGGTGGGTTTCCTTGTATTCCTGGAATACGAAGGCCTCCATCTCGTGACAGGAGGTGCAGAATTCCAGTGTACTGGTCGACTCCACCACCACCGCCGTGCCGGCCAGCGCGATCGCACCGAGCAGCAGGCCGATCAGCAGGAGACCGAGAAACGCAACGCGCGACTTGCGAAACGCCTCGCGCCAGTGCTCGAAAATACGTGCCATCCGATTGATCTCCCTCTGGTCGCGGCGCTGAAGGCTTCCAGCGCGGTTCTGGGTCTTGCGTCCTCTGCGGGCCGTTTTCCGGGCCTTTTAGGGGTATTCGGCATGGGCAAACTAACACTGTCTTCACATCCGCCAGTTGATTGATGTCAAATCCCGGCGAGGCGTTGAATCAAAGCCGCGGCGAGTCCGCCAGAGCGCCGCGTGCAAAGCCAGAACGGCGACCGTGCAAACGACCACGACCGGTCCGGGGCACACGTTCAAAGCGACCGGGAGTTCATCGAAATTCGGCTGGCAGGGCTGCAAACGCCCGAGACGAAAGAGGGGCGCCGAAGCGCCCCTCTAGCGAATCTGTCCGCCTCGGCCAGCGACGGTGGGTAGCCGCCGGCCGATCAGAGCCGGCTGGCGATGGCTCTGGCGAACGAGCCGGTGCTCCCGCTGCCGCCCAGATCCGGCGTGACGCTGTCTCGAGCCTGGAGGGTGGCGACGATGGCAGCGCGAAGCGCCTGGGATTTGTCGAGCTTGCCCAGGTGGTCGAGCATCTGGGCAGCGGCCAGCAGCAGCGCGCACGGGTTGGCGATGCCCTGCCCGGCGATGTCCGGCGCAGAGCCGTGCACGGCCTCGAAAATCGCGGCATCGGCACCGATATTGGCGCCCGGCGCAAGCCCCAGCCCACCGACCAGCCCGGCACACAGGTCGGACAGAATGTCGCCGAACAGATTGGTGGTCACGATCACGTCGAACTGCTCAGGCGCCATGACCAGCTTCATGCAGCAGGCATCGATGATGATCTCGGTGAATTCGATGTCTGGGTATTCCTCGGCGACTTCACGGGCCACCTTCAGGAACAGCCCGGAGGTCGACTTGAGGATATTGGCCTTGTGGACTGCGGTGACCTTCTTCCGCCCCAGCCGGCGCGCCAGCTCGAACGCATAACGCACGATGCGCGATGAATTGCGCCGGGTGATCTTCTGGGTGAGGGTCGCCACTTCGCCGTCGGCCGACACTTCCATGCCTTCACCGATGTAGGCGCCTTCGGTGTTTTCGCGCACCGTGATCAGGTCGATGTTCTCGTACCGCGACCGGGTGTTGGGAAAACTGATCGCCGGCCGGATGTTGGCGTACAGGTCGAAGCGCCGGCGCAGATCCACGTTCAGCGAGGAAAATCCGGCGCCGATCGGGGTGGTCAGCGGGCTCTTGAGCGCGATGCGATGCCTGCCGATGGCATCGAGCGTGGCCTGAGGCAGCAGTTCGCCGGTTTTCTCCAGCGCCACCAGGCCCGCATCGACGAACTCGTATTCCAGGCCGACTTGCAGAGCATCGAGCACATGCAGGGTTGCATCCATGATTTCCGGGCCGATTCCGTCGCCGCGCAGCACTGCAATGGTTTGCTTCATGAATTGAGACACCTCGTTCAAACAGGAGCGGCAAGACCGGCCGCGAGTGCACAAATTATGCCCGAAAGCACGGCGCGGCCCGCGATCCGGCCGCTCGCGATGCCCGCAAGCGCATTGGACATTGGTCTAAGGATGCTCTGAACAAGCTGTCATTGCGGGGAGCGAAGCGACGTGGCAATCCAGAAAGATTCGGAAAAACAAAGCACTGGATTGCTTCGCTGCGCTCGCAATGACGGCGGAAGGTGATTGTTCAGAGTTTCCCTAAGTGGTGACCCGAACGCAGACGCAGCGGAGCTCAGCGAACGCACATCCTGCGCCCTCGGAAACCCGGCGGTCTGCCGTCATTGGTGACCGTGCGCGGAGGGTGAACACGCCTCGCCGGACTCGAGTTGGTCGAGAAAATCCACCGCCCGACGCAGATGGGGGATCACGATGGAGCCGCCGACCACCAGGCCGACCGAAAACGTCTCGAACAGTTCTTCGCGACTGGCGCCGGCCTGCCGACACTGGGCGACGTGGTAGCTGATGCAATCGTCGCAACGCAACACCAAGGATGCGACCAGACCCAGCAGCTCCTTGGTCTTTCCGTCCAGCGCGCCCGGCCGGTAGGTTTGGCTGTCGAGCGCGAAAAATCGGCGAACGACCTGGTTGTCTTCGGCTAGGATGCGCTCGTTCATGCGCTTCCTGAAATCGGTGAACTCGGCAATCCTGTCCTTGTCGCCGGCGTCGGTCATGGTGCGGCATCCAGAAAGGGTTGCAGGCCGCCGGCCCGGTTGAGCGCCACCATGTCGTCGTAGCCGCCGACGTGGGTGCCGTTGATGAATATCTGCGGCACGCTGGTCCGGCCAGCGCGGTCGATCATTTCCTGCCGCTTGTCGCGGTCGATATCGACGCGGGTCTCGCTATAGGTCTGGTTGCGGCTGGTCAGAAACTGTTTGGCGGCCAGGCAATAAGGACAAATGGCGGTGGTATAAATCTGAATGTCGGCCACAGGGGCGCTCCGTTGGTCGGGGAACTCGAAATATGGGGGTGTGGTCGCATATTTACCAGCGCCGCGCGTTCGCAAAGCCGGCGAGCCCGTTCCATACCCGGCAGGGCCGCCGCGCTTAACTCGGGGTTCACCCGCCGATGCGATACTTTGGACGATCCGCGACCGCGCTCCAATTGTTCAAACGGAGTTCCCTGTGCCCCTGTCCCGCCTTCTCCTGGTTGCAGCGCTGGTATTCGCCTTTGCGATTCCGGCCCCGGTTCGAGCCCAAGCGGCTTCGTCCGCGCTGCCGGATATCGGCTCGTCGGCGCAAAGCCTGATCACGCCGGCCCAGGAGCGACTGTTCGGCGAGCAGACCCGCCGCCAGCTTCGGCGCGGCGGTTTGCTGATCGAGGACCCGCTGCTCGACGAGTGGCTCAACGACATGGCCTATTCACTGGTCGCCGCCAGCGACCGGCCCGACAACGGCTTCACGTTTTTTCTGGTCCGCTCGCAAGAGATCAATGCATTCGCCACGCTGGGCGGTTATATCGGCATCAATGCCGGTCTGGCGATGGCGGCAGAGTACGAGGATGAAGTGGCTGCCGTGCTGGCCCACGAAATCTCCCACACCACCCAGCGGCACATCGTGCGTCAGGTCGAGCGCTCGCAGCAGGACTCCATTCCCATTCTGCTGGGCATGCTGGCGGCGGTCATCGCCGGTGCCGGCAGCGGCAGCCCGGACGCCGCGCAGGCGGCCATCATGGGCGGCCAGGGGCTGATGCTCCAGCGTCAGATCAACCACACACGGGCCAGCGAACACGAGGCCGACCGGCTGGGCATCCAGATGCTGGCCCGCGCCGGCTACAACCCGGAGGCCATGGCCGACTTCTTCGGGCGCGCCTTCCGCACCTCGAACCCGTTCGGGTTTCCCGACTTTCTGCGCACTCACCCGGTTACCAGCACCCGCATCGCCGAAGCCCGCGACCGGGCCCGTCAGATCGGCCTGCGCCAGCAGGGCGCGGCCGGCGGAACTTCCTGTGTCAGCGAGACCGACGGAACGGTACTGGAATGTCACTTCACCGCCGGCGAGTTTCAGGCCACCGCCAGTGACGGCCCTCTGCATCCGCTGATCCCCGATGAGCTCCAGCCACGGCTGGAAGACGCGATCGGCGCGCACGGCCAGTATCCGGAGCGCTTCGAGTGGGTCCGCGAGCGAATGCGCGTACTGAGCAGCGCGTCTCCCAATGAGGCGATCGGTTTTTACCGCAACATCGTCGACGGACTGTACGAGCAACTCACCCCGGCTCAGCGCTACGGTTATGCCCTGGCGCTGACCCGCGCCGACCGCGCTGCCGATGCCCTGCCCCTGCTGCGCGAACTCTCGGACCAGAACCCGGGCGACCTGTGGGGTGCGCTTGCGCTGGCCGAGGCCGAGCTGCGCGCGGGCCTGGTGGCGCAGTCGCTGGCCCGTTATGAAGGTCTGAACACGGCGCTTCCCGAAAACCGCGCCATCGTTCTGTCCCACGTCCAGGCGCTGGTTCATCTTCAGGACCCGGACGCTGCACGGCGCGCACTGACGGTCATTCGCCCGCTGATCGATAACTCCGGCAACGACGCCAGCCTGCAACAACTCTATGCCCGTGCCGCCGAACTGGCCGGTGACTCGATCCGCGCGACGGAAGCCTATGCCGAGGTCGCCTTGCTCAGCGGCCGTGCCTTCGACGCCCTCGACCAGTATCAACGGCTGCTGGCGCGGGACGACCTGGACTACATCACCCGCTCGCGGGTCGATGCACGAATCGCCGCGATCACGCCATTCATTCTCGAATTGCAGCGTCAGGGACTGGAGCCCGGCGGCCGCAATTCCCCGCGCGGCTGACGGCCCGAATCGAGCCCTCCACGGGGGTGATCGTGGCCGCATTGTCATAAAACGGCCACAAAAGTGTTATGTACTGATACCCATCATTCATTCCACTTTTGGTGGGCCTGTGCACAAGAGCATCCTGGTCGTAGAGGACGAGGCATCGATCCGCGACATGATCGTTTACGCGCTGCGAAAGGGTGAATTCGAGCCCGTTCCGGCTCAGGATGCCCGCGAGGCGCAGAACGCCATTGCCGGGCGAGTGCCCGACCTGATTCTTCTCGACTGGATGTTGCCGGGAATCAGTGGCCTCGAATTGGCGAGGCGCTGGCGCAAGGAGGCGCTGACGCGGGAAATCCCGATCATCATGCTGACCGCACGCGGCGAGGAGAATGATCGGGTCAGCGGTCTGGATGCCGGCGTCGACGACTACGTGGTCAAGCCCTTTTCGGCGCGCGAATTGCTGGCGCGCATCCGGGCGGTGCTGCGCCGCAGCCGCCCCGATGAGGCTGATGGCAGCGTGTCGCTCGGCGATCTGCGGATCGACGGCGCCGGCCATCGAGTGTTTGCCAACGACGATCCGGTACAGATCGGTCCGACCGAATATCGCCTGCTGCATTTCTTCATGACCCATCCGGAGCGGGTGTACTCGCGCGCCCAACTGCTGGATCACGTCTGGGGGGGCAACGTCTACGTCGAAGAACGCACGGTCGATGTTCATATCCGGCGTCTGCGCAAGACGCTTGAGCCGTTCCGGCTCGACCCGATGATACAAACCGTCCGCGGTGCGGGGTATCGTTTCTCTACCGCCACCTGAGCCAATCCTGCGGCATGAACTACTTTCTCGGCCGCTCCACTCAGCAATCGCTCTGGAATCTGGCCGCCGTCTATGCCTCCACGGCCGTGATTGGCATCGCCCTGGGCCAGTTCTGGCCGGCCCTCGCACTGGCCTCCACGGCACTGGTCGCCTGGCACTATCGGCGATTGTGGCGGGCGCTGTGCATGCTGGCCCGCCGCCAGCGCTTTCGACTGCCGGATGGCCGCGGTCTGTGGGCCGAGCTCGACACCCAACTGCACAAGCGCCAGAGCGAGTCCCGGCAGCGCAGGCGGCGACTGCTGGACATGGTCCGGTCGTACCGGCGCGCCTTCGCCGCGCTTCCCGACGGAATCGTGATTCTCGATGGCGATCTGCAGATCGCCTGGTTCAACGAAGCCGCCACCCGTCTGCTCGGCTTGCACTACCCGCGCGATATTGGCGCTCGCTTCCACAATCTGGTGCGAAATCCCCGGGTGCTCGACTGGCTCGATCAGCGCCAGACCGACGAGCCGTTGATGGACGTGCCGGCACCCGCCGATGAACGCAGCCGCTTGAGCCTTCGGCTGATCGACTACGGCAATCGCGAATGGCTGGTGGTCGCCCGAGACGTGAGCAAACTGATGCATCTGGAGCAGGTGCGGCGCGACTTCGTGGCCAACGTATCGCACGAGCTGCGCACCCCGCTGACCGTGATCCACGGCTACCTGGACATGATCGAACCCGAGGACATGCCCAACCACGTCGATATGCTCACTGAAATGCGTCGCCAATCTTCGCGTATGGCACAACTTGTCGAGGACCTGCTTACCCTGTCGCGACTGGAAGCCAGTGCCCACGTCAATGAAGAAACCGTGGCGCTGCGGCCGTTGATGGAAACGCTTCGACGTGAGGGAGAGGCGCTCAGCCTGGGCCGGCACCGGATCGTGGTCGAGGATGCCTGCGACGCCGACATCTCCGGCTCGACCAAAGAACTGCACAGCGCGTTTTCCAACCTTGTGAGCAATGCCGTGCGGTACACACCACAAGGCGGATCGGTCACCCTGGGTTGCGAAGTGAACGGTCAAGGAGAGCTGGCGTTCCGGGTGCGCGATACCGGTCCGGGTATCGCGCGCCAGCACCTGCCGCGGATTACCGAGCGCTTTTACCGTGTATCGCCCAGCCGATCGCGTGAAAATGGCGGCACCGGCCTTGGACTGGCGATCGTCAAGCATGTGCTGAACCTGCACGATGCCCGGCTGGAGATCGCCAGTGAGATGGGCCGGGGCAGCACGTTCAGCTGCATCTTTCCGCCGTCCCGGGTCAGACTCGCGGAGCCGGAAGACGTCGAGCGGGGGCATTGAATGCCGGCGCCATGCAACCGGCTGCGGTAATCTGTCGCCGTGCCCACACCCACCAAAAAATCCGAAACTGCCGGCGGCGGACCGGCCGAACAGCCCGCGCGCGCGCTTTCCGATCCGGCGCTGTATTTGAACCGGGAAATTTCCCAGATCGCCTTCAATCGCCGGGTATTGGCCCAGGCACAGGATCCGCGCGTTCCCCTGTTGGAACGGCTGCGCTTTCTCTGTATCAGCTGCACCAACCTCGATGAATTCTTCGAGGTCCGGGTACCCGCCATCCGCAGCCAGCTCAAGTATGGTGGCGCACCGGCAGCCGATGGCCTGGGTGCGGCGACCATTCTCAAGCGGATCTACGACAAGGCGGGCGATCTGGTCGAGGACCAGTACCGCGAATGGAATGACGTGCTGCGCCCGGCGCTGGAACAGGCCGGCATCCAGATTCTGCCGCGCGAAGCTTGGAACGCCCGCCTCAGACGCTGGCTGCGTGCCTACTTCCGCGAAGAGATTGCCCCAGTGCTCTCGCCGATGGGCCTCGACCCGGCGCATCCGTTTCCGCGGATTCTCAACAAATCGCTGAACATCGTCGTCGTGCTCAGCGGCAAGGACGCCTTCGGCCGCGCCGGCCACATGGCCATCGTGCGCGCGCCGCGCTCGCTGCCGCGGATCATCCGGGTGCCCGGCGAGGTGACCGGAGACGGCGACCATTTCGTGTTTCTCTCGGCGGTGCTGTCGACCTTCGTGGCAGAAATGTTTCCCGGCATGAAGGTCAAGGGCGTCTATCAATTCCGGGTCACCCGCAACTCCGAGCTGTTCGTCGACGAGGAAGAAGTGGAAAACCTCGCCCACGCGCTAAAGGACGAGTTGGCCGGGCGCGGCTTCCGGCGCGCGATCCGGCTGGAGATCGCGCATCACTGCCCGCGCAACATCGTCAAGATTTTGCTGAAGAATTTCGACCTGCCCGAAACCGCCGTCTACCGGATCAACGGGCCGGTTAATTTGAACCGGGCCAGCCAGGTCTACGATCTGGTCGACCGCCCTGAACTGAAGTACCCGCCCTTTCGGTCGCGCACCCTCGGCAACGACGGCGAGCAGATGTTCGCTACGCTGCGCGAGCGCGACATCCTGCTGCATCAGCCGTTCGATGCGTTCAGCGCCGTACTCGACCTGGTCGAACAGGCAGCCGACGACCCGGACGTACTGGCAATCAAGCAAACCCTGTATCGCACCGGCAGCGATGCCACCCTGGTCGAACACCTGATCCGCGCCGCGCAGGCCGGCAAGGATGTCACCGTGGTGGTCGAACTGCGTGCGCGATTCGATGAGGAAACCAACATCCGCCTGGCCGACCGGCTGCAGGAAGCCGGCGTGCAGGTGGTTTATGGCGTAGTCGGCTACAAGACTCACGCCAAGATGCTGCTGATCGTCCGCCGCGAGGGCCGCAAGCTTCGCCGCTACGTGCACCTGGGCACCGGCAACTACCACGCCGGCACATCACGGGCCTACACCGACATCGGCTTGTTGACTGCACGCGAGGACATCGGCGATGACGTCCATCAGGTGTTTCAGCAGCTCTCCGGCCTGGCGCCGATGATCAGTCTGAAACAACTGCTGCAATCGCCATTCACCCTGCACTCCGGACTGATCGACAAGATCCAGCGCGAGGCGCGCCACGCCCGCTCCGGTGCCGGCGGCCGACTGATCGTCAAGATCAACGCGATCAACGAGCCGACCATCATGCAGGCGCTGTATGCCGCCTCGCAGGCCGGCGTGCAGATCGATCTGATCGTGCGCGGCGCCTGCTGTCTCAGGCCAGGCGTACCCGGCGTTTCGGACAACATCCGGGTGCGCTCGATCGTCGGGCGATTCCTCGAACACAGCCGGGTGTACTGGTTTGCCAATGCCGGCGACCCGGAAATCTATTGCGCCAGCGCCGACTGGCTGGAACGCAACCTGCTGCGCCGGGTCGAGGTCTGCTTTCCGATCCGCGATCCGGAACTTGCCCGGCGGGTGTATCACGAGGAACTCGAAACCTATCTGGCCGACAACACCGAGGCCTGGGCACTGCACGCCGACGGCGAGTACGTCCGCGTTGAACCGGGCGACGACGAGATGCCGCACTGCGCCCAGGCCTCGCTGCTGGCCCGGCACAGGGATATCTGAGCATGCCCGGAAGCGGCAGGAAGTTGCTCGATGGCGATCTGCTGGCCGCCGTCGATCTGGGCTCCAACAGCTACCACATGGTTGTCGCCCAGTATGTCCTGGGTCAGATCCGCGTCGTCGACCGTCTGCGCGAGACCGTGCGCATGGCTGAAGGCCTCAACGGCAAGGGCGGGCTGGACGCTGCGGTCATGCAGCGCGCGCTGGACACGCTGTCGCGCTTCGGGCAACGCCTTCGGGCGCTACCGATGGGTCGGGTACGAGCGATCGCCACCAATTCAGTGCGCCAGCTGGCACACCCGCAATCCTTCCTCATTCCGGCCGAAACCGCCTTGGGGCACGGCATCGAGGTGGTGTCGGGCCGCGAGGAGGCCCGCCTCATCTATCTCGGCGTCGCCCACGCTACGCCGCCAGGCGACGGACGCCGGCTGGTGATGGACATTGGCGGCGGTTCGACCGAGTTCATCATCGGCGAAGGTTTCGAGACCATCGAGCGCGAGTCGCTGCAGGTGGGTTGCGTTGCCACCACCCGGCGTTTTTTCGGCAACGGAAAACTCGGCAGGAAGCGCTGGCACGACGCGCTTACCGAAGTTTCGGCCGAGTTCCAGCAGTTTGCCGCGGCCTACCGGCAGCGCGGATGGCAGCAGGCGCTCGGCGCGTCGGGCACCATCAAGGCGATCGGCCAGGTCTCCGCAGCGATGCGTCTGGGCAAGGGCACAGTGACTGCCGAGGCGGTCGCCGAGATCCGCACTCAGCTCCTGAAATTCCCACGAATCGACGACGTCGTCCTGCCCGGCCTGTCCGCCGAGCGTCGCCCGGTATTCGCAGGCGGATTGCTGATTCTGGAGGCAGCGTTCAACGAACTGGGATTACGCCAGCTTCACGTCAGCAAGAATGCCATGCGCGAAGGCGTGCTGTACGACATGATCGGCCGGGCGACCGACCAGGACCCGCGCAATGCGTCGATCCGGGCACTGTCACTGCGCTACGGCGCCGACCAGGCGCAGGCCGAGCGGGTCGAGAATACGACGCTGCGTTTGTTCGATCAGGTGGGGCCTGCCTGGGCACTGGGCGAAGACATGCGTCGCATGCTGGCATGGGCCTGCCGGGTCCATGAGATCGGCCTGGCGATCGCGCACAGCCAGTATCACCAGCACAGCGCCTATGTGATCGAGCACTCCGACATCGCCGGCTTCTCGCGTCAGGAGCAACAGTTGCTGGCGGCCCTGGTCCGCAGCCAGCGTCGATCGGTCGCGGTCAGTGTGCTTCAGGCATTGCCCGAGCGGCTGTCCGGCCCGGCGTTGCTGTGCCTGGTGCCGTTGCGTCTCGCCGTACTGCTGCACCGCAGTCACGACCCGGCCAAATTGCCCGATCTCTCGCTCGAAGCCGACGGCCTGGAACTGCGCCTTGGCCTGCCCCGCAAATGGCTCGAATCGCACCGCCTCACCGGCGCGGATCTGGAAACCGAGGTGGGCTATCTCGCCGACGCCGGCCTGACGCTGAGCATCGATCCAGGCTGATCATCGATCCAGGCTGAGCGACGGTGCGTGGCGCTGTCACCGAACTGTCGCCGGGCTGTCATTGCCGGCACATGTTTTCGACCCAGCATGGCCTCAGGCCACCGGCGAAAACACTTCGCGCATGCGATTCGCACTTGTCACCGAAACCTACCCTCCGGAGATCAACGGCGTTGCCTTGACCGTGCACGCGCTGGAAACCGGACTGCGCCGACTGGGTCATGAGGTCACTCTGATCCGGCCGCAGCAGGATGGCGAAGCGAATGGCGCGCAGCTCGATGGCGTCGTGCGGGTGAGCGGCCTGCCGGTGCCGCGCTACCCCGGTCTGCGCTTCGGCCTGCCGGCCGGACGCAGGCTTGCAGCGCTCTGGCACAGGCAGCGTCCGGACGCCGTCTACGTGGCGACCGAGGGGCCGCTTGGATGGTCAGCGGTTCGCTCGGCGCGGCGGCTGGGCATCCCGGTCTGTACCGGATTGCACACCCGGTTCGACGACTACGCCGGGCGCTACGCGGGTGAGTTTCTCAGACCAGCGGTCTTCGCCTGGATGCGGCATTTCCACAACCGCGCGCAGACCACCCTGGTGCCGACCCAGGAGCTGGCCAGATTCCTGCGCAGGAACGGCTTCCGGCAGGTCGATTTGCTGAAACGCGCGGTCGATACGCAGCTGTTCGACCCGATGCGCCGGGACGAGGCGCTGCGCCGCGAGTGGGGCCTGGGCGATGACCAGCTGGCTGTCATTCACGTCGGCCGGATTGCGCCGGAAAAAAACCTCCCGCTCGCGGTTCGCACCTTTCGCGCCATCCAGCACGCCCAGCCCGACGCCCGATTCATCTGGGTCGGCGACGGTCCGAATCGGGCCGCGCTGGCCCAAGCCAATCCGGATTTCCTGTTTGTCGGAATCAAGCGCGGCGAAGATCTGGCCCGGCACTTCGCCAGCGCCGATCTGTTCGTGTTTCCCAGCACGAGCGAAACCTTTGGCAATGTCACGCTGGAGGCGATGGCCAGCGGCCTGCCGGCGGTTGCCTTCGACTACGGCGCCGCGCGCGAGCATCTGCGCGATGGCCTGCACGGCGCGGCCCTGGCGCTCGACGACGAGGACGGTTTCGTCGACCGTTCGTGTCGGATCGCCGGCGATCCGCAGGCTCGGCGACGCATGGGCGAGGCGGCACGTCAGGCGGTCTCGGAACTGAGCCCGGATTCGGTGACCGAACACTTCGCCGCCCTGCTGACCGAGCTTGCCGGCACGTCATCCAAATGGCAGGGAGCAGCGGCATGAACCTGCGCGCCAGCGGACGGTCCCTGGTCGAACGCGAGCACACCTGGTGCCTGTTGGCCAATCTGTGGGGTCGACGACTCCGGGTCCGGCGTTATTTCGCGGCGGTCAGTCGATTGGGCGACGGGCTGTTCTGGTACACACTGATGGCGCTGAGCGTGCTGGCCGACGGCCTCGCCGGCCTGGCGGCATCGACCCACATGGCGGCGACTGGCCTGGCGGCGCTGATCCTGTACAAAGCGCTCAAGCGCTGGACCCGCAGGCCGCGGCCCTGTGCCCGCGATGCCCGCATCCGCGCCCTGGTGGCGCCGCTGGACGAATTCAGCTTTCCATCCGGACACACACTGCACGCCGTGGCCTTCACCGTGGTCGCACTGTCCCACTATCCGAACCTGGCCTGGCTGTTGATTCCGTTCACCGCCAGCGTAGCGGTTTCGCGGGTAGTGCTGGGCCTGCATTACCCCAGCGACGTGCTGGCGGCAACCGTGGTGGGCAGCGCACTGGCGGCGTTGTCGCTCTACCTGGCGCCGGCTAGCGGGCTGCTCGGCGGCTGACGCCGCCCCTGCGCCGCGCTCAGCGCATCGGCATCCCGCCGGGGCCGCGGCCGCCCATCAGGCCCTGCATGCCGCGCATCATGCCTTTCATGCCGCCGCGCGACAGTTTGCCCATCATCTTTTCCATCTGCTGATACTGCTTTAGCAGCCGGTTGACGTCGGCCGGCGTGGTGCCCGAACCGCGCGCGATCCGCGCCCGGCGCGAGCCATTGAGGATGGCCGGATGCCGGCGCTCCTTGCGCGTCATCGAACCAATGATGGCGATCATCCTCGGCACCTCCTTGCCCCCGACCTGACTCTTGAGCTGATCCGGGACCTTACCCATGCCTGGCAGCTTGTCCATCAGCGCGCCGATGCCGCCCATGTTCTGCATCTGCTCGAGCTGGTCGCGCATGTCTTCGAGATCGAATTTCTTGCCTTTGGCCACTTTCTGCGCGAGCTTGGCGGCCTTCTCCTGATCGACTTGCTGCTCGACCTGCTCGACCAGCGACAGCACGTCGCCCATATCCAGGATGCGGCTGGCCACGCGGTCGGGGTGGAACACATCCAACCCGTCGGGCTTTTCACTGACGCCGATGAACTTGATCGGACGGCCGGTCACATAACGCACGCTGAGTGCGGCGCCGCCACGCGCGTCGCCATCGGTCTTGGTCAGCACCACGCCAGTCAGCGGCAAGGCTTCGGAAAACGCCTTGGCGGTATTGGCGGCATCCTGGCCGGTCATCGAATCGACCACGAACAACGTCTCGACCGGATCGAGCGCGGCGTGCAGCGCCTTGATCTCGGCCATCATCGCCTCGTCGACTGCAAGGCGACCGGCGGTATCGACCAGCAACACGTCGACGAATTGCTTTCGCGCGGCATCGACCGCGCCGCGCGCGATCGCTTCCGGGCTGTCGCCGGCCTGGGACGGGTGAAAGATCACCTCGACCTGCGCCGCCAGCGTCTTCAGCTGCTCAATGGCCGCCGGGCGATACACGTCGCAGCTGACCACCATCACTTTCTTCTTGCGTCGCGTCTTCAAGTGCAGGGCCAGCTTGGCAACGGTGGTGGTCTTGCCGGCACCCTGAAGGCCGGCCATCAGGATCACCGCCGGGGCCGGCACGTTGAGGTTCAGTTCGGCGCTGTGCGCGCCCATCACTGCCGCCAGCTCGTCGCGCACCACCTTGATCAAGGCCTGGCCGGGGGTGAGGCTCTTCAACACCTCCTGGCCGACCGCGCGCACCTTGATCCGCTCGATCAGCGCCTGCACCACCGGCAACGCCACATCGGCCTCCAGCAGCGCAACGCGAACCTCGCGCAGCGAGCTGCGAATGTTTTCATCGCTGAGCCGCCCGCGCCCGCGGACGCGTTCGAAGGTGCTGGACAGGCGCTGGGAAAGGGATTCGAACATGGCAAGCAAGGTCTGATACGGGACCGGCAAGTATATCCGAGCCACCCCACCCAACCCCAACCGCCCAACTCCGCCCAACTCCGCCCAATCCACCCGCCCCGAATCCCGAATCCCAAATCCCGGCGGCCCCTCCTTGGCCCAGCAACAAAGCCATGCCAAACTGCGCGCGATGATGACCGCCCTCGCCGCCGCTACCGCCTATCTGGTCGGCGCCTTCCATCTGGCCCGACTGGCCTGGATACCGGATTACCCAAGACAGACCGGCTTGTTGATCGGCGGCGTCGGCGCACTGCTGCACTTCGCGCTGCATGCCGATTCCTGGCGGGTTTCGGGGGGGCCGGATCTGCACTTCCTGTCCGCTGCCTCGCTGGTTGGCCTGGGCATGGCCGCGCTCACCGTGTTTGCCGCGCAGAAGCAGCGCCTGGAGGCGCTGGGCGTGGTGGTGTTTCCGCTGGCCGCCCTGACGTTGCTCGCCTATGCGCTGGTGGGCTTCGGCAGCGGACAGGCGTCGGAAACTCTCGACTGGGGCATCCGTCTGCACGCAGTCCTGGCCCTGCTGGCCTATGCCACGCTGGCGGTAGCCTCCGTGCTGGCGGTGATGCTCTGGCTTCAGGAGCGTGCGCTCAGGCAGCGTCGGTTCACCGCCACGCTGCGTGCGCTGCCGCCATTGACCCAGCTCGAATTGCTGCTGTTTCGCAGCATCGGGGCCGGCTTTGCCCTGTTGACCCTGGCATTGATCACCGGCCTGGTGTTTGTCGACGATCTGCTGGCCCAACATCTGGTTCACAAGACCGTGCTTTCGGTCATGGCCTGGCTGGTCTTTGGCGGCCTGCTGTTCGGCCGCTGGCGGTTCGGCTGGCGCGGCCGGCGGGCCGTGCAGCTGACACTCATCGCTACGGCGCTGCTGGCCCTGGCGTTTTTTGGCTCGAAGTTCGTGATGGAGATTATTTTGCGCCGAGGGCTGTAGGCCCTGCGCCCCGTGATGGACGACATACCGCTCACTACACTCGTCATCGGCCTTATCGGCTTGCTGATGTTGTCGGCGTTCTTCTCCGGGTCGGAGACAGCGCTGATGACCATCAACCGCTACCGGCTCCTGCACCTGGCACGCAGTGGCGTGCGCGGTGCCCAACTGGCACAGAAGCTGCTCGAGCGCCCGGATCGGCTGATCGGCCTGATCCTGCTCGGCAACAATTTCGTCAACATCCTGGCTGCCGGTATTACTACGGTGGTTTTCATGCGCCTGGTCGGCGAGGCCGGCGTGTTCGTCGGCTCGATGGTGTTGACGATGGTCGTGCTGATCTTCGCCGAAGTCGCACCGAAAACGCTGGCCGCGTTCAGGCCCGAGCGGGTCGCTCTGCCCGCGTCTTTCGTGCTCTGGCCGCTGATGAAGGTGGCCTACCCGGTGGTCTGGGTAATCAACCTGCTGGCGGGCGTGGTACTTCGTCTGTTTGGTCACCGCGACAGCGACAAGGACGACGGCGAAATTTCGCAGGACGAGTTGCGCACCCTGCTCGAACACGGCGGCAGCCTGATCCCAGCCAGTCACCGCAAGATGTTTCTCAATATCCTCGCACTCGAAGAAGCGCGGGTGGAGGACATCATGGTGCCGCGCAATGAGATCGTCGGCATCGACCTGGACGATGACCCGGCCGAGCTGCCGGCGCTGCTGGCAGAGTTTCCGTTCAGTCGTGCGGTGGTCTATCGCGACACCATCGATCAGGTAGAGGGGGTGCTCAACCTGCGCGATCTGGTCGACCTGCGCGCCGGCACCGCGATCACGCCGGCACTGGTCGTCTCACGGCTGCGCAAGCCCTACTTCATTCCGGAAGGCGCACGCCTTACACAACAGTTGGCCGAGTTCCAGCGCCAGCGTCGGCGGCTTGCGCTGGTGGTCGACGAGTACGGCGATATTGCCGGGCTGGTGACCCTGGCCGACATCCTTGAGGAAATCGTCGGCGAGTTCACCTCCGAGCCCAAACAGAACACCCGGCGCATCGAGCACCAGCCCGACGGCAGCATCGTGGTCGACGGACGCATCGCGGTGCACAGCCTCAACCGGCGCCTGGATTTCAACCTGCCCACCGAAGATGCCAACACGCTGAGCGGGCTGATCGTCAACCACCTGGAGTCCCTGCCGTTGCCCGGCACCGGCCTGGAAATCGAGGGTTACCGGATGACCGTCGAGGAAGTCCAGGACAATGTGGTGCGCAAGGTGCGGATGTACACCGCCGACTCCGCCGGCGCGAACGACTGACAACAGCTGCCCGATGCGTGCCGATAACAAGGTCTTCGCCCTCAATGCGCCGATGTCGCTTCGCTCATTGCCCACGCATCAGTTGGCCGCATCCATCGCTTCCGACAGGCGCTCTATGGCGATGATCTCCAGGCCCTTGTAGCTGCCGGTTTTGGGGGCGTTGGCGCGGGGGACGATGGCGCGTTTGAAGCCGTGGCTGGCGGCTTCTTTCAGACGCTCCTCGCCGTTGGGCACCGGGCGGATCTCGCCGGACAGGCCCACTTCGCCGAAGGCCACGGTCTTGTCCGCCAGCGGTGCGTTGCGCAGGCTCGACAGCACGGCCAGGAGTACCGGCAGGTCGGCTGCGGTCTCCTGCAAGCGGATGCCGCCGACCACGTTGACGAACACGTCCTGATCGAACACGCCGACGCCGCCGTGCCGGTGCAGCACGGCCAGCAGCATGGCCAGGCGATTCTGCTCCAGACCCAGGGCCACCCGGCGCGGGTTGGCCAGCGGGCTCTGGTCGACCAGGGCCTGCACCTCGACCAGCAGCGGGCGGGTGCCTTCGCGGGTCACCATCACGGCACTGCCGGGCTGGGGTTCGGCGCTGCCGGACAGGAAGATCGCCGATGGGTTGGGAACCTCCTTGAGGCCCTTGTCGGTCATTGCAAACACGCCCAGCTCGTTGACTGCGCCGAAGCGGTTCTTGAACGCGCGCAGCACCCGGAACCGGCTGCCGGATTCGCCTTCGAAATACAGCACCGCGTCCACCATGTGCTCCAGCACGCGCGGGCCGGCGATGCCGCCTTCCTTGGTGACGTGGCCGACGAGAAATACCGACGTACCGGTTTCCTTGGCGTAACGCACCAGCCGCGCGGCGCTCTCACGCACCTGGCTGACCGATCCCGGCGCTGCGGTGAGTTGTTCGGTCCAGATGGTCTGGATCGAATCGGCGACCAGCACGCGCGGCGGCGATGCGCTTTGCGAAACCTGGCCGAGAATCTTTTCGATGCAGGTTTCCGCCAGCGCGTGCAGATCGTCCAGCGGCAGGCCCAGCCGCTGGGCGCGACCGGCCACCTGGGCCAGGGATTCCTCGCCAGTGACGTACAGCGACGGCAACCGCGCCGACAGACTGGCCAAGGCCTGAAGCAACAGGGTCGATTTGCCGATGCCCGGATCGCCACCGACCAGCACCACCGACCCCTGCACCAGCCCGCCGCCCAGCACCCGGTCCAGCTCGCCGATACCGCTGGACACCCGCACTTCTGCGGCGGTGCCGACATCCTTGAGCGCCGTCACCTTCGCCGCATCCGCGCGCCCGGCCCAGCCGCCGTGCCGCGCGGCGCCGGGTTTGCCGGCGGCGCTGGCCGGTTCGATGACGAATTCCGACAGCGTATTCCACACCCCGCACTCGCCGCATTGGCCCTGCCACTTGCCAAAACTGGCGCCGCACTCGGAGCAGACGTAGGCGGTCTTGGCTTTCCCGGGAGTCTTGGCCATCGCAGAACCTGCGTTTGAGGAAGCGGTCACTTTAGCCCGGATTACCGGCATCGGGGCCGGATTCTCGCTCCGGGATTCGGACGACCCGCTGGCGCTTGCGCGTGGCGGGTTTCACGGGGCTGGTCGTGCACCGGCACGGCGCGACCCACCTACCCCATCGAGCGCGCCGCCCGCGCCCCGGCGGCGCCCGGTATCGACTCAGCGCTGGCCCACCTGGCAGCTTTGGCCCAGCAGCCGGGTCAGGCGCACCGGGTCGAAGCCGCCGCTACCGAAGCGCGGATCGAGGCTCTGGTAGCTGGCCCGACCGCTCTGGCAGTCGAGTTCCAAGCGCAGCTCGCCCCACACGCTGCGCTCGACCTTCGACGGGTCGAAGCCCTCGCCGAACACGCCACCGCGCGCCGAGACCAGACTGTCGAACACCACCGCATCGCCGTCTGGCTGTCCGACCCCGACCAGCCAGAAGGGTTCACCCTCGGTGTCGTAGGTGAACCACATCAGCAGCGCCCGGCCGTCGGTCATCCACTGCATGCCGTAGCCCTCGCCGTCGCGGGCCGGGTCGAACCACGAGCCGCTCTGGCCGGCACGCGGCAGCGAGACAGCATCCGGCGGCCGGTTGCAGTCGATGTCCATGGGCCGGCTCAGCCGCTGCACCTCGAACCGTCCGCTCTGCCCGAAGCCTTCGAAATCGAACCAGCCGCTGTCGCAGCCGTCGAACACGAACTCGCCCGAGGCCACCACGGTACGCACGATCCGCTCTGGATCGAAGCCGGGGCCGAACACCCCGCCGGTGGCGATCAGCAATTCGGGAAAGCTGATCCGGTTGCCATTACTGCGCCCGACTCCGACCAGCCAGCGCGGATTCCCGGACTCGTCGTAGGTAAACCAGTACATGAGCGCGCTTTGGTCGGCACCGATCTCCAGCATGAAGCCCTCGCCATCGCGGGCCGGGTCGAACCAGGCGGCGCTGTGGCCGGGATCGATCGGAAAAGCCGGCGGCGGCGATGCCAATGCGATATCCAGTCGGTAACTGCCGTCGCGTCCGCCGAAATCGCCCTGCGCGCCGGTGCTGTCTTCATAGCCCACCCAGGCGCCGTCGCGCCAGTCGGCCACGGTGGCCGGGTTGGCATCCAGCCATTGGCCGGTCATGTCGCCGGTCTCGACCGAAAGCGCTATTCCCTGCCCGGCAGCCGTTGCCGCCTGGATGCGCGATCGGTTGGCGTCGCTGTCGGCAATCACCAGACGCGCCGACCAGGCGTCATCGCGATAGCGCGCATAGCCCAGCGGAGCACCGCCGGGTTGGTCGTGCCAGGCAGCTTCGCTCAGCGTGTGTTCCAGCGCATCGGTACCGGTGAGGATCGAAAGCCTGACCGGCAAGCGGTCTTCGGGCTGGCCGGGGAATGCCGTCACCGCGCCCGCCTCCCGCCAGCGCATCGGGCGGTCGAAACCGAGCCACAGCCGGTAGGCCCGGCCGGGCGCCAGTTCCGCAAGCGTGCGGCGCAGCAGCTCGCGCTCGCCGCCAGAGCGCAACTGCCAGCGGCTGTCCTGAACCAGGGCTCCGGTGGCCTCATCGAAAATCCGCACCGACCGCACCATCGGCGGCCCCGACATGCGGTAGGCGATGGCGGCGAAAGTCTGGGCGAGATCCTCCCGCACCCGGCGAATTTGCGATTCGGGCAGGATGAAACCGTCGTGCGCGTTGCTGCCAAGGCCGCCGTAAACGACCGCCCCGTTGCCGGTCGGCTCGATCTCCCAGGTCAACGACGGAATCTCGAAGGTGTTGGCGAAGAACTCCGAAGTGGTGCCGATGCCTTCGCCGGCTGGATCGGGCTGTTCGGAATACAGCCTGCGCGCCGGCAGGCCGAACTGGTGGCGACGCGCCATGAGCAGGAGATCAGCCTGGATGGCGTTGCGCCGCTGTTTGAAGGTGAGCACCGGAAACAGGATCTGGCCGAACGAGTGAACATCGGCGTAAAACCGCAGCCGCGACGCCGGCGCCAGTTCGGCAGCGGCGATCAGCGCCTGGGTTTCGCTCTCGGACTCCGGCGTGGGACCGTGGTAGGTCAAGCCACGCGGATCGGCATTGATTTCCGGGCCGGGCCAGAACGGCATGCTGTTGCGATTCAGATCGACCCCGACCAGGTGGTCGGCGGTGGTGAACAGGTCTTCGTCGGCGTCGCGATGATTCTTGCGACGCATCCGGCCGTCGCGCGGCCAAAAGGCCGGGAATCGCGGATCGCTGTCCATGATGTTGAGTCGCGGGAATCGCTGCGTGGTCAGCAGGCCGTCGACGTTGAGAACCGGAACGATCAGGATGCGGGTGTGGTCGCGCAGGTAGTTAAGCCAGTGGCCGTCGTCCTGGCCCTGGGCCAGCAGTTCCAGCAGCCCGGTCATCACTTCCGGCGACTGCCATTCGCGGGCATGGATGGTGCCGTTGAACAACACCGCCGGCTTGGCCAGACCCTCGGGCGTGTGGTCGCTCTCGGCACCGTAGGTATATAGCCAGATGTCGCGGCCAAGCCCCGTCTGACCGATCCGAGTGCCCTCGATGGCCGGGCTGTTGAGCATGAGATCCTGATGACGGGCGTGCAGGCCGGCAACGCTTCGGAACCCATCGAACGGCAGCGGCGTGTCCTGGGGAATCGGCACCGGATAGCCGAGACCGAGCCGCCCCGGCGCCTCGGTCCACTCGACCAGCGTCTGGGCGAATGCCGGCGCACCCGTCAGCAGCGCGACCCCGCAAAGAACGGCGAATCGGATACCGGCGCGGATCATGGCTGAACCTCCGGCTGCGCCAGTCGGGCCTGCTGGAGGCGACGAATCAATTCGATGCGATTGACCAGCAGCGGATCGTCGCCGGCCACCTCAGCCAGCGATTCGACCTGTGCACCGTCGAGCACCCGCGCCAGTTGCAGTGCCGCTGCCGAACCGGTTTCGGGCTGGCCCAGCAAAGCCAGCCAATGCGCCTGCCACTCGCCACTCAGCGAGGGCTGGGCGGCCAACACCCGGCCAGCCGCGGCCATGGCGAGACCGTGCGTGCCGGGGTCCGGGTGATCGAGCGCCAGCCGGGCAACCAGCAACACCTGGTCTGCCGACAGGTAGCGATCGATCTCCCGCAACAGGGTGGCGGTCACCGCAGGCGGCGCCTGATTCAGCACGCGGATGATTCCATCGACATCGCCGGCAAGCAGGCGGACTTTGGCATTCAGCGTGCTGACGGCGAGATCGGGCGCGTGGCTGTCGATGGCCCCGGCAAGCCGATCGAGCCGATCGGACGGCAGCGTGGTCAGCGCCGATTCAATGCCCGCGCGCGTCGGGCCATCGGTCATCGACCGGTAGGCCTCGAGCAGGCCGGCCGGGTCGGTGCCGGTGGACGCAATCGCCGACTCGCGCCCAGCCTGAAAACGCCACTGATGCTTCAGCCCCTCGGCTGCGGCATTGATCGGGAAGGCCGGCTGCTGGGCGGTGGACGATTCCTCGTGCAGACGCCAGGCCTGAGCCGGATAGTCCGCCAGCCAGTCGACCGCTTCCGCCGGCACCCGATGCCGGGGCATGGCGCGCAGCCGTTGCAGGTAATCGAACAGGGCGGCATCGCGTTCCAAGGGGCTCAGCGTCGCGTCGGCGGCGACGGCGTCGAGCGCATCCAACAGGGGCTCGACGCGCGCCGTGCTGGTCTGAGCAACGAGCGCCTGGCTGTGCGGTGCGATCCGCTCCGCCAATACCGAATCCTCGGGGCCGATGGCCCCGGCAGCGCCGACCGGTCCACCCAGTCCTGCGCTCAACGTAACCGCACCCAGCAGCACCTGGAATCGCATCGGCGACACCCTCATCTTCCTTGGCAGGACAGTTTACTCAGGTCGCTGGCGATTGCGCAGCCTTCCCGGCGCGTCCGTGGCGGACGCCCAGCCACAGCGCGGCGACAATGATCGCGCCGCCCGCCGCCAGCCGGAGCAAATCGGCATCGCGGTTCCAGATCAGCAGGTTGACCAGCAGACCGGCGGGAATCAGCGCGTTGTTCATCGCCGCCAGCGTGCCCGCATCCACCAGGGTCGCGCCCCGGTTCCACAGGAAATAGCCCAGACCCGAGGCCACTACGCCGAGCCAGACCAGCACGCCCCAATGCAGCGCGCTGGCGGGCAAGCGCCCGATATCGCCGAACACCACGAACGCGCCGGCCGACGGGATCAAGGCACCCAGATAGAACCAGCCGAACACGCCGTGCGCCGGCAGTGCGGCGGGCAGCTGACCGCTGAGCCGGCGATAACCGACTTGTCCGGCGGCGAAGCACAGATTGGCGGCCTGAACCACCAGGAATCCGAGCCAGAAATCGCTCTCCGGCCGCTGGTAGCGGATCACCGCCGCCCCGGCCACGGCGAGCGCAGCGGTCAGCAGATGCACGGGAGAGAACCGACCCGCCAGCAGGTCGTCGAGAACCGCCACGTACAGCGGCGTGAAGATGGTGAACAGCAACACCTCGGGCACGGACAGCAACAAAAAGGACTGATAGAAAAACCCGTACATCAGACCCAGCTGAACCGCACCCAGCGCCATCAAAGCCAACCGGTGGCGCACCGGCACGCCACGCACCCGCAGGAACGGCAGGAACACCGCCGTCGCCAGCACGATCCGGGTGAGCACCGCGAAGTAGTTGTCGACCTGCCCGGCCAGGACTTCGCCGATCAGCGAGAATGAAAAGGCCCAAAGGACGGTGACGGCAATCAGGTACGGCATGAGCGGAGCACGACAATCCAGACATGGCCCGATGGGCGCAGACCCGCGCATTGTAGCGGTCGCGGATTGGCTGCCGCTGATCACCCGGATTGCCCTGCGTTCGCATTCCGGACCAGACTCTCGCTGCGGCTGGAGCGGCCACGGGGAAGGCGCGGTATCGGTCGAACACGCCGCCGACGGCAGCCTGATCTTTCGCGAGTCTGGAACCTTCACCCCGGCTGCCGCCCCGGCCGGCAGCGGCGGCGCACAACACCGTTCACCGCGGCGACTGAACTTCGGCAACGTCCTGCGCTGGTCGATCGACAGCGACCACATCGCGCTGGCGCATCAGCGCTTCGGAGCCAGCGCCGAGGTGGCGCTGGTCGATCTGGTTCCCGCCGTGGCAGACCGCCCGACCGACCCGGAGGCAGACCTGGTTTCCGCGACGCCGCACCTGTGCGGCCAGGACGGCTACGAAGCCCGACTCAGGTTGGTCAACAACGGCTTCGATCTGATCTGGCGGATCACCGGCCCGGCCAAGGACGAAACACTGGTCCACGCGTATCGGCGCTGAGATTGGCCGCGCGGCCAGCCGCCGGACGGACTGGCCGGCAATTCCGACGCCGCGACGCGGTACCCGAACGCAACTGAACGGCCGCAAGGCAGTGAACAAACGACGGCGACCCCGCCCTTGGTTGGGTTGAGTGGCAAGTCTCGCCCTCGCCCGGGCTGGGCCGCAGCTGGCCAGTCGAGCCGTATTGAGGAACTCGCGACCGCCCACAGGGCGCTGCCTGGGAATGCACAGCGGCCCGAATTGGCGGATTTAGCCATTACAATGTCTAATCCGCCACTGCCTCGCCCGCCACGATCCGTCCAATCTGTGCTCACAACGAGCCACTCCGGCCCGAACACGGAGACACCGACATGCGACCCTACCTGACTTCCGCCGCCATCGCCCTGACCCTGATGCTGCCCGCCCATGGCGGCGCATTGGCCCAGGAATCGACCGAACCGGCGTTCAATCCTGGCAGCCACTACACCGCGGTGTTCACCCAGCACAACGGCCGCTGGCGGCTGCTGCCGGCCGACGGCCAGGATTTCGAGATCGATACCCTGACCTGCCCGACAAGTCCGCCGATTCCGGCTGGCATCTGGTTGCTGACTCGCGATGCCCAGGGTCGGCCCGAACTGCTGGCGCCCTCGTCCACCGCCCTGCCGGCCGGCAGCACCGACCGGATCGCGCTGCGCCCCTGCGATGCCGCCGGTGACGGCGACGCCCTGGCCGCGCCACAGACCCTGATCGACCTGCTGGCCGCCAACACCGGCGCGATCTATGTCGAGCGCTGAAAACCGCCTTCGGCTGGGCATCCTCGCCATCGACGGCTGCATGCTGTCCAGCATCGCCTCGGCCAGCGACACCCTGCGGGTGGCGCAGAAGCTGGCCGAGATCCGCCAGCCGAACACGCCGCTGGCGCTGGAGACCTGTGTTTTCGGTGCCCGCGGCCAACGCCGCGTGACCACCTCCAACGGCTTGGATCTAGGTGGCCTGATCGACCCGCCCGACCAGCTCGATTATCTGGTCTTGCCGGGCATCATGCACAGCAGTCCGCACGACCTGATCGACAAGATCTCTGCGCTCGGGCCGGAGATGGAATTGCTGCGACGGATGCATTTGCATGGGGTCGGCCTGGCCGGATCGTGCAGCGGTGCATTCGTGCTGGCCGAGTCCGGCCTGCTCGACGGCCGCCGCGCGACGTGCAGTTGGTGGCTGAGCGCGGCATTTCGCGACCGCTACCCGAAGGTCCAACTGGAAGCCGACGCGATGTTGATCGAGGACGGCGGCCTGATGACCACTGGCGGCGCCAGCGCCGTATTGACCCTGCTGCTGCGGCTGATCGAACGCACCGCTGGCCCCGAACTGGCCCAGCAAACAGCCCGCATGCTGCTGGTCGACCCCGAACGTCAGAGCCAGGCGCCCTATGTCAGCCAGGCGCTTATCCAGCAACCGCGCAGCTCACGCTCCGAAAAAGTCGAGCAGTTCATCCGCCGCGAACTTCACCACGAGATCAGCATCGCCAGCCTGGCCGAATACTGCGGCACCAGCGAACGCAGCCTGCTCCGGCATTTTCGCAGGGAGCACGGCACCACGCCCCAGGCGTACCTGCAGAATCAGCGGGTGGAGCGCGCCAAGGCACTGCTGGAAACCAGCCATTTGAGCTTCGAGGAGATCGTCGAACATTGCGGCTATAGCGACACCGCCAGCTTCCGCAGACTGTTCAAGCGCGCCACGGCGATGACACCGGGAGATTACCGGGAACGCTATCGCCTGCGGCCGCACTGAGCCGCGCAAGCGTCTGGCCACGCGCAGGGATATCCGAACAGCAACGCCGGCACGCCCCACGCTCACCGCTCGGCAGCCCAAGCCAGGCCACTCGCTGGCACGGCTTGCCGAGGCAACGCGTAGCCGCTCGCGTAGCCCGGCACGAGCGAAGCGAATGCCGGGACCGCCGGATACCTCAAAACACCTTGCCGTCCCGGCTTACGGCCTGGCGGCCTAAGCCCAATACTGTTCAGATATTCATCACAGGCGTCGGCGCATGGCGTTGGTTGAGTCGTTCGCCGCGACGGCGAACGTTGTAGCTGCTCATTTTTCGTTTCACACCACGCGGATTGCGCTTTTGTCGGCTGCTCGTGCAGCGGCCCCGCGCGATTTCCCGAAACAACGCCTCGCGCCACACATCCAGGCGCTCAGGGGGGAATGGCCGCAGCTTGCGGCAGTTTTCGCTTGATCACGTTTCGTGCGTGAACAAAACTTAGTCGATCAGGATCAATGGCGTTCGGCTGGGCGGCTTTCAGCATCAACTGGCGAATCGCAAAGTGGGTCAACAACAACCCCCAAAGCTCCTGCTGCACCAAGTCTGGGGTCTTGCTGCGCAAGACGGTGCTGGCGCCGCGCAGATGGGTCTTGAACTCGTCAAACACGGTTTCGGCTTCCCAGCGCTCTTGGTAGAGCGCGGCCAGTTCCAGCGCAGGCGCCTGGTCTGGGTCGAGCAGGTTTGTCACCAGCCGGTATCGGTCTTGGGTCGGCGTCGCTGCGTCCTGAAGCCGGTAATCAATCACGCGCACGGTGATTCCGAGCTTTCGCCCCCGGTCTTTGCCATCGTAGACGGTGCTCAAGTAGGAGCCGTCGCTCAGCCTGCGCTCGACCGGCAGGCCCAGGCTCGATTGCACCCGCCACAGCAGCTTGGCGCCGGTGGCATCGGCGGCCTGCCAAAGCGTGAACCCATAGAAGTGGCGATCAGCCAACAACAGCATGTCCGGGGTCAGCTTGGCCGGTAGCAGCGCCGCCGCCATGGCGACCTCGCTGCGCTTGTACGGGCCCATCTCGGCCGCCACCACGGCATGGCTGCCGCATTCCACCAAACCGAGCAGTCGCGCTTGCGGAAAGGCGCTGTGTCCACGTGAGGTGCCCGGGTAACCGAAAAACGCCGCATTCCCGGCCTCGTCGGCCACATCCATACAACTGCCATCCACTGCCATCACCCGCCAGTCGCGATACCACGCGCCCGGCGCACCCGGCTCAGCCAGCGGGCGAAGCACCCGCTCGGCCAGCTTGCGCATCGTCTCGCTACCCAGACGACTGCGCGCCTGTGAGATCCCCGATTTGCTGACGCGCACCGGACCCGCCTCCCCACCACTCAGCCAGTTCAGCCCCTCACACACGACCCGCAAAACCTCCTCCAGCGGCGCCTCACGCCAGAGCGCCAACGCCATCACGTAGTACACCACCGCCGGTGCCGGCAGCGCCCGATGGCGCTGACTGGCTTTGCCTGTCTCAGCCAGAACCTCGTCGATCAGTCCCCGTGGGCAAACGCTGGCCAGCACTCCAGCGCTGATCAGGTGCGCCACATCCACCGTGCCTGGAAGGGACTTTCGTTTCCGTGCCATCGTCGCTCTCCGCCTTTGGATTGACGGGGAGATATTCTGCCCCACATTGTTCTATCTGAACAGTATTGGGCCTAAGCCAGGCTACTCGCTGGCACGGCTTGCCGAGGCGACGCGGAGCGGTTGGGTGGTGCCGTTGATAGGAATCGAACCTACGACCACGTTTGCCGAGTGCCTTCCTGGCCTCTTTACCGGTGTGGCTGGCCGAGGCAACGCGGCGCGCTGGATGGTGCCGTTGATAGGAATCGAACCTACGACCACGTTCGCCGAGTGCCTTCCTGGCCTCTTTACCGGTGTGGCTGGCCGAGGCAACGCGGCGCGCTGGATGGTGCCGTTGATAGGAATCGAACCTACGACCTACTGATTACGAATCAGTTGCTCTACCAACTGAGCTACAACGGCACGCGGCGAGCGCGACAGTTTAGGGCTGTGGCGGTGCCCGGTCAATTTTACCCTGATGCGCGCGGCGTTGCCGATCGGCCGCCGGCCGGGCCGCCGAACATGCTGAACGCTACCAGCGCCAGCGCGCCGACCACGATGCACGAGTCGGCGACATTGAACGCCGGCCAGTGGTAATCCCGCCAGTAAACGTCGATGAAATCGACCACGTGGCCGTAGCGCAGTCGGTCGTGCAGATTGCCGAGCGCGCCGGCGATGACCAAAGCGAACGGCAGCGCCTGACGCCATTCGGAGCGTGGCGTGCGCGTCATCCAGAACGCCAAAAGTGCGCTGATCGCCAGCGCCAGCGCCGAGAAAAACCACTTCTGCCAGCCACCGGCATCGGCCAGAAAGCTGAACGCAGCACCCGGATTGAACACCAGGGTCAGATTGAGCCAACCGTCGATCACCGGCACCGGCCGATACGGCGTCAAATGAGTCAGTGCGAGCTGTTTGGTCCACAAGTCGAGCGCAATCAGCACGAACGAAAGGCCGAGCCAGGAAACTGCGTTGGGTTGGGTTCGAGGCGTCACGCCGGGTAGCTCCTGCAGGTGGGTTCGGTATGGAGGGTCGGGGCTCGATAGCGTCAGCGGCTAACCACCGACGCGGCACCACCCGTCATTTCAGCGAGAGAGGAAACGGCTGCTGCGCCAAGCACGCGCCACGAATTCGGCGGCGCACTGTGGCCTCGGCATGATAGCCCGACGAGGCTTCAGCCGGCTCCGGTTTTGACCTGCGCTGCGCGCCCGGCCCGACGGCAGCGCGTGGCCTGGCTTAGGCCGCGAGGCCGTAAGCCGGGACGGCGAGGCGATGGGTGGCATCCGGCGGTCCCGGCATTCGCTTTGCTCGCGCCGGGCCACTCGGGCTGGCCGCCGATCAGAACCAGCGTCGGACTTCGCCAGGCCCCTCCACGTTACCGATGCAGCGGCCGCAGATTTCCGGGTGTTCGATGGACTGACCCACGTCATCGCGATAGTGCCAGCAGCGGATGCATTTGGCGCTGGCGCTGGGGCGGGCCACGATCCAGACCTCGGGCGCATCGCAATCGCCCCGCACGGCGGCGGCGGGCTTCTCGCCCAGGGGCAGCAGGCGAAGGCTGGAAGTGATGAACAGGAAGCGCAACTCGTCGACCACCGGCGCAAACACCGAACGCGTGGCGTCGTCGACGTAGATATCCACTTCGGCCTGCAGCGAGGCACCGATTTCGCCGCCCGCGCGCATCGGCTCCAGCACCCTGGATACCGCCTCGCGCAGCGCCAGCAGGCGATCGAAATCCTGCGCGCTCAGCACGGCATCTCCAGGCAACGGCGCCAGCGACTCGTACCAGGTGGTGAACAGCACGTTGTCGGCGCGCTCGCCGGGCAGCGCGTCCCACATTTCTTCAGCGGTGAAGCTGAGAATCGGCGCGATCCAGCGCGCAAAGGCATGCGCGATGTGGAACATCGCGGTCTGCGCCGAGCGCCGGCCCAGGCTGTTTTCCGGCATGGTGTAGAGCCGGTCCTTGGTGACATCCAGATACAGCGCGCCCAGGTCGAGGGTGCAGAAATTGCTGAGCGCATGGACGATTTCGGCAAAGTCGTAGCGCTCGGCGGCGCTCTTGATGCGCTCCTGCAGCTGATGCGCGCGGTGCACCGCCCAGCGGTCGAGCAGCAACATGTCGTCCAACACGACGGAATGAACCGCCGGGTCGAAGCCGTGCAGATTGCCGAGCAGGAACCGCGCGGTATTGCGGATGCGCCGGTAGGCATCGGCGCTGCGCTTGAGGATCTCGTCGCTGCACGACATTTCGTAGCGGTAATCGCTGCCGGCCACCCACAGGCGCAGCACGTCGGCGCCGAGCGCGTCCATCACTTTCTGCGGGGCAACCACATTGCCGAGCGATTTCGACATCTTCCGGCCGTGTTGATCGACAACGAAGCCGTGGGTCAGGCACTCCCGATAGGGCGCCGCGCGATCGATCGCCACGCCGGTCAGCAGCGAACTCTGAAACCAGCCGCGATGCTGGTCGGAGCCTTCCAGATACATGTCGGCCGGCTTGCCCAGGCCGCGCGCAGCCAGCACGCCTTCGTGGGTGACGCCGGAATCGAACCAGACATCGAGAATATCGACCACCTTCTCGTAGTCGGCGGCCTCCTCGCCCAGCAGCTCAACGGGATCGAGCGCATCCCAGGCTTCAATGCCGGCCTGCTCGATGCGATCGGCCACGGCGTTCATCAGCTCGACCGAACGCGGGTGCGGCTCGCCGGTGACGCCATGGATGAACAGCGCGATCGGCACGCCCCAGGTCCGCTGCCGGCTGATGCACCAGTCGGGACGGCCGGAGATCATGCCCTGGATGCGCTCGCGGCCCCAGGCCGGCACCCAGCGAACGGTGTCGATGGCGGCCAGCGCATCGGCGCGCAGATTGGCCTGATCCATCGAGATGAACCACTGCGGCGTGGCGCGAAAGGCAACCGGCGATTTGTGCCGCCAGCAATGCGGATAACTGTGCTCGATCTTCTCCAGCGCCAGCAGCCGGCCATGCTGACGCAGCACGCCGATCACGCTGTCGTTGGCCTTCCAGATGTGCTGGCCCTCGAACAGCGGCGTGCCGGGCAGGTAGGTGCCATCGGCGGCCACCGGGTTGAGCACCTGGGCCGGCTGATCGAGCAGGCCATAGGCCCGCGACACCACGTAGTCCTCCTGGCCGTGGCCGGGCGCGGTGTGGACGTTGCCGGTGCCGTCCTCGGCGGAGACGTGATCGCCCAGAATGATCGGCACGACGCGCGGGTAGAACGGATGATGCAGGTCCAGCCGCTCCAGCGCGGCACCGCTCGCCCGGCCCAGCGTTCGCACGTCGGCCACGCCGTAGCGCGCCAGTGCGGCCCCGGCCAGATCGCTGGCCAGCACCAGCAGCACTCGCCGGCCCTCGCGGGCCGGGCCTTCCACCAGGGAATATTCCAGCTCAGCGCCCAGGGTGACCGCCAGGCTGGCCGGCAGCGTCCACGGCGTGGTGGTCCAGATCGGCACGGCCACGATATCGCCAGGGCCGACTTCGGCGCCGAACTTCGCCGCCAGCGCCGCCGGATCGACCGCGTCGTAGGCCGCATCGATGGCCGGCGAGCCCTTGTCGGCGTATTCGATCTCGGCCTCGGCCAGCGCCGAGCGGCAGTCGAAGCACCAGTGCACCGGCTTGACGCCCCGGCTGAGATGACCATTGCCGACCACCTTGGCCAGCGCGCGCACGATGTCGGCCTCGAAGCCGAAATCCATGGTGCGGTAGGGCTGGTCCCACTCGCCCAGCACGCCGAGGCGCTGAAAGTCGCGGCTCTGCCCTTCGATCTGCTCGGCAGCGTATTCGCGGCACTTGGCGCGAAATGCCGTGCGATCGAGCGTGGCGCCGACCTTGCCGAATTTCTTCTCCACCGCGTGCTCGATCGGCAGGCCGTGGCAGTCCCAACCGGGCACATAGGTGGCATCGAAGCCGGACAGCAGCTTCGATTTGACGATCATGTCCTTGAGAATCTTGTTGACCGCATGGCCGATGTGGATGGCGCCGTTGGCGTACGGCGGGCCATCGTGCAGCAGCCACGTCGGGCGGCCGGCGGCGTGTTCCCGGATGCGGGCATACAGCCCCTGCTCCTGCCACTGGGCAAGCCGCTGCGGCTCGCGCTTGGGCAGATCGCCGCGCATCGGAAACCCGGTCTCGGGCAGGTTGATGGTGTGCTTGTAGTCCTGGCTCACGCGGTTTTTCTTCCGGTTTCGTGTTCGGGTTGCAGACTGCGCCGGGCCTGCGCGTCATCGCGCTGCATCTGCGCGGTCAGGCTGGGCAAATCGGGAAAGTGGGCTTCGTCGCGCAGCTTGGCGACGAACTCCACGGTGATATGGCGGCCGTAAAGGTCGCCGTCGAAATCGAACAAATGCGCCTCCAGCAGCGGCTCGCGACCCGCCACCGTGGGCCGGGTGCCCAGGCTGGCCACGCCGGGCAGCGGCTGCGCCGCCACGCCGAACACGCGCACCGCAAAGATGCCGGTCAGTGCCGGGCGCTTGCCGTGCAGCCCGATATTGGCGGTGGGGTAGCCCAGCGTTCGGCCCAGTTGCCGGCCACGCAGGACCGGACCGGAAATCGCGTAGCGCCGGCCCAGCAGGCGCGCCGCCTGGTCCAGCGCGCCGTCGGCCAGCAGGGCCCGGATGCGGGTGGCCGACACCCGCTCGCCATCCAGCGCCACCGGGTCGATGTGCCTGGCGACAAATCCGTGTTCGGCGCCCATCTCGCGCAGCAGCGGCACATCGCCCATCCGCCGATGCCCGAAGCGGAAGCCTTCGCCGACCCACACCTCGCGCGCGGCGAGCCGGTTCACCAGCAACCGGTGGACGAAATCCTCGGCGCTGCACGAGGCCAGCGCGCGGTTGAATCGCAACAGGCCGATACGGTCCATGCCCAGCGCGCAAAACGCCTCCAGCCGCGTGCGCGGCAGCATAAGGCGCGCCGGCTGCGCCTTGGGCGGCGCAAAAAACTCGCGCGGCAGCGGCTCGAAGCTGACCACCACGGCCTGCGCGCCCAGCGCATCGGCACGCTCGCGGACGCGGCCGATCAGCGCCCGATGCCCGACATGCAGGCCATCGAAGCCACCAATGCACACCACGCTGCCCTGCGGACACAACGACCCGCCGTCGAGGTCTCGGAATAATCTGGTCACAGCGGGCGATTATAGCGGTCGACCGACACCGGCCGGGGCGCGGGCACGGCGATGCGCGACTCAACCACCACCGCTGCGCCGGCCGTGCCGCAGTTCCGACGGCCGCCAGCCAAGCATCAGCAGGGCGGCGCCGTAGACCGCGCCACCGAGCGCGACCAGGGCCAGCAGCCAGAGCCAGCGCCACAGCAGGCCAAGCGCGTTCCAGTCGCCCAGGTTGCTGCGCGCCAGCCAGACTGCCGCCACCATGGCGACGCTGGCGACCAGCAGGCGCAGCAGATGCCGTGTCCAGCCGGGCTGCGGCTGGTAGATTCCGGCCTGGGCCAGCCAGCGCCAGAGCAGCGCCGCATTGACGATGCCGGCCAACCCGGACGCCAGCGCGATGCCGATGTGGCCACCCGGCGTGCCGCTCAGCCAGAGCGGCGTGGTCAAGGCCACGGTCAGGGCGACGTTGGCCAGCACCGTGCGAATGGCCGCGCGCATCGGGGTGCGGGTGTCCTGGCGCGAGTAGAACGCCGACAGCAGCACCTTGGTGAGCATGAAGGCCGGCACGCCGATGCTCATCGCCATCAGGCTCCAGGACGCCATGCGCGCGTCGTGCGCGCTGAAATTGCCACCGGCGTACAGGCTCACGGTCAGCGGTTCGGCCAGCACCAGCAGGCCCAGTCCGGCCGGCAGGCCGATCAACAGCACCGTGCGCAGGCCCCAGTCGAGCGCGTGGCCATAGCCATCGCCGTCGCCGGCGGCAAAGCGGCGCGACAGGTGCGGCAGAATGACCGTACCCAGCGCCACGCCGAACAGCCCGAGCGGAAACTCGATCAACCGGTCGGACAGGTACAGCCAGGTCTGGCTTCCGGTCGCCAGCAGCGAGGCAAAGGCGGTGCCGACGATCAGATTGAGCTGGGCCACCGAGGACGAAAACAGCGTCGGCAGCATCAGGGTGAACACCCGGCGCACGCCTTCGTGCCGGAAGTTCAGCCGCAGCCGTGGCCACAGGCCGTGCCGGCGCAACGCCGGCCAAAGCACCAGCCATTGCAGCACGCCGGCCGCCAGCACGCCCCAGGCCAGGGCCTTGATCGGCACCTCGAACCAGCCGGTCAGCAGCAGCATGGCAATGATGACGGTCAGGTTGTGCAGCACCGGGGTGACGGCCGGCAGGCCGAATCGCCCGAAACTGTTGAGCACGCCGCCGGCCATGGCGGTCAGCGAAATGAAAAACAGATACGGAAACACGATGCGCAGCAGCTCGCTGGTAAGCGCGAACTTGTCCGGTTCATCCAGCGTGCCGGGCGCCATGGCAGCGACGATCAGCGGCGCGATCAACAGGCCGATGCCGGTCACCAGCAGCACTACGGCGCACAGCGCGCCGGCGACGTGATCGAGAAAATCCTTCAGCACCTGCGGATCGCCCTGCTCGCGCAAGGCGCTGAACACCGGGACGAAGGCCGAGGCGAAGCTGCCTTCGGCGAAGATCCGGCGCAGGTAGTTGGGAATGCGGTAGGCGATGACGAAGGCATCGGCGGCCGCGCCGGCGCCGAACAGACGGGCCTGAAGCATGTCGCGCGCCAGGCCGGTCAGGCGCGACAGGAAGGTCATGGCGGTGAACACCGCAGTCGAGCGCAGCAGCCCCGACGACGGCCCGGCTCCGGGCACGGTTTTGCCGATACCGGGCGAATTACCCTCCCCGGATCCGCCTTTTGGGTCGATGGGGGTCCCGCTGGATTGACTGTGGCTCATGTGTGCGGGATAATTTCATGTTTCCAGCAACGCATCCACCCTTTCAGGAGCACCCCGTGGCCAACATCAAGTCCGCCAAGAAGCGCGCCAAGCAGGCCGAGGTCCGCCGCGGCCGCAACGCCAGCGCGCGCTCGATGCTGCGCACCGCCGTCAAGAAAGTCGTCAAGGCACTCGATGCCAGCGATCTTGCCGGCGCCGAAGCTGCTTACGCAGTCGCCCAGCCGATCCTGGATCGCTACGCTTCGCGTGGTCTGATCCACAAGAACAAGGCCGCTCGCCACAAGAGCCGGCTGAACAACCACATCAAGGCGCTGAAAGCCGCCGCTTGATCGGTCAGTTCGCGTTCCACGAAAAAGCCGGCGAAAGCCGGCTTTTTTCTGGGCGCTGCGCTGACCGAAGCCCGGTTTCGCGGCGCCGCATCGGTCGCTGTAAGCCTTGTCCTGTCGAGCGCAAGCGGCCCATTGCACTCCCGCCATCGGCGCGGATTCGGTCGGCTCGAAGCCCGACTCAATCCACACCCCACTCAATCCAGGCGCCGGGCGGCAGCTTCTTCGGCAGCGCTTTCGGCAGCGGCTTCGGCGGCTTCGATCCTGATCCGATCGAGTTCGGCCATCACCTGCTGCACCAAAGGCCAGGTACCCTCGCGCGCAAGCGCCGACACCACGAACCACGGGCCTTGCCAGCCCAAGGTATCGACGATTTGCTGGGCGCGCTCGCGGCGCTCTTCCTCGGGCAGCAGGTCCGACTTGTTCATCACCAGCCAGCGCGGTTTGTTGAGCAGCTCCGGGTCGAACTTGGCCAGCTCGTGCTCGATGGCCCGCACCTGCTCGGCCGGATCGGTATCGTCCAGCGGCGCCAGCTCCACGATGTGCAGCAACAGGCGCGTGCGCTGGATGTGGCGCAGAAACAGGATGCCCAGACCCGCCCCGTCGGCGGCGCCCTCGATCAGACCGGGAATGTCGGCGATCACGAAGCTGCGGTGCGCCTCGATGCTGACCACGCCCAGATTGGGATACAGCGTAGTGAACGGATAATCGGCCACCTTGGGCGTGGCGGCCGACACCGAGCGGATGAACGTGCTCTTGCCGGCATTGGGAAAGCCCAGCAGGCCGACATCGGCGAGCAGCTTCAACTCCAGACGCAGCTCGCGGGATTCGCCCGGCGTGCCCGTCGTGGCCTTGCGCGGCGATCGGTTGACCGAGCTCTTGAAGTGCATGTTGCCCAGACCGCCCTTGCCGCCTTGGGCCACCAGCAGGCGCTGGCCGTGTCGGGTCAGGTCGCCGATCAGTTCTTCGGTGCCGATGTTGTAGATCACCGTGCCGACCGGCACCCGGATGGTGCTGTCCTGGCCGGACTTGCCATAGCATTGCGCGCCCATGCCGCCCTGCCCCTTCTGGGCACGGAAGGTGCGCTCGTGGCGGAAGTCGATCAGCGTGTTGAGATTCTCGTCGGCCTCAAGCCAGACGCTGCCGCCATTGCCGCCGTCGCCGCCGTCGGGGCCACCGAGCGGAATGAATTTCTCGCGCCGGAAGCTGACGCAGCCGTTGCCGCCGTCGCCGGCGATCACCTTGATGTCTGCTTCGTCTACGAATTTCATTGGGGGCCGGGAATGGAGAATCGGGAATGGAGAATCGAAAAAGCAGGGGGAGGGGCCTTGAGGTATCGCGGGCTGGGCTGGCGCGTCTGTGCTTTGCCGGGAGTCTAGCCGGTGCGCGAGGGTGGCGCGGGGGTTCGCGCGGTTGTCGGCATCGCAGATGCCGGCCTGCCAAACCCGACTCGGGGCTGAAAAACGAAAAACCCCGCCGAAGCGGGGCCTTTCATCCGCGTGCGCTGGCCGATCAGGCGGCCGGCACCACGCTGACCGTGCGGCGGCTTTTCGGCCCCTTCACCGAAAACTCGACCACGCCGTCGGACAGCGCGAACAGCGTGTGGTCGCGGCCCAGGCCGACGTTGGTGCCCGGATGGTACTGGGTGCCACGCTGACGGACGATGATGTTGCCGGCGTTGACCGCCTGACTACCGTAGATTTTCACGCCCAGGTACTTGGGGTTCGAATCGCGGCCGTTGCGGGTAGAGCCGCCTGCTTTTTTGTGTGCCATGAGGGGTTCTCCTTCGCTCAGCCGGCGATGCCGGTGATTTCGATTTCAGTGTAGTGCTGCCGATGCCCCTGACGCTTCATGTGGTGCTTTCGGCGGCGGAACTTGATGATCCGCACCTTGTCGGCGCGGCCATGATTCTTGACGACGGCGCTGACTTTGGCGCCATCCACCTTCGGGGTGCCGAGGGTGACTTTCTCGCCGTCACCGATCATCAGGACCTCGTTGATCTCGATGTTGGCGCCGGGTTCGACGTCGAGCTTCTCCACGCGCAGGGTCTCGCCCTGCATCACGCGGTACTGCTTGCCGCCGGTAACGATGACTGCGTACATGACCGGAATTCCTCTGTAGTTATTTTTGCCTTGCGGCGCGAAGCCTGCCCGTGGTCGACGGACAGAAGCGGAATTGTAGACGCTCACCCCCGCCAGGGTCAATCCTAATCAGCTCCTCGACCGAACCCCTCACCCTGCCCGCGCGGCCGCCGCAAGTCGGTCCGCCGCGCCCAGCGGCCGACCGCCCACCCCAGCGAACACCCCAGCGAACACCCATCGAAGCCGTACGCGCCGGAGCCAGCCACCAGACCACGTCGGGCGGCACAGATTCACTGCGTACCCGATACACCCCTCGTCCCGCCACGCCCGCCGATCGGCCACCGGCGACCTGCCATCGAGCCACCCACCCGCCCGCATGCAGCCCAATGCCGGCTCAAGCACCCTCAACGCCTCCACCCCTGCCGGCCGGTTGCCGATGCCCCCTCGCGGTGAGAGGATGGCAGCGCAATGCGTCCAGCGGATCAGAAAAGGCTGGATGCTCAGGATGCTCTGAAGAGACTGTCATTGCGAGGAGCGAAGCGACGTGGCAATCCAGAAATGTTCGAAAAAACAAAGCACTGGATTGCTTCGCTGCGCTCGCAATGACGCCGGAGACAATTGATCAGAGGTTCCTTAGGTGGACGTATCCAACAGGCCCCAGGCCGCCGCTTGGTTGGAGGCCGGTTTCAAGGTCGAGGCCGTGCATCAGAATGCGGCCAATCCTTGGGTGCGCTTCGTTCGCGTCGGAACTGGAGAACCCGCATGATCACTCTGAGACTCATTCTCGCCGTCGTGCTGGGTCTTGTCCTGGGCAGTGCGGTGAACATGGCGCTCATCATGGTGAGTGGGGCTGTGATCCCTCCGCCTGCCGGTGCCGACATGACCACGGCCGAGGGCATTCGGGCTGCGCTGCCGCTGCTGGAGCCGCGCCATTTCCTGTTCCCGTTTCTTGCCCACGCGCTCGGCACACTGGTTGGCGCCTTCGTCGCCGCGAGGCTCTCGCCTGGCAACAAGCGGGCTGCGGCCCTGGTGGTGGGTGCGCTGTTCTTTGTCGGTGGCGTCATGGCGGCGCGGATGATCCCGGTGCCGACGTGGTTCATCGCCGTGGACCTGATCGGCGCGTATTTCCCGTTCGCCTGGCTCGGTTACCTGCTGGCGCGGCCGCGTCCGCGATTACCCACTGAGACCGCCTGACCATTCATGTCCGGACTCCGTTCACCCGTGGCCCGTGCAGCGTGGTTGTTGCTGCTCTTCCTCCTCGCCCTGCCCTCGACCACCAGTGCCATCGTCATCCGCGATGATGTCGATGACGCGAAGTACCGGATTGCGGCGTCCGAGTTTCCGGCGCTGGTGGACATGCCCGGCGAGGGCCATGGCGTGCTGATTGCGCCGCAGTGGGCGATCACGGCAGCGCATACCATCGCGTGGCAGGACGGCATCGGGCAGGTGGTCATCAACGGGATCGCCAGGGACGTTGAGCGCCTGGTCATCCATCCGGGGTACAAGATGCCGCCGCAATCGCTGATCGATCAGGCCATGGCCAGCGGCGAAGCCATCCTGATCCTGGTGCTGATCGCCTCGTCCGATGACATTGCGCTGATCAAGCTGGCGCAGCCGGTGACCGATGTCGTCCCGGTCGCGATGTACACGGGCAGCGACGAGCCGGGCCAGATCGTCCAGATCATCGGCAAGGGCGCCACCAGCACCGGCGCCACCGGGCACCCGCCTCATGGCCCGAATCGGACGGCGCTTCGCCGCGCGTTCAACACCGTCACCAGCGCCCACGAGCGCTGGTTTTGCTATGTGTTCGATGAGCCGCCGGCCGGGCTACCGCTGGAGGGCGTCGGCGGCAACGGCGACAGCGGCGGGCCTGCGCTGATTCAGGCCGATGGCCAGTGGGTGCTGGGCGGGTTGGCCGCCTGGAAATTGACCCAGGGCGATGTCCGCACCGCCCGGCCGGGGCGTTACGGCCAGACCAGCTGCAATGTGCGCCTGAGCCACTACCGCGAATGGATCGAGGGCGTGATCTCGGAGCCAGTGCAGGCGCAGGACTGAGCGCGCACCGAGGATTCCGCTCCGCGCGCGGCGGTGTGGCGGGTGGCGGTGGTCGAAGGCGGATTTCCGGGGCGGCGCGTGAACGGTGGGTGTGTCGACATCGCAGGCTCACGCGGCGGGAACGCGGGTTGTTGCTAAAATTGCCGGACATTTTTCCCGCTCTGGCCCATGGACAGCATTCGCATCCGCGGCGCCCGCACGCACAACCTCAAGAACATCGATCTCGACCTGCCGCGCGACCGGTTGATCGTGATCACCGGTCTGTCCGGCTCGGGGAAGTCGTCGCTGGCGTTCGACACCATTTACGCCGAAGGTCAGCGCCGCTACGTCGAGTCGCTGTCGGCCTATGCGCGGCAGTTTTTGTCGGTGATGGAAAAGCCCGATGTCGATCACATCGAGGGTCTGTCGCCGGCGATCGCCATCGAGCAGAAATCCACGTCGCACAATCCGCGCTCCACGGTCGGCACGATCACCGAAATCTACGACTACCTGCGCCTGCTGTTCGCCCGGGTCGGCACGCCGCGCTGTCCGGATCATGATTTTCCGCTGTCGGCGCAAACGGTCAGCCAGATGGTCGATCAGGTGCTGGCGCTGGATGCCGGGCGGCGCTTCGCGCTGCTGGCGCCGGTGGTGCGCGAGCGCAAGGGCGAGCACGCCCAGGTGTTCGATCAACTGCGCGCGCAGGGCTTCGTGCGGGTGCGGGTCGACGGCACGGTGTACGACCTCGACCAGGTGCCCACGCTGGCGCTGCGCCAGAAGCACACCATCGAGGCGGTGATCGACCGCTTCCGGCCGCGTGCGGACATCGCCCAGCGCCTGGCTGAAAGCTTCGAGACGGCACTGCGGATGGGCGAAGGTCTGGCCATCGTGGCCGACCTCGACGATGCCACGCTGGCGCCGCTGCTGTTTTCCTCGAAGTTCAGCTGCCCGGTGTGCGACTACTCGCTGCCGGAACTCGAACCGCGGCTGTTTTCGTTCAACTCGCCGGTCGGTGCCTGCCCGAGCTGCGAGGGACTGGGCGTCAGCGAATTCTTCGACCCGGCGCGGGTGGTGCTGCACCCGGAACTGAGCCTGGCGGCCGGCGCGGTGCGCGGCTGGGACCGGCGCAATGCCTACTATTTTCAGCTGATCGCGTCGCTGGCCAGGCATTACGGTTTCGACATCGACGCGCCCTGGCAGGGCCTGCCCGACGCCGTGCGCCAGGCCATTCTGTTTGGCTCGGGCGATACCGAGATCGAGTTCCACTACCTCACTGATTCCGGCGGGCGCAGCCAGCGGCGGCATCGCTTCGAGGGCATCGTGCCCAACCTGGAGCGCCGCTATCGGGAGACCGACTCGCCGGCCGTGCGCGAAGAGCTGTCGAAGTTCATCGCCAAGCGCCCCTGCCCGGACTGCAACGGCGCGCGGCTCAATCGCGCGGCGCGCAATGTCCTGGTCGCCGACCGGACCTTGCCGGAGATCGCCCGGCTTCCGGTCGATGAGGCCGCCGGGTTCTTCGCCTCCCTCACGCTGCCCGGCTGGCGCGGGGAGATTGCCACGCGCATCGTCAAGGAAATCGGCGAGCGCCTGAGATTTCTGGTCGATGTCGGCCTGGACTATCTGGCGCTCGACCGGCAGGCCGATACGCTGTCCGGCGGCGAAGCCCAGCGCATTCGTCTGGCCAGTCAGATCGGCGCCGGGCTGGTCGGCGTGATGTATGTGCTCGACGAGCCGTCCATCGGCCTGCACCAGCGCGACAACGAGCGGCTGCTGGGTACCCTGCGCCGGCTGCGCGACCTGGGCAATACGGTAATCGTGGTCGAGCACGACGAGGACGCGATCAGGCAGGCCGACCACATCGTCGATATCGGCCCCGGCGCCGGCGTTCACGGTGGCGAGATCATCGCCCAGGGCCAGTTGTCGGACATTCTCGCCGAGCCGCGTTCGCTGACCGGCCAGTTTCTGTCGGGCGCGCGCAGCATCGCCATTCCGGCGCAGCGCAAGGTGGCCAGGCCCGAGGCGACGCTGCGCCTGCGCGGGGCGCACGGCAACAATCTGCGCAACGTCGATCTGGACATTCCGGCCGGCCTGTTTGTGTGCATCACCGGTGTGTCGGGTTCGGGCAAGTCCACGCTGATCAACGACACCCTGTATCGCCTGGCGGCGCGCGAGCTCAACGGCGCCAGCGCCAGTCCCGCGCCGTTCGTCTCGGTCGAAAACCTCGATCTGTTCGACAAGATCGTCGATATCGACCAAAGCCCGATCGGCCGCACCCCGCGTTCCAATCCAGCCACCTACACCGGCTTGTTCACGCCGTTGCGCGAGCTGTTTTCCCAGGTGCCCGAGTCGCGCGCGCGCGGCTATGCGCCCGGCCGGTTCAGCTTCAACGTGCGCGGCGGCCGATGCGAGGCCTGTCAGGGCGATGGCTTGATCAAGGTCGAGATGCATTTTCTGCCGGATGTCTACGTGCCCTGCGATGTCTGCCAGGGCAAGCGCTACAACCGGGAAACGCTGGAGATCCACTACAAGGGTTTCTCGATCCGCGATGTGCTGGAAATGACCGTCGAGGATGCCCTGGCGCTGTTCGAGCCGGTGCCGTCGATCGCGCGCAAACTGGAAACCCTGATCGATGTCGGCCTGAGCTACATCAAGCTGGGCCAGTCGGCCACCACGCTGTCCGGTGGCGAGGCACAACGCGTGAAGTTGGCCAAGGAGTTATCGCGCCGCGATACCGGGCGCACCCTGTACATTCTCGACGAACCGACCACGGGCCTGCATTTCCACGATATCGAGCACCTGCTCAGCGTGCTGCACCGGCTGCGCGACGAGGGCAATACCGTCGTGGTGATCGAGCACAATCTGGATGTGATAAAGACCGCCGACTGGATCGTCGATCTGGGCCCGGAGGGTGGCCATCGGGGCGGACGGATCCTGGCGACCGGCACGCCCGAGCAGATCGCCGCCGAACCCCAGTCGCACACCGGACGTTTCCTGTCCAGAATGCTCCCCGGCGCGACCAACCCAACCGCAAAAGCAAAGGCCTCCCGGGCTAAAAGGAAATCCGTCGCATGAGTCAGGCTCGCGAAAAAAAAGCCGCCCCGCGTAAACGCGCCGCCGCCGCAGGCGCCCGCGGCGCGCCGCCCGGCAAGCGCGGCAAAGCGGCACAGGCCAGCGCGCCGGCTGCAAAGCGCTCCGACGCCGCGCCGGCGCGTGGCGACCTGCTGGCCCGGCTGCCAATCGAAGTCCGTTGGCGCGACCTGGATACCTTCAATCACGTCAACAACGCCAACTACCTCACCTACATCGAGGAAGCCCGCGTGCGCTGGCTGCAATCGCTCAGCGGCCCATGGCTGGACGAAACCTCGGCGCCGGTGCTGGCGGCGGTGCAGCTCAATTACCGGCAGCCGATCGAATGGCCGAGTGCGGTGGTCGTGGAGCTCTACGTCGAGAAGTTGGGCAATTCCAGCCTGACGCTCGGGCATCGCATCGTGGCCGAGCAGGACGCCAGCGTTGTTTACTGCGATGGCCACTCGATCATGGTCTGGATCGAGCGCCAGGGCGGCAAGCCCACGCCGCTGCCGGGGCCGGTGCGCGCCGCCTGCGGGGGCTGATTGCGCAACCAGCGCGTATTCAGCGCGCCGGAGCCTGCCTGAGCACCGGGAAATCGACCGCCAGCGTCGCGCCGTCGTCGAAACGCAGGGTGATCGACACGTAATCGCCCTCGGCCAGCGGGCGGGCGGGCCGCATGAGCATCAGATGCACCCCGCCCGGTTCCAGTCGGGCCGACGCTTCCGGCGCGATGTCCACGGCCGACACCGGGCGCATCCGGCCGACACCGTCGACGATCTCGGTCCGGTGGATTTCGATCAGGCCAAAGTCGTCGGAAACCGCGCCGATCAACTGCGCCGTGACCTGGCTGCGGTTGTGCAGGGTCGCGTAGCCGGCCATCATCGCCGCGCCGGGCGGCGCCGCCCGCACCCAGGGCGCGTCGGCTTCGACAGCGACCGGCTGTGCGCCGGCTGAATGGGCGATCAGCAGCGCCAGACCCAGCAGCCCAATGGCGCGTATTCGAGTCAGTGCGTTCACCCGCCTATGATAGACCTCACGCGGGGCGCCGTATTTAGTCCCGCTTAACCAAGGAGCCACGGTCATGATGCTTTTCTCCCGCTTCCCGCTGCTTGCCGCAGCCGTGTCTGCCATCGCCTCGGCGCCGGCAGCCGCCGCGCCCGCCCCGTTGCCCGAGCTGACCGTCTACAGCGGCGACTACGAGGCGCTGTCCGGCCATGGTGCGGGCGGCTACGCTCTGGTTCGCGACGTGCTTCGCCGGGCGCTGGAGGCCGGCGGCAACACGGTCAAGGCCGACAATCTGCCGCGCGCGCTCGATGTCGCCAGCGTTTCGCTGGGGGCACCGGACGGGGTTCGGGTCGACGGCCAGCGCTATGAATTCGCACTTTCCGATCAAAGCGCCCTGATGCAGCGCGCGCTGGGCCAGACGGTCACCGTGGAGCAGTTCGCCGGGCAATCGGTGCTACGCGAGACCGGCGTGCTGCTGGCTGCTGGCAGCGGCCTGACCCTGCGCCTGCCCGATGGCCGGGTGCGCATGCTGTCGCACTACGCCAACATCGAACTGCCCAATCTGCCCGAAGGCGCCAACGTCTCGCCGACCATGGTCTGGCAGCTCGACGCCAACCGAGCGCAAACGGCGGACTTGTCCCTCAATTACGCCACCGCCGGGCTGGCCTGGCGCGCCGAGTACCGCGCCAATCTGATCTCCGGCACCGACTGCCGGCTGCGCCTGGAAGCCGCCGCGCAGGTCATAAACCGCTCCGGCGCCGATTTCCGCAACGCACGGCTGACCCTGGTGGCCGGCGAACCCAACCGAGTCCAGGATGCTGCGCCCAGCCCCAAGGCGATGCGCGCCGAAGTGATGATGATGAGCGCCGATGCCGGCGTGCCGACGCGCGAATCGTCTTCCGAATACCATGCCTACCCGCTGCCGATGCCGGTCGATCTGCCCGACGAAAGCATCCAGCGCCTGCCGCTGCTGACCGAAACCGCCGCCGCCAACTGTCTGCGTCGCTATCAGGCCGGCCAACCCTGGCGTGGCGTGCCGGGCAGGCCGATCATCCAGCGCGAGTTCGGCGGTGACGGTCCGCAGCCGGTCCGGGTCGGGCTGGAATTGAACAACGACAAGGCATCCGGCCTGGGCCAGCCGCTTCCGGCCGGCCGTGTGCGGGTGTTCGAAGCCGACGGCGCGCTGCTCGGCGAAGCCCAGCTTCAGCACACCGCCACCGGTTCGGAAATCGCCCTCGACCTCGGCGAGGCATTCGATCTGTCCGCCGAACGCGACGCGATGGAGTTCGAGCTGGACCGCACCGGCCGCACCATCACCGAGCGGATTCAGTGGACCGTGCGCAACGGCAAGGACACCCCGGCCACGGTGCGCATCAACGAGGCGCTGCCGCGCTGGAGCGAGTGGGAGATCATCGAGACCGAACAGCCCTGGACCCGTACCGACAGCCAGAACATCGCCTTCGATGTGCCGATTGCAGCCCAATCGGCACTGACCTACAGCTACGTGGTGCGCTATCGTTGGCCGGCCGACATTCGCCTGCCCTGAGGACCCACTGCATGCTTGGAATCATCGATCACGGCGATATCCGTGAAATCCGTCTCGCCCGCCCGCCGGTCAATGCTCTCAACCCGGAATTGCTCGGCGCGGTGCGCGATGCGGTGCTTGCAGCGCCAGCCGACGGGGTGCGCGGTCTGATCCTCAGCGGCGGGCCGAAGGTCTTCTCGGCCGGTCTCGACGTACCCTTTCTGGTCGGCCTCGATCGCGAGGCGCTGAACGCCGCTTGGGGGGTGTTCTTCGAGGCGGCGCAGGCTCTGGCCCAGAGCCCGATTCCGGTGGTTGCCGCCATTGGCGGTCACAGCCCGGCCGGCGGCTGCGTGCTGGCGCTGTGCTGCGACTATCGGGTGATGGCACGCGGCCCGTTCCGCATCGGCCTCAACGAGGTGGAAGTGGGGCTGGTGGTGCCCGAGGGCATCCAGCATTTGATGAAGCGCCTGGTCGGCCCGGCCCGCGCCGAACGGCTGATGGTGGCCGGCGCCATGGTCGAGTCGGAGCAGGCGCTGGCGCTCGGCATGGTCGACCAGCTGGCCGAGCCCGATGAGGTGGCGCAGCACGCGCGCGAATGGCTTGAAGCGCTGCTGGCGAAGCCGTCGAAGGCCATGCTGGCGACCCGCGAGATCGCCCGCGCCGACCTGCGCCAGGCGCTGACCGATCCACAGCGCATCCGCCTCGACCATTTTCTCGATGCCTGGTTCGAGCCGGAGACGCAAGCCGTGCTGCGCGCCGTGGTGGCGCGCCTCAAGGGCGGCTGAGCGGCCGCCGAAGCCAGACTTCGACGCGCCGATTGCGGTCGCGCCCGGATTCGGAATCGTTAGCGGCCACCGGAAGCGCGCCGCCAAAGCCGCGCGTGCGAGTCACCGGCAGCCCGCGCACGACCAACTGGTCGGCGATGTAGTCGGCGCGCTCCTCGCTCAATCGTAGCGCCAGGTAATGCGCCGATTGCTCGCCGATGTCGGCGAAGCCGGCGAGCAGAATCTGTCCGCCGGCACCGGCATCCGAGCGCACGAAGTCGCGCAGCCGATCAAGATCGCGCAACGCCTTGCTGTCGAGAAAATTGGCGCCTGAGCCGAACCGGAAGTTGAGCGAGACCCGCTCGGCGCCGGACACCAATTCGCGGTAATCGGCCGGCGACGCCTCGGCGACCAGCGCCGGGTAAAGACTCAAGCGCTGCGAGACGAATCCGGCCTGGGCCACGATCGCCTGGCCCTGATCGGACAAGGCAAAGGCCACGAACTCCCGCGCCAGCGGCTTCGGATCCCGAGGCAGGTACAAAAACAGCCGGCGCGACAGCGGGTAGTCCTCGACCGCGACTTCGCGCTCGCTTGGCGCGACCGCCGCACCGCCGTCGGAGATCGCCAGTGCCCGTACCCGGTCATCGACGCCGACCAGGCCGACGAAACCGATCGCCAGCGGGTCGGCCGCCACCGCCGCGGCCAGCTCGACGGTACTCTCGTAGCGTCGAGCCCCGGCCGAGAGCGGCGCGCTGGCCAACACCATCGACCGAAACGAATCCCAGGTTCCGGACTTGTCATCGCGCGCATGCAGCGCGATCCGACCGCGCGGCGCGCCGAGCGCCGACCAGTCGCGTATCTGGCCACTGAACACGTCGCGCACCTGCGTCTTCGACAGACGACGCAGCGGGTTGGCCGGATGGACAATGATTGCCAGCCCATCGAGTGCCAGCACCACCTCTTGGGCCGGACGATCCAGAGGCCCGACCCGGTCGGCACCTGCCAGCACTTCCGCAGGCTGCACCGGTCGCGACGACATGCCGATGTCGGACCGGCCCTCGAACAGGCTGGCGAAAGCGGTCCCGGAGCCATGCGCCTCGACCTCCACAGTCAGGGTTTGGGCGCCCCGGACACCGGACAACACTCGTTCCTCGAACGCGGGTTCGCGCCGGGTTCGCTGTTCGAACCCCTCCCGTGCCAACCATGCCTCCACCAAGGCCGGCGCAAGGGTTTCGCCGATGGTGTTGGAGCCGTGCAGGCGCAGGTCGGCCTGGGCCAAGGCATCGGGAATGACCAGAAAAAACAGGCCCAGCAGGAGCCAACCGGATGCTGATCGGCGACCGTCCGGATGGCATGCACTGCCGCGACGGCCTGGGCTTCGGCCGAGTCGACCGTCCCGTGCTGCACTGGATTTCATGCGGGCCAAGCTCGTGGCTATTGCGGCCCATCAGCTTAGGCAGGCAAGGTTACCTGCGCTTGACAGTGCGCTCAGGCCACATCGCTGGCGACCGGCCGCGACGGGTCGGTGATCCAGCCGCTCCACGAATCAGCGAAAAGCTTTGCGCCGTGCAGGCCACCGCGCTCCATCGCCAGAAGGTGGTGGCAGGCCGTCACTCCGGAGCCGCACATCACCACCAGCTCGGATGGATCGCGATCCTTGGCCAGCTCGCGGAAACCGGCTGCCAGTTCGATGGCGGTCAGAAACCGGCCGTCGGGCTTGAGATTTTCGGTATAAGGGCGATTGACGGCGCCGGGAATGTGTCCGGCGATTCGGTCGATGTGCTCCACCGCGCCGGTAAAACGCTCCCGGCTGCGGGCATCGATCAACCAGCCCGGCGCGCGACCGTCGCTGTTCAAACGTTCCAACACTCCCTTGGAATCGATCAGGCGGGACGTGTCGAACACTCCGCGATAAGTCTGCGCCGCACGCCGCCTGGGCGCATTGGAGGTCGGCATGCCCTGCGATGTCCAGCGCGAAAATCCGCCGTCGAGCACGGCCACTTTCTCATGGCCGATCAAGCGCAGGAGAAACCAGAAGCGGGCTGCGGCCATGGAGCCATCGCGTTCGTCATAGGCGACCACCTGGCTATCGCGGCTGATGCCCAACTTACCCAGCGTCTCGCAGAACTGGCCCGCATCCGGCAGCGGATGGCGGCCGACGCCACCACCCCGGGTGTCGGCCATTTCCCGGTCGAGATGACAGAACACCGCGCCGGGCACATGACTACTGAGCCAGGCGGTCTGACCGAAGCCAGGATCATTCAGCCGGTGACGACAGTCGACCACGACCACGTCGGGACGATGCAAGGCGATCGCCACCGTTTCCGGCGCCACTATGGTTCTCCAGCTCATGTTTTATTCCCCCTGGAGGAAGGAACGCAAATCAAGAATGATTTCGGCCGTCACGCCCCAAATCAGCCTGCCCTGATAGTGAAACTCGTGCCACGTTCGCAAGCGGCCGCGGTACTGGGCCTGAACGCGACGGGCATTGGCACGATCCAGCAGGAAACCCAGCGGCACCTCGAAGGCTTCGGCTACCTCCGAGGGGTCGAGGCGTGGCTCGAATCCGGCCTCGATCAAACCCACCACCGGCTGGACCCGGAAGCCGGTGACGGTCAACAGCGGGTTCAGGTAGCCCAGGGGCGTCACCATGCGATCCGGCATGCCGATTTCTTCCCGGGACTCGCGCAGTGCCGCTGCGGCCGGGCTGGCATCGAACGCTTCGATCCGGCCACCCGGAAAACTCACCTGCCCCGAGTGCTGGGTCAGCTGCTCGGAACGGCGTGTGAAGATAACTGTGGGTTCCGATTGACTCATGCGGATCGGAACCAGCACCGCAGCCGGTCGGGGTGGCACACCGGGAGTGAGCAGATCGCAAATGTCACGGTGATCGCCGAGCGCGACGTCTGGCGTGTCATCCAGTCGGTGCAGCGAATCGGCCAGGCGCAACGTCCAACCCGGGGCGAACGCGTCCGATTCGATCACGACCGTGCGGCCTGCCTGAGCGGCAGGACTTCGTCCATCAGGCGCTGCCGTTGTTGATCGTCGTAACCGAGCCAGCCGGCGATCTCGGAGGCATCGCGGTGGCAGCCGGTGCAATAGCCTTGCTCGTCCAGCTCGCAGATTCCGATGCAAGGCGACAGGATGGCTTTGGAACCGGTCATTCGAATTCTCTCGGCGCCGGCAAGAAGACTGGCACCCACACTGAATCTTGCCGTGCTCCGATCGATCCGGTTCGATCGATCGGATTGCCTTGGCCGCGCTTACTTGACCGAAACCAGACGCACGTCGAAGATCACTGCCTGATTCGGACCGATCGGCGAACGCGGCGTGTTGCCGTAGGCCTTCTCGGGCGGCAGGAAGATCTCCCAGCGCGAACCGGCCTTCATCATCGGCAGCACTTCCTGCAGGCCGGCGATCGGCGAATCCTTGACCACCAGACTCATCGGGGTCGGCTCCTGTCCGCCCTGGGCGGCATAGGTGCTGGCGAACTCTTGACCGGTGGCCAGCGAGCCGCGGAAATGGATCTGGACCTCGCTGTTGGCACCGGGCTGTACGCCGTTACCGGTCTCGATCACCCGGTACTGAATGCCGCTGGGCAACACCTGCACGCCGCTCTTGCTGCGGTTGTCGGCCAGGAACCTGTCGCTGCGCGCCTTGTTTTCGTTCGAAACCCGCTCGAACTCGGCACGCGCCTCGGCAACGGCCTTCTCCTGCATTTTCTGCAAGGCAGCACCCATCTCCTCCGGACTGACAGCCGGGGTGCTCTGGGCGTAGCCTTCCTGGATTGCACGAACGACCGTGGCGATGTCGACTTCGAGCTTGCGCTGGTTCAGGTCGCGGCCGATCTCGTATCCCACCGCGTAGCTTAGCTTGCCCTTTTCGGACGTGGTGTCCTGCGCAAGCGCAATCGGGGCGAGGCTCATCATCAACATCACTGCGAGTACACGCAACTTCATAAACTGCAACCTCCAGAGTGGGAAAAGGCGGCCAAGCCGCCTTCGTGTCAACGCAATAGAATAGACCGATAGCGGCTTAACCGCCACTGATCGCATTCAAGACGCAGCTTTGCTGCGCGTCAAACACAGGAGCTGGGCCCATATGACCTACCGTAACCTGCTGATCGCCGATCACGACGCGATCCGAGAAATCACCATCAACCGACCGGAAAAGCTTAACGCGCTCGATCGGGCCACCATCGCAGAGCTGGATCGCGCCTTCGCCGAGGCGGGTGCAGACCCGGCGGTTCGCGTGGCAGTGCTGGCCGGTGCGGGCGGCAAGGCGTTCGTCGCCGGCGCCGATATTTCCGAGCTGGCCGACGCCGACCCGCTGGCAGCGCGGGCCATGTCGCGCGCCGGCCAGGCCCTCATGCGCCGGATCGAGGGGCTGGGCAAGCCGGTCATCGCCCGCATCGATGGCTATGCCCTCGGCGGCGGACTCGAGCTGGCCATGGCCTGCCATCTGCGGCTGGCGTCCGAGAAAGCCCGGCTGGGACTGCCGGAGATCACGCTCGGCCTGCTTCCGGGCTTTGGCGGGACCCAGCGCCTGCTCCGCCTGGCCGGACGCAGCGCTGCGCTGGAGTTATGCCTGACCGGCACCCCGGTCGACGCTGCCCGCGCGTATGCATTGGGTTTGGTCAACCGCGTGGTGGCGGCCGACCAGCTGGCCGGGGAAGTGCTCGCGCTGGCGCGCAAGCTGGCCGATTCGGCGCCGATCGCGCTGGCGGCGATTCTCGACGCGGTGCTGATTGGCGGCGAGTGCGGTATCGAGGCCGGACTGGACTACGAAACCCAGCAGTTCGCAGTGTGCAGTGCCAGTGAGGACATGCGCGAGGGCACCCGCGCCTTCCTTGAAAAACGCGCCGCGCAGTTCCTCGGCCGCTGATCCGTCGACACCGATCCGACCGGAACCAAACGCCTTGCACATCCATGCCTTCCACGGCGGCCTCGAGCTCCCCCGCCACAAGGACGTATCGACCGCCCAGGCGATTCGACCCTGTCCACTGCCGGCGCGTCTGCGACTGGCGCTGCTGCAACACTCGGGCGACCCGTCGGAGGCCAGCGTCGCGGTCGGCGACCGCGTCCAGGCCGGGCAATGCATCGCGCGGGCCAGTGGCATACACGGAGCCCATCTGCACGCTCCAGCTTGCGGAACCGTGGCCGGCATCGCGCCGATGCGTCTGGCATATCCGCCGGGCGTCGAGGTGAATTGCATCGAGATCGAAGTCGATGCCGGTGCGCAGCGATCTCCGCTGCGCCTGCCCGCAATCGACTGGCACGACGCTTCGCCAGAGACCCTGCGCGAGCGCATCCACGCCTGCGGCGTGGTGGGGCTGGGCGGGGCTGGCTTCCCTGCGTCGGTGAAATTGGCCAGCGGCCGCGGCACCCTGATCATCAACGGCGCCGAGTGCGAACCCTACATCAGCTGCGATGACATTCTGCTGCGCGAGCGCGCCGACCACGTTCTGCGCGGCGCGCTGGTGCTGGCGCGGGCCATTTCCGCGAGTCGGCTGCTGCTGGCGATCGAGGACCGGATGCCCGCAGCCCGGCAGGCCGTGGACGACGCACTCGAATTGCTGCCGCTGGAGCCGGACCTGCCGGAGATCGAGATCGTTTCGGTGCCCACCATCTATCCCGAAGGCGGCGAACGGCAGCTGATCAAGGTCCTGACCGGACTTGAAGTGCCCCGGGGCGGCCTGCCGGTCGACATCGGCGTCCTGGTGCACAACGTGGCGACGGCTGCTGCGGCCTGGCGCGCGGTCAACTTCGGCGAGCCGCTGACCCACCGCATCGTCACCGTGACCGGCCCGGGCGTGACCCACCCGTGCAACCTGGAGGTGGCCCTGGGCACGCCGGTTGCCGCGCTGATTGCCGAAGCCGGCGGCTACACCGACCAGGCGGCCCGGTTGTTGATCGGCGGGCCGATGATGGGCGTGGCGCTACCCGAGGACGATTATCCGATCGGCAAGACCAGCAACTGCGTCCTGGTGATGTCCGAAGCGCAGGTGCGTGAGCCGATTCCGGAGATGCCGTGCATTCGATGCGGTGCCTGCGCCGACGTCTGTCCGGCGCAACTGCAACCCCAGCAACTGCTCTGGCATATCCGGGCGCAGAACTGGGAGCGCACAGAGGCCGATGGCGTCTTCGACTGCATCGAGTGCGGCTGCTGTGACCTGGCCTGTCCAAGTCACATTCCGCTGGTCCGGCAATACCGGTTCGCCAAATCCGAGATCCGGCACCGACAGAGCGACGCCCGCTCGGCTGCCGCCGCCAAGCTCCGCTTTGAGCAGCGCCAGCAACGACTGGCGCGGGAAGCCGAAGAGCGCATCAAACGGCAGGCCGAGCGCGAGTCGAATGCGGCCTCGCCGCAAGGCGTGGCCGAGGCCATCGCCCGAGCCAAGGCACGCAAGGCCAGCATGGAGGCGGATAGACAAGACCTTGCCGGGAGCGACCGAGCCGACGACCGCCAGCCTGGGCGTGAGCAGTCGTGATCCGGCGGCCGGCGTGGGTGATTTGCAGCGGTGACGGCAGGCTTGGCGGATAATGGGCGCCTGTGCCGCCGCGATGGATCGATGACCACTTTTCGCACTGCGCCTTCGCCGCACCTGCCGGCCGCCCGCACGGTTCAGCAGGTCATGGCGCTGGTCTTGCTGGCACTGGTGCCGGGCATCGCGGCCCATGTCTGGTTCTTCGGCCCCGGCGTGCTGATCCAGATTGCCCTGGCGACCGGCTTTGCCCTTGGCATCGAGTCGGCGATGCTGCGCCTGCGAGGGCAGTCCCAGCAACCGTTCATCTCCGATCTCAGCGCGCCGGTTACCGCCGTGCTGTTCGCGCTGTGCCTACCGCCGCTGGCGCCCTGGTGGATCGCGTTGATCGGGATGGTCGCCGCGATTGCGGTCGCCAAGCATCTCTATGGCGGTCTGGGCTACAACCTGTTCAATCCCGCCATGGTCGGCTATGCGGTGGTGCTGATCGCGTTTCCGCTCGAAGCCAGTCGCTGGCTTGCCCCGGCCAGCCCGTTTTCCGATGCCTACACCGGCTTGGGCGCGAGTCTGCACGCGGTTTTTCTCGGCGCGCCTGCGGCCGGCATGGAGTGGGATGCCCTGGTTCAGGCCACGCCGCTGGAGACCATTCGCGCCCAGGCCAGCGCGGGCGAGACGCTGGCGGAAATCCGCGAGAATCCCCTGTTCGGCGATTTCGGGGGTCGTGGCTGGGAGTGGATCGCCAATTTCTACGCGCTGGGCGGGTTTTTTCTGCTCTGGATGCGCATCATCCCCTGGCAGATTCCGTTTGCCACGCTGGGCAGCGTCGTTCTGATCACCGTACCGTTCTGGATGCTCGACGCCGACATTCACCCGTTTCCTCTCCAGCACGTCTTTTCAGGAGCGCTGGTGCTGGCGGCATTCTTCATCGCCACCGATCCGGTCAGCGGCTGCACCACACCGCGCGGCCGTTTGATCTTCGGCCTCGGGGTGGGGTTGATCACGCTGTCGGTTCGCCGCTGGGGCGCCTATCCTGACGGTGTCGCCTTCGCGATTCTGCTGATGAATGCTGCCGCGCCGTGGATCGACCTGCATACCCGCCCGCGCATATACGGCGAAGGCAGACGCCGGTGAGTCCGTTGCCGCGGCGCATTCTTCAGGGCGCCGGCCTGCTGGCCGCCGTCGGCCTGCTGGCTGCGGGTACGCTGAGCGTCGTCGACCTGCTGACCGCCGAGCGCATCGCCCAGGCCGAGCGGGAGGCGCAACTGCGAGCGCTCGCGGTCGTGCTGCCACAGGAGCTTTACGACAACGACCCGATCACCGACAGCATCGCCGTGGTCGCTCCGTTCTGGTTGGGCAGCGATCGACCGCTACCGGTGCGCAGGGCGCGGCTGAACGGAAAGCCGTCAGTACTGGTCCTGGATTCGATCGCGCCCGACGGCTACAGCGGCGAAATCCGCCTCATCATCGGTGTCGACCGGGATGGCGTCATCACCGGCGTTCGGGTAACCGGCCATCACGAGACACCCGGCCTGGGCGATAAAATCGAGGCCGGGCGAAGCGACTGGATCACCCGGTTCTCCGGCTTGTCGACCGACAATGTGCCCGAGGCTGAATGGCGGGTTCGCAAGGATGGCGGCACATTCGACCAGTTTGCCGGCGCTACCATCACCCCGCGGGCGGTGGTGCGTGCGGTCCACCGGACCCTGGTCTTCGTCGAGCGCAATGGCGACCAACTCTTCGCCGCCGCACCCGGAGAGACCTTGTTCTTCGGCGACGCTCCCGATCAATTTGGAGCCAAAAAATGACCGAGCCTTCGCCGCGAACCATTCTGGAATATGGCCTGTCGAGTGGGAATGTCGGCCTCGTCCAGCTGCTCGGCCTCTGTCCGCTGTTGGCAGTGAGCAACAACGCGGTCAACGCAATCGGGCTGGGTCTGGCGACCTTGATTGCCTTGATCGCAACAAACACCGTCGTGGCCAGCATCCGCCGGATCACTGGCCGGGACGTGCGCATCCCCACCTTCGTGATGATCATCGCCGCCGTGGTGACCTGCATCGAACTGGTGATGCGTGCATTTCTTCCGGAGCTTTACGTTGTGCTGGGGATCTTCGTGCCGCTGATAGTGACCAACTGCGCCATCATGGGTCGGGCCGAGGCATTCGCTTCGCGGCACGACCCGGCCCGGGCCGCGCTCGACGGGTTTGCCAGCGGACTGGGGTTTCTGTGGGTGCTGCTGTTGCTGGGCTCGATGCGCGAGCTGGTCGGTGCCGGCAGTCTGTTCGACGGCAGCGGGTATCTTCTCGGCCTTCCGGCGCTGGAAGTCACCGTCATTGAGAATTATCGAGGGTTCCTGGTGGCCATTCTTCCGCCCGGCGCCTTTATCGGCCTGGCGCTGTTGGTCGCCTTGCGCAACCGGCTGCAGCGGCCCGCACTGCCCGCGCGTGCGCCGGCCACGGCTGCCGCCGATGATGCGAGTCCCGTCGGCGCATGACGCGCCCCGCTTCGCGCCGGATTCGCGGCATGGGTCGCGCCGCGCGCGAAGAGCTTTTCGCCCGTTTGGCCGAGCTCAACCCCAAGCCGACCACCGAACTGGAATACCAGTCGCCGTTCGAGCTGCTGATCGCGGTCATTCTGTCTGCCCAGGCGACCGATGTCTCGGTCAACAAGGCGACGCGCCGGCTGTTCCCGCTGGCTCGCACGCCGGAGGCATTGCTGGAGCTGGGCGAGGAAGCGCTCAAGCGGCATATTGCGAGCATCGGCCTGTTCAACAGCAAGGCCCGAAACGTGATCGCCACCTGTCGGGCGCTGGTCGAGGATCATGGCGGCGAAGTTCCGCGAGACCGGAGACAGCTGGAAGCACTTCCCGGCGTGGGCCGCAAGACCGCCAACGTGGTGCTCAATACCGCCTTCGGCGAGCCGACCATCGCGGTCGATACTCACATCTTTCGGGTCGCGAACCGGACCGGGCTCGCTCCCGGCAAGAATGTCGTCGAAGTCGAGCAACAGCTGTTGAAACGCGTTCCGTCCGCCTATCGTCTGGACGCGCACCATTGGCTGATTCTGCACGGGCGCTACATCTGCAAGGCGCGCCGACCGGAGTGCTGGCGCTGTCCGATTCGAAGCCTCTGCCTGTACGCGGAAAAGACGCCCGAGCCGGACGCTGCGGCGGGACTGTCATAAACATGCAACATAAATGGCATATTTTTGCCATGCCACTGTCATTTGAAGGTCACCCGCGTGACACATTTCCCCTTTGCTCCGGCACTGCTGCTCGCCCTCCTCTGCGCCAGCCCGGCCGAAGCCGATGTTCTGGACTACGTGCGCCCGGGCGGTTATGCGCAATACGACCTGACCCGGATCGAGTCCGGACCCGACAGCCTCAGCGACAGCTCGCAGTGGCGACGCATCCGGTTCGGCCTCAAAGGCGATCTGAGCGCACAACTCAGCTACAGCATAGAGCGCGACTTCGCTGACGATCGCTGGAAGGACGTTCGGCTGCGCCTGAAGTCCAACGCCGGAGTCTGGACTGCGGGCCAGTTCAAACAGCCTTTCGGCCTCTGGAATCTCGATTCCGACAGCCGGGCCCTGCTGCCTGAAAGCAGCGCCACCTCGCTGACCGCGCCAGACCGCCGGCTGGGTCTGATGTGGCAGCGACTGGAGGCCCGTCATACGCTTGCGCTGAGCGCCTTCGGCAAGAACATTCACAGCGTCGGGCCCGACTGGGGCGTGGCTGCTCGCGCGACAGCCACCCGGCAGATTGCCGACGGTCGATTGCATCTGGGCCTGGCGCTGGGCCACGAGGAAGGCTGGGACGACCTGAGCTTTTCACTTCGCCCGGAAGTCAGCTCGGCCTCCGGGCGCTTCGCACGCACGCCTTCGCTGGCCGCCGACAAGCTCAACCGCTGGGGAGTAGAAGCCGCGTGGCAGATGGCGCGCTGGATGGTTCAGGGCGAGTGGATGGGCCTCGATCTGGATGGACCCGGCATGGGCAATGGCGAGAGCTTGCAAACCGGCTACATGATGGCCAACTGGACCGTCTTCGGTCCGGCACGCGTCTACAAGGACGGGATATTCACCACAGGTGCCCCGAACGGCGGCATCGGACCGCTCGACCTCGCCGTGCGGTTCGGTAACGCCGATCTGCCGGCCCCCGTCGCTGGCGACATCGGACAGGACACCTGGACGTTCGGCGCCACGCTGGCGATCGGCAAGTACAGCCGCGTGCAATCCGCTTACATCGTCGCCGAAGACGACTCGGGACGCGACGCAGACATCTGGCAGCTTCGTCTGCAAGTGCAATACTGAGCGCGCGCGCCGACGTCAACGGAGCCTCGAGGTCGCCCCGGGGCCGGCTGATCGGCTGCCGGTGAATCGCAATTCAGCCGCAACCGCTGGTTCGCAAACGCCTGCTCCGACGTTGACCGCTGTCGGCCCCTGGCCGGCCGTGCTCAACGTCCATCTGCACGGCGCACGTCCGCTCGCTCTTGACCCCGTCGCGCCGCCGCGGACCGACAAAGCGCCGGGAATTCGCTCTCGCACGCTGATGACCGCCTCGACCGCCGAAGCCACACAGGCTCGCAGCGAGTCCCGCGCCTGGCGATCACGCTGCGGATCGGCAATCACGGAAACTTTTTCCCGCCAGTGCGGTCGAACCCGACGGGTTGTGTCGACCTTCGAGCTCGTTGGTTGGCATCGACCTGAGACTCGCGCACAGAGGGCAGTCGGAAGCTTTCGAGGAATCCACGAAATAATGTCGTTCGATCTTCCAGGCAGTTTTCGCCGATTCATCCCGAATCGTCGGGGCACCCGAGCCAGACACCAGCGGCTGTCTGAGTCCAGGACTCCGCCGATGGCCGTGGTGAAATGTAACAGCGGCTTAATGGATTTCACATTACGCTCGCAACGTCGCGGTAAGCTTTTTCCGGTGAAACGCTTTGCTGGCGGGCCTGTGCGGTATCGTTGCACAATCCGTTCGGACGAATGCGCCAATGTTGCGTCGTGTCACCCCTGTTCCAGTTCGACACACATCCTTACCGTGTCAATCAAGGGAACAGTTCATAGCGCGGGTTTCCCTGCCCGCATCCGTAACTGACGAGGAGACTTCAATCATGACCAAGAACATCAAACCCGTTTCGTTGGCCATCGGCGCCGCTTTTGTCGGCACTTTCGCCCTGTCCCAGTCGGCGTTCGCCATGAGCGACCTCGACCAGGGCTACATGCAGTCTGCCGGCAACCACATCGCTGGCGTCGTCGGCGAAGGCAAAGATGCCGAAGGCAAGTGCGGTGAAGGCAAGTGCGGCGGCGACGCCGAGAAGGAAGCCGGTGCCGATGACAAGGGTGCCGAAGGCAAGTGCGGCGAAGGCAAGTGCGGCGGCGACGCCGAGAAAGAAGCCGGCGCCGATGACAAGGGCGGCGAAGGCAAGTGCGGCGAAGGCAAGTGCGGCGGCGACGCCGGCGAAGCCGAAGGTGCCGACAAGGGCGGCGAAGGCAAGTGCGGTGAGGGCAAGTGCGGCGGTTCGCACTAATTCCGAGCTGTGCGTTTGCGCTCTCGCCTGAGGCTTGAGCCATGACCCCACGTCCACTCAAGTCGGACGCTGCGGGTCTGGGATTGCGGCGGGCCCTTCTGGGTCCGCTGCAATCTGCCCCCGATGGCAGCTTCGATTTCCTCGAATGCGCCCCGGAGAACTGGATTGGCGTCGGCGGTCGCTTCGGCGACGCGTTCGCGGAACTGTCCAGCAAACACCCGATCGTCTGTCACGGTCTGTCGCTGTCCATCGGCGGCACCGAGCCGCTCGACGAGACTTTTCTGACCAAGGTTCGCCGCTTTCTCGATCAGCATCGTGTGCCGATCTACAGCGAGCACCTGAGCTATTGCTCCGATGATGGCCACCTCTACGACCTGATGCCGATCCCGTTCACCGAGGAAGCGGTCCATCACGTTGCTGCGCGGATCCGCCAGACTCAGGACATCCTCGGACGCCAGCTTGTGGTCGAGAACGTTTCGTATTACGCCGCGCCGTTCCAGGCGATGGCCGAGGCGGATTTCATCAATGCGGTACTTTCCGAGGCCGACTGCGGCCTTCTTCTTGACGTGAACAACATCATCGTCAACAGCATCAACCATCGATACGATGCAAGCGAGTTCCTGGCGCAGATGCCGGGTGAGCGCATTGCCTACATCCATGTCGCCGGTCACTACGACGAGGCCGACGACCTCAAGGTCGACACCCACGGCGCCACCGTCAAACCGTCGGTGTGGGCGCTGCTCGCGGAGGCTTACGCCCGTTTTGGCGTACGGCCAACTCTGCTCGAGCGCGATTTCAACTTTCCTCCCTTCGAGGAACTGATCGGGGAGCTGGATCAGGTTCGCTCCCTGCAGGCGCAGGCCGCATTGCCCGGGGCCCGTCGTGCCAGCTGCTGAAACACCGCCGACACTGCGCGACCTGCAGTTCGCTCTGTCCAGACACATCCGCGACCCGGGGGCAAACCCGCCACCACCGGGCATCGAAGACCGTCGCCTCAAGATCTACCGGGAGCTGTTCTACAACAATGTCGAGGGCCTGCTGGCAGGCAATTTTCCGGTCATCCGCAAGACCCTCGGACATGATGCGTGGCACTCGCTGATCCGGGCATTCTTTCGCGATCACCGCGCTCAGACCCCGATGTTTCCCGAACTCGCCCGCGAGTTCCTGCGCTTTCTCGAGCAGCGGCAGCTCGAAGGGCGAGGCGATGCGCCGTGGCTTCTGGAATTGGCCCATTACGAGTGGGTCGAACTGGCGCTGGATATCGAGCAGGCTTCGGCAGACTTGGACGACATCGACCCCGCTGGCGATCTGCTCGATGGCTGCCTGGCCCTGTCTCCGCTCGCCTGGCCGCTGGCCTATCGATATCCGGTTCACCGGATCGGACCCGCTTTTCAACCGGACGGTGTGCCGGTTCAACCCACTTTCCTGATGGTCCGTCGCGAGGGCGGCAAAGTCCGCTTTTCGGAGATCAGCCCACTCGCCTATCGGCTCCTGCAACGAATTTCGGAATTTGCGGAACTTAACGGTCGCCAGCAACTCGAAGCTCTGGCCTCGGAGGTTGGCGATGTCGAGCTGCCGCAGTTCCTGCTGCAAGGCAAGGCGCTGCTGGAGCAACTGCACCGGAGCAAGGTAATTCTGGGTACGCACAACTGCTGAGCCGGAAGGTGGCGTGGCCAAGAGGAGAAACTGTTTTTATGGCTTGCGCTCTGCGCATGGACAACTGCAGCGCAGTGGCCAATCATGCCAGCGACTTGTCTTTCCCGACCGGAGCCATGCACGATTCGCTGCGCACAGCCAACAGATGCAATCACTGCACCACGGGCTGACCGGATCGGACTTCTAGCCTCAATCGATACCTCAAAGTTCAAAAAAGGAAAAAGTTAGATGAACGCAATTGCACGACTCGGCAACCTCGCCCATGATTTCCTGGATGTCACCCGAAAGCTCGATTTCCTGGCGCCGGTGCTGTTGCGGCTGTTCCTGGCGATCATCTTTATCGCTGCCGGCATGCAGAAGATGAGCAGCTTCGACAGCGTCGTATCCTGGTTCGGCAATCCGGACTGGGGGCTGGGCCTTCCGTTCCCCTGGTTGATGGCGTTTCTGGCGACAGCGGCGGAGCTGGTCGGCGGCTTTTTGCTGCTGATCGGGCTGGCAACGCGCCTGATCACCATCCCGCTGATGATCACCATGCTGGTCGCGATCTTTGCCGTGCACCTCGAAGATGGCTGGTTTGCCATCGCACCTTCGAATCCGGAAACCAGCATGGCGCAACCCCTGGCTGCCATCGGGATCCCAGCCGCCAAACGCAGCCTGGAGAACAGCGCCGAGGTCGGAAAGCGGCTCGACGCCGCCAAGAAGATCCTGCGAGAGCACGGCAACTACAGTTGGCTGACCGAGAAGGGTACGCTCGTTGTGCTCAACAACGGCATTGAGTTTGCCGCCACCTACTTCATCATGCTGCTGGTGCTGTTCTTCGGCGGCGCGGGGCGTTTCCTGAGCATCGACTACTGGATCGCCAAACGGTTCCGACCACAGGCGATCTGAGCCGGATCGATCGGGGCCGGCGTCAAGGCCCCGATCGCCACCCGCAAGTTTGCTACTCTGAGCCCAAGCCCTCGAGCTTGGGCTTTTGTATTTTTCCGGTGAGGCACTCCACTGCCCGCGCGTGGCACTCTTCGAGATTCACTTCCCAGGGGCGCCCCATGATCACAATGAACCATAGCGATTGCCGACCTGCGGTCGGACGGCCTCCACAGGGCGCTTGCGGAACGCATCGCCGATGACGGACAGCGCATCTCCAGACTCGGAAAGATCAATGGCAGCCCGGTTTCGGGGCTTTCTGCCGGTGGTGGTCGACGTCGAGACCGGTGGCTTCGACTGCTCGCGCCATGCGCTTCTGGAAATCGCTGCCATTCCGATCGAGCTGGATGAAGAGGGCTGGCTGCGGCCTGGCGAACTGGTTTCCACCCATGTCCAGCCCTACCCCGGTTCGGAGATCGATCCGCGCTCGCTGGAAATAACCGGCATCGACATAGACCATCCGTTCCGCGACGCACAATCGGAGCGCATCGCGCTGGATCGCATCTTTGCTCCGATCCGCCAGGCCATTCGACGGCACGGTTGCAATCGCGCAATTCTGGTTGGCCACAATGCCAGCTTCGATCTGGGCTTCGTCAACGCCGCGGTGGCCAGGGTTGGCCACAAGCGAAATCCGTTCCATCCGTTCAGCACCTTCGACACGGTAACCCTGGCCGGGATGGCGTATGGACAGACCGTGCTCAGCAAGGCTGTGCAGGCGGCGGGACTGGAATGGAACGACGCCGATGCGCACTCGGCGGTCTACGACACCGATCGCACGGCGGAGTTGTTCTGTCGCATCCTCAACCGCTGGCGGCAGTGCCAGATTGCCGTCGGAAACTGAGCTCGGCCCGGATTGGCGGTCTGCAGAGCTCTGCGAAACTCAGTCCGTGTTTCCCGACCGCTCGCGCCGGATACGATGCGCTCGGATCATGCCGTACACCGTGATGATGACCCAGGAAAGTTCGACCACGGCCGCTGAAAGATTGAAGTTGTTCGCCAGCGACAGAAGAATCAGCAGCGCACCGATCAGATTCATCAATTGATAGACGAAGCCGTCGCCGCGCATCCGCCCGGCCTGCAGACCGAAATAGGCCAGCAACACCAGAATCACCCCCAGCAAACCAGTCAAATCATGCCAGGCCAGACCTTCGAAGCCCCTCATGACGGTGCTCCGGCGCGTTGGCGAACCGCCTCGAACAGCGCCACGCCGGACGCCACCGAAACATTCAGGCTTTCCATTTCGCCGGGCATCGGAATGCTGACCAGCTGATCGCACTGCTCGCGGGTGAGCCGACGCAGTCCCTCGCCCTCGCTGCCCAGCACCAAGGCGACATTGCCGGTGAGATCCAGGCGGAAAAAGCCGTTGGCGCTGTCGCCCACCAAGCCATAGATCCACACGCCCATGTCGCGCAGCGTGCGCAGACAGCGCGCCAGATTGGTCACCCGGACCACCGGGATCCGATCCGCAGCGCCGGAGGATGTCTTGCGAACGGTGGCATTGACCTGCGCCGATTTGTCTTTCGGAATGATCACCGCAGTTGCGCCGGCTGCCGCCGCGCTGCGTAAGCAGGCACCCAGATTATGCGGATCGGTCACGCCATCCAGCACCAGCACCAGCGCCCGCCCGTTGGCAGCCTCGATCAGGCCCGGCAGATCGCCGTCTTCCAGCGTCGCAGCGGGCCGGTAGCGAGCCACGGCACCCTGATGCCGAACTCCGCCGGATGCGCCTTCCAGTGCCTGCACTGCAACCCGGCGCACCGGAAGATCCAACCGTCGCGCCTGCTCTTCGATCTCGGTCAAGCGGGGATTGCGGCCGCCGGCCTCGATGAGCACCTCGACAACATTGCCGGCATCGTGCTCGAGCGCAGCCCATACCGCGTTGATGCCGGCGACCCAGTGACCCTGACCTTTGCTCATGGTGTTCTCGAATTCAGCCCGCCCGGCGATGCGGACCCGGGCGAACGATGGATGCCAATTGGCGAAAACTGCTGCCGGTCAGCGGCGGCGGCGCTTTTTCTGCTCAGGCGCGGCCGCTTCGACCAGCCGGAAGTCGATTCGCCGATCCTCGACGCTGGCGCGCAACACCACGATGCGCACCGGGTCGCCGAGACGGAAACTCAGGCCGCCGTGCTCGCCGGACAGGGTTTTGCGCGCCGGATCGAAGTGATAGTAGTCGCGCGGCAACTGGGTGACGTGCACCAGGCCATTGACCTTGGATTCGACCAGCTCGATGAACAGTCCGAAACTGGTCACCCCGGAGATCACGCCGTCGAACTCGCCGCCGACATGCTGCTCCATCCAGGCCGCCCGGTAACGGTCGTCGACTTCCCGACTGGCTTCGTCGGCACGCCTTCCGCGCTCCGAACAGTGCAAGGACAGCGCCGCCATCTCATGGGTGGCATACCGAAAGCTGGAAGTCTTGCCACCGGCCAGCAAATGCTTGATGGCACGGTGCACCAGCAGATCGGCATAACGCCGAATCGGCGACGTGAAATGAGCGTAGGCATCCAGAGCCAGCCCGAAATGCCCATGATTCTCTGGCGAGTAAACCGCCAGCGACTGCGAGCGCAGCAACACCGACTCGATCAGTGCCGATTCCGGGCGGTCGCGCACTTTCTTGATCAGCGCGGTGTAGTCGCGTGGCTCCACCTTGGACCACGGCGGCAGACTGAGGCCAAAATCGCCGAGAAACTCCAGCAGCTCGGCATATTTGCTTTCCGGCGGGCGCTCATGGATGCGGTAGGGTGCCGGGATCTCGCCCACCAGCAGTGTGCGGGCGGCCTCGACATTGGCCGCGATCATGCATTCTTCGACCAGTTTGTGGGCGTCGTTGCGTTCCAGCATACCGGCCTGCACTACCTCACCAGCCGGGCCGAGCACGAAGCGGGTTTCGCTGGACTCGAACTCGATCGCACCGCGCCGGCTCCGGGCCTTGGCCAACACCTTGTACAGCTGGTGCAGGCGCTTGATGTGCGGCAGCAGCGCACCGATCCGGCCGATGGCGTCCTCGTCGTCCTCGCCGATCGCGGCCCACACCTGGGTGTAGGTCAGTCTCGCATGCGAGCGCATCACCGCCTCGTAGAACTTCGACGACAGCACCGTACCGTCGCGACCGATTTCCATGTCGCAGACGAAACAACAGCGATCAACCCGCGGATTCAGCGAGCAGATGCCGTTAGACAGGGTTTCCGGCAGCATCGGCACTACAAAACCGGGGAAATACACCGAGGTCGCGCGGTCCGCCGCTTCGACATCCAGCGGTGAGCCGGGCTGCACGTAGTGCGACACGTCGGCGATGGCGACAATCAGCCGGAAACCCGAACGGGTGGTCTCGCACCACAGGGCATCATCGAAGTCCCGGGCGTCCTCGCCGTCGATGGTGACCAGCGGCACATCGCGCAGGTCCACCCGCGCCGCCACCGTCGCGCTGTCCACATCGACCGGCACCGCGACGGCCTGAGCCAGCACCTCGGGAGGAAACTCGGTCGGCAGACCATGACCGTGCAGCGCTGCCTCGACCACCAGCGAGGGCGTCAACCGGTCGCCCAGCACGGTGAGGATGCGGCCAAGCGGCAAACGCTTTGCCTCGGGCGGCTCGGTGATCTCGCAGACCACCAGTTGACCTTCCCTGGCGCCACCACTGTCGCCCGGCCCAATCAGCACATCGTGGAGCAGGCGGCGATCGTCCGGCGCGACGTAGCCGATGCCGGCGCGCTGCGAATAGCGGCCCAGGAGGCGACTCTGCCGGCGCTCCAGCACCTCGACGATGGCGCCCTCTTTTCGGCCACGCCGGTCGATGCCGGTGACCGAAGCCAGCACGCGGTCGCCGTGCATCACCTTGCGCAATTCGTGCGGCGGCAAAAACAGGTCGTCGCCGCCGGCCTCGGTGCGCAGAAAGCCGAAGCCCTCCGGGTTGGCGATCACCGTCCCGGACACCAGATCGAGTTTGCTTGCCAGTGCGTAGCCGCCGCGCCGATTGGCCAGCACCTGACCATCGCGCAGCATGGCAGCCAGACGCTTGCTCAGCGGCTCGAAGCGCTCCGGGCTCAGATAGCCCAGCCGGCGCGCCAGCTCCTCGGCGGTCTGCGGACCATCGGCCTGCGCCAACAAGGCCAGCAGAGCTTCACGGCTGGCGATCGGCTGCTCGTAGCGCTGGGCTTCTCGTTCCGAGTGTGGATCGACGAAGCCGGCCATGGCGGGGGTGGAACCCGCGGACAGATTACCGGAGCGCTTTCTTCTGCCCTGACCGCCAGACTTGCCAGCCGCCTTCCCGGCTGAACCGCCACGTCGGGATTTCGGTTTTTTCGCATCGCTGCCCCCAGCCGCAACGGGCGGTGCGTCGGGCAGCCAGGGAGCCGCCTTGGCCGGCTGTTTGCCAGCTCGCTTGCGGGCCTTTGAATCGGAAGCTGCGGCAGCGTTACCGCCGGCAGCGGGGTTTTTCGGTGGGTCTTTTTTCTTCATGGCGGCATGGTACACCAGCGACCCGGATCGAACCCGCAAACCATTGACAGAATCCTGCCGTCTACGTATCGTATGCGGCTCGCTGCTGTTTAAGTTGCGACACCTGCCCAGGTGGCGGAATTGGTAGACGCACTAGTTTCAGGTACTAGCGGGTAAAACCGTGGAGGTTCGAGTCCTCTCCTGGGCACCAAACATCCGAGCCGGGTCTGCGCAGATCCCTCGACATCGACCCGCGCCTGTCGCGGGTTTTTTGTTGCCCGAAGAAAGCCAGCGTGTGCAATCCGCTCTGGTTGCGGCACCGGGCGCTGGCACACCTTTGCTGACGCCGGCAGGGCTGATCAATCACCCCGACCCTTGCAACCGGCGGTACCGACTTACGGCCTTTGGCCTGAGCCGGGCTACTCGTCCGACGTATGTTCGTCGACTTGAGCATCCGCAGTCGCAAAGGGCTGTTGAAAGCCTGGGCGAGTTGGCGGCGATACATCCAGCCCCACAAAGCGAAACGGCCGACATTGCTGTCGGCCGTTTCGGTGTTGCGTGCAGCCCTGGATCAGAAGCTGTAGCGGAAGCCCACCTGCAAGCGCCAGCGCGACTCGCCGTTGCGATCACGCAGGGTGAAGCTGTCCGGGTTGTTGAACCGGTACACGAACTTGCCGCTGTCCGGATCGATACCGCCGAACTCGACCACGCCGCGGTTGCGCGGGAAGCCGATTTCTTCGATCTGGCCCCAATCGCGATCGATCAGGTTCAGGACATTCTCGATATCCAGCCAAATTTCCGCCTTGTTACCCTTGAACAGGCCCGGCAGCTCCTGGCTGAAGCGCATGTCGATGCTGTTGACCCACTTGCCGTCTTCGGAGTTGCGGGTGGCGGTACCGCCGGCAAACCGCGCCAGTCCCGGGTTCTCGGCCAGGAAGGCGAAGAACGCGTTTTCCTCGGCTGCCGAACCGAACAGCACGTCGCCGCGAGCACCCGGCACGAACAGCAAGTCGTTGTTGATGCCGTCGCCGTTGGCGTCGTTATCGAACGTCCAGCTGAACGGCACGCCGCTGCGGCCTTCGTAGAACATCGAGATTTCGGTCTTGTAATTGTCGAACAAAGGCGGCTGATAGCTGACCGCTGCGGTGATGCGGTCGCGGATCGCCGAGTTGGAACGACCGGCCACGGTTTCATTGGGGTTGACGATCGCCGTGTTGGAGAAGTTGGAGATCGCGCGGCTGGAGGTCAGCGGGCTGACTTCGGTGGCGTCGGTATAGGTGTAGGCCAACTGCCAGAACCAGCGCTCGGACATCGGCTTCTGCAGGCTCAGGGTGAAGCTTTCGCTGCCGCCCTTGCTGGTGCTCTCGGCCAGGACAACCTCGCGGAACGCACGGTTGGCATTGGCGCGGGTCGGCGGCGCGCCGCCGATGAACTGGCCATTCTGCCCCCAGCGGGTCGGATCCAGGCCGGCCGCACCCCAGAACAACTCGCGGCCGTCCGGACCGAAGCCGGTCGGCGCGCCCAGGTTCAGGTGCTTGTACGCCAGCGCCTCGTCCACTTCGGTGATGATCACTTCGGCACCGGCCACCAGGCCCCACCACGGCAGCTCATGGTCGATGGCAATGTTGAACTTCCACACCGCCGGCTGCTGCAGGTCGGGATCGATCAAGTCGACGTCGGCCGCCGGCTGTCCGCCCACCGCGAGCTGCGGCTGGTTGTCCGGGTCGGGCGAGAACTCCGGCAGATCGGCCGGGCAGCGCGCCAGTCCGGCCGTACCGCAGCCGAAGGTGGTGATCTTCAGGCCGTCGTTGGAGAACGGGTTGGCCAGCCAGACCGAAGCGGCGGCACCCTGGAACAGGCCGAAACCGCCGCGCAGCTGAGTCGCGCGTTCGGTATCGAAGCTGTAGTTGAAGCCGAAGCGCGGCTGAAACAGCTCGTTGCCGTCGATGGTGGCGTCGTTGCGGACGCCGAAGTTGTCGAAGAAGCTCTGGTTGAAGCCCGGCCGGCCGCCGACTTCCGGAATATCCAGTCGCACGCCGAACAGCAGGTTCAGGTTGTCGGTGGCGGCCCAGCTGTCCTGCAGGAAGAAGCCGTAGTTCTCGAGCGAGAACTCCGCTGCAGCGTCGTTGATGTTGTCGCCGTTGGCCTGGCGGAAGGTGAAGTCGCGGAAGACGCCGTTGCGGAAATTCTCCAGGCTGCTGAACCGGTAGTTGCCCAGGCTGGATTCGACGAACAGGTTGAAGATGTCGTTGTCTTCGTAGTCGACGCCGAACCGGATGGTGTGGTCGCCGGCGTAGTAGTCACCCTGGAAGAAGATGTTCAGGGTTTCGGTGCCCAGCACGTTTGCGTGGCGGAACTGCTCGGTACCGAGGCGAACCGACTGACCGCCGAAGTCGACGCGAACGGTCGGCAGGCGCGACTGGTTGTCGGGCACCGAATCGAAGTCGCGGTAGGAGACCTTGAGCTCGGTCGAGAAGTTGTCGGTCCAATCGGAGTAGAGCTGACCAACGAAGGTCTCGAACACCTTGTTCTGGGTATACCAGTGCGAGGACAGCGACAGCGTGTTGTTGTTGAGGTTCGGCAGGACGACGGTGTCTTCTTCGGTACGGTTGTAGCGGAAGCTGGCGCGCTGGAAGTCGGTGATGTTCCAGTCGAGCTTGACCAGAATGTCCTCGACTTCCGTGCTCAGGCCGGGGACGTTCAGGGCGCCGGCATCGAAGCCCCAGACGTCGCGGGCGACGCCGATCAGATCATTGATGTCAGCGACCGTGATGTTGCCGACGGTATTGGTGGCGTCGCCGCCGACCGGGCCAAAATCGGGACCGGGCGCCTTGCGCTCGAAGTTTTCGTAGTTGATCAGGAAGAACAGCTTGTCCTTGATAAGCGGGCCGCTGAACGTGGCGCCATAGGTGGTCTCATCTTCGAAGCCGGTGAACGGCTGATTGTTGCGACCATCGCCGACCATCGAGTCGTCGCGATAGACGAAAATCGCGCTGCCTTTGAACTCGTTGGTGCCGGACTTGGTCACCGCGTTGATGTTGGCGCCGGTGTAGCGGGTCTGGGTTACGTCGTAGTTGGCGATGTTGACCTGAACTTCTTCGATCGCGTCGATCGAGATCGGCTGCTTGGCCGTCGGCAGGTTGTTGGCCTCGAGGCCGAAGGTATCGTTGGTGGTGGTTCCGTCGATGGTGATCGAGTTGAACCGGACGTTCTGGCCAACCGCGGAAATTTCGCCGCGCTCCTTGTCGGTCTGCGAGATGCGCGGATCCAGGCGGGCGTAATCCTGCAGGTTGCGCTGGATTGACGGGAAGCCCTCGATCTGCTCGCGCGCGATGTTGGTGCCGGTGCCCATCTTGTCGGGGGCGAACAGCCGCGACTGGGTCGCGCCCAGCACCTCGATGGAAGCCAGCTCGGTCGCCGAAGTACGCAGCGAGAGATCGACCGAAGAGGTTTCCGCCAGCAGCGCATAGATGTCTTCCTGCGCGGTGGACTGGAAGCCTTCCTTCTGCACGGTGACGGTGTAGGGGCCACCGACGCGCAGGCCGCGCGCCGCCCACCGGCCGCTGGCATCGGTGCTGGCGCGGCTCACGGTGCCGGACTCGGTGTGCAGGATGGTGACCTGGGCGCCTGCAATCGGTGCACCGCTGTCATCGACAATGCGGCCAGACATCGCGGCGGCGGTGCTCTGTGCGAATGTTGGAGCAGAGGCAAGCGCCAGAGCGAGTCCCATTGCAAGACGGGACAAACGGACGGAGTTTCGGTTTCTCATCGTAGAGGACCCTTTGGAATGGGTGCGCACTGCCTCACGGGAGCGAAACTGAGACCCGATGGCAACGACACAGCGCGCAGGACGGTGTTGAATCGCGGATTTCCCTAACAACAGGCCTCCCAGGCCCGGTCGTTAACTGGTATTTAACACCTTATCAACGGTATGTGACAAGTTTCTTGCGATTTTTAGACACCATTCAGCCGTGCGCCGGCCAAAAGACAGCCACGCACCCTACCGGCCGGCTCGCCGGAAACGGGTTTTCCTTGATCGGGAGTTGTCGACGGCTGCGACTGGGGCCAGCCCGGCACGGGCAGCGGTCCGGACTCGATCCGGACCGGCCCCTGGCAAACAACTAGTTGATTTTATTATTTTTGATCGATGGTTTGCGTAGACAGGCCACGCTGACCAGTCAGATAGCGGCCTTTCTTGCTTGCCTTGATCCGGGTCAGGTCCAGGCACACCAATCCGTCGACGCAATGCCCGAAGGCCGGATCGACGCCGAACGCCAGGAACCGCACGCCCTCGGGCTCGCAGACGTCGGCGTACTGCTTGTAGAGCATCGGAAGGGATGCGCCAAGGGCAGCCAGTTGCCTTTTGAGTTCGATCAGCCCTGCCCGGACATCCCGCCCTTTCCAGAGTTCGGCCGCGCGCAGGGCGACCGCCGGATCCACCCGATAGGGATTGCGCGCGCTGGCCAGACCCTCTGAGTCGCCGTAGTAATGCTGATGAAAATGGACAATCCAGGAGCGGGCGACTTCGCCCAGGCTAACCGAAAGGCTGACCGGTCCGATCAGATAGCGAACCTCCGGGTAAGCCTGCAGATAGGCGCCGATGCCCTGCCAGAGATAGTCCAGACTGCGTCCACCCTGATAGTCGGGGTGGACGAAACTGCGGCCTAGCTCGACCGCCGATCGAAGCAGGTTGGTCGCCCGAGGCGAATAATCGAACAGGCTGGCCGAGTACAGCCCATCGCGGCCGCGCTCCGAAAGGATGCGCCGTGCCTCGCCCAGGCGATAGGCGCCGGCGATGGCGGACGCCGAGTCATCCCAAAGCACGACGTGCCGATACCAGACGTCGTAGCGGTCGAGGTCGCGGCGCAGGCCGGTACCCTCGGCCACCCGGCGAAAGGTCAGCTCGCGCAGCCGGCCGATCTCGCGCAGCGCCGCGTCGTCGGTGGTCGGATCGAGCAGAACGATCTGCTGGCCGTCGCTGGTCCTGCCCAGATTGCGAGCCGACTGCAAGGCGCTGCGCACTGTAGCCGGGCTCTCCGGATGCGCAATGGCGCTTGAAGTAGCGAACATCGGTGGCTTGCGTTTGCCGAGCCGGTAGACATGAGCCCGCATGCGCTGCGCCACCAGGCGATCGTCCAGGTTGCTGGAAAACAGAGCCTCGCTGCCGACCGTCCCGCCTACGGTGATGGTGATGTGCGAGCGGTCCCTGCCGAACATCTCTCTGGGCAGCATCAGAGTGGCAAGCGGCTTTGCCAGCATCGATACGCCGTAGAACGTCGACGAATTGCGCGCCGCGATGTGGATCGGCAGGACTGCGGCGCCGCTCTTGCGGGCGAACCTCAGGAATCCTTCCGACCAGCGACCATCGCGAATTCCGCTCGGACTGAGCCGACTGACCTCACCGGCCGGGAAGACGATCAACGCTTCCTCCCGATCCAGGGCCCGATACGCCTCGCGCACCTGACGTCCACCGCCGCCGAACACATCGCAGGGCACCAGCAGCGGCGCCAGTCCGCGCAGTTGCATCAGCACCTGATTGGCGAGAATCTTCACGTCGCGCCGGACCGAGCCGACCAATTGCAGCAGCGCCAGTGCGTCGATCGCGCCCAGCGGATGATTGGACACGATCAGCAGCCTGCCCTCGGCCGGGATGTTCTCGAGGTCGGTCAGGGCGACCCGGTAGCGGGCATCCAGACACTTGAGCGCGCAATTGACGTAGTCGAAGCCGACCCGACCGTCCAGATTGGCCAGCAGCCGGTTGAGCGGTTCCTCGCCGACCATGTGCCGCAACAGGCCCACGACCGGCCTGCCGATCATCTGGCCGGGTCCTTCGGCCAATTGCGGAAAGCGGCTATAGAAGCTTTCTTTGACGTCGATCATCGGCCCGGCTTCCCTTCACGATTACTGCATTACAGTTTCGGGTTGGAATCTGAATCCTGGATGACAGACCGCGCTAGATGCCGGAAGTGCCCAGATAGGTGGTCAACCCGTCGAGCAACATCTGCACGGAAATCGCCACCAGCAGCATACCCATCAACCGTTCGATCGCCAGCAGCGCCCGGATGCCGAGCATCCGGTACAGCCGGAAGGCGCCGAACAACAGGACCGCAGTCGCCAGCCAGGCCAGAATCAGGGCCAGACTCCAGTCGGCCAGCCGACCTGGCTCGGAGCTGGCCAGCAACATCACCGCCGCCATCCCCGACGGCCCGGCGACCAGGGGAATGGCCATCGGCACGATGAACGGCTCGCCCTCCGGCAATTCGCCCATGAGGCCCTGGGCCGAAGGAAAAATCATCCGCAGGCCGATGATGAACAGGATGATGCCCCCGGCGATGCTGATCGACTCCTGTCTCAGGTGCATGAACTCCAAAAGATATTTGCCGCCGAACAGAAATCCCATCAGGACAACCAGCGCGATCAGCAGCTCGCGGGCCAACACACGGTAGCGCCGCTCCTGTGGCAATGGCCTGAGCAAGCTCAGGAAAATCGGAATGTTGCCGAGCGGATCGAGGATCAAAAACAGCAGCAGGGCCGCCGACAGGGTGGTCATTGCTTGGGCCCCGGCGCCCAGATCCGACCGCGCTGATCGATGCCGTCCGGCGACAGCAAGTGGACCATCGCCGGCGCGTAGGCCGCCGGCTCCGGCCATTGACCGGCGTCCTCGCCGAACCAGGCACGGCCGCGCAGTCGGGTGCGCATCGGGCCGGGACGCAGCGCGCTGACCCGCACCGTGCTGTTTTCCAGTTCGGCGGCGGCGATTTCCAGCAGCCCTTCCAGGCCGCGCACCGCGATGCCGTAACCGCCCCAATAAGCGCGGCTGGTCTTCGCCGGGTCATCGATGACGAACACCAACGCACTGTCGGCGCTACGCCGCAGCAGCGGCAGGCAGGCCTGCGAGAGCAGCCAGGCCGCCGAGAGATTGACGTGCAGCGGGCGCAGGAAGTCCTCCGGCGGCGTCTGTTCGAGCCCTGACAGTCCCTGAAAACTCGCCGCGCAGTGGCAGATGCCGTCCAGCCGGCCGTAGTTCGCCTCGATGCGCGATGCCAGTTCGGCGAAGTCATCAGGGCTGGCGCCGGCCATGTCGAGCGGATATATCGCCGGCGCTGCGCCGTGCGCTTCGATCTGGTCGTAGAGTCGCTGTAGCTTGGGGACGCGGTGACCCAGCAGGATGGGCAGGCCACCCGCCTGGGCGACCGCCCGCGCCGTTGCCGAACCCAGACCGCCGGCCGCGCCGGTGATCACCACCACCCGCCCGGATAGCGGCGCCAGATCGGGTGGTGGCGCGGGTGCGGCTTCGATCACCGAGCGTCCTCGCCCACGTTGCCGACCTCGGCCACCAAGCGGGCCAGCTCACCACTTTCAAGCAGCTCCAGCGTGATGTCGCAGCCACCGATCAACTCGCCCTGAACGAACAGCTGCGGGAAGGTGGGCCAGTTCGAATAGTGCGGCAGACCGGCGCGGATCAGCGGGTCGGCAAGCACATTGACATGATGGAAGTTTTTGCAGTTTGCGGCCCGCAGCGCCTCCACAGTCCGGCTGGAAAACCCGCACATGGGAAACTGCGGAGTCCCCTTCATGAACAGCACCACCGGGTGCTGCTGTACGATCTGCTGGATCATTTCTGATGCGCTCATGGAAGTCATTCCTGGTAAGTAGGTGTTCGCCCGCCCGCAAATGCTCACGCCATCGACACGGAAGGCAGGCGGCGACGGGTTAGAATTGTAAGCCCTCCGGCGGACTTCGGCTGCGTGCCGCCGCCATCACCCCACCTCGACGGAGACCTGCACATGGCTATCGAACTTCCCGCACTGCCCTATGCCCGCGACGCGCTGGAACCGCATATTTCCGCGGAAACCATCGATTACCACTACGGCAAGCATCACCAGACCTACGTGACCAACCTCAACAAGCTCATCGACGGCACCGAGTTTGCCGATCAGGATCTGGAGACCATCGTCCACAAGTCGCAGGGCGGCATGTTCAACAATGCGGCCCAGATCTGGAATCACACGTTCTACTGGAACTGCCTCAAGCCCAATGGCGGCGGCGTGCCCGGCGGCAAGCTGGCCGAAGCCATCGACAAGGCGTTCGGCTCGTTTTCGCAGTTCAAGGAGCAATTCAGCCAGACCGCCATCACCACCTTCGGGTCCGGCTGGGCGTGGCTGGTACAGCGCGAAGATGGCTCGCTTGGCCTGGTCAGCACCTCCAACGCGGCCACCCCGCTGACTGGGCCGGATACGCCGCTGCTGACCTGCGATGTCTGGGAGCACGCCTACTACATCGACTACCGCAATGCCCGGCCCAAGTACCTGGAAGCATTCTGGAATCTGGTCGACTGGGATGCCGTTGCCGCCCGTCTGCGCTGATTCGGCACCCGCTCCGGCATGGTGATCGACCAACCCGCCGAGCTGCTGCGCATCGAAGGGCTGTGCTGCGACTACGGTGGCCAGCCCGCCGTGGTCGGAGTGAGCCTGACGCTGGGCATCGGCCAGCTCGGCTGCCTGCTCGGCCCCAGCGGCTGCGGAAAGACCACCCTGCTGCGCGCAGTGGCGGGTTTCCATCAGCCCTCACACGGACAGATTCTGCTGCGCGGCATCGATGTCACGCGCTTGCCGCCGGAGCAGCGCCGGATCGGCTTCGTGTTCCAGGATCTGGCGCTGTTTCCGCACCTGACCGTCGACGGCAATGTCGCTTTCGGCCTGCGCAAGCTGAGCCGGGCCGAGAGCGCCAAGCGCGTGGCCGATACGCTGGCGCCGCTGGGCCTGTCGGAGTTCGCCAAACGCTATCCGCATGAACTGTCCGGCGGCCAGCAGCAGCGCGTCGCGCTGGCGCGTTCGCTGGCGCCGCGCCCCGACCTGCTGTTGCTCGATGAACCTTTTTCCAGCCTGGACGCCGACCTGCGCGGCAGCCTGCGCGATGAGCTGCGGCGGGTTCTGAACCAGCTCGGCATCGCGGCACTGCTGGTCACCCACGATCAGGAGGAAGCCTTCAGCTTCGCCGACCGGGTAGGCGTGATGCGCGACGGCGAATTACTGCAGTGGGATTCAGGCTTCGATGTCTACCATCGGCCGGCCGATCCGTTCGTCGCTCGGTTCGTGGGTGAGGGGCGGTTTCTCGACGGCACCGTGGTCGACGCCCGTCAGGTCGACACGGCGCTGGGTAGGCTGACCAGCTCGAGCCAGCTGGACTTCACGCCCGGCACCCGCGTGCGGGTTCTGCTGAGACCCGATGACCTGCGTTCCTGCGTCGGCCACGGCTTCAGCGTGGAAGTCACCAACGCGAGTTTCCGTGGCGCCGAACACCTGTACACCCTAAAGCTGAGCAACGGCGAGAGTGCCTACGCCCTGTTGCCCAGTCATCAGCGGTTCGAGCCCGGCCAGCGGATGAACGTGTGCACGGATATCGAACACGTGGTGGTGTTTCCCGGCGAAGCCCGATAAGCTCGATAGTTCGGCGGTCGACCCGAGTCAGCCGGCGAGGCGGGCGATCACCGGAGCGACCTGCGCCTGACGGCCCAGCGCGGCGGCCACGCGATTCAGCGCGGTACTGAGCGCTTCGGCCGACTCCGCCCGGAACGTTGCGTGGCCCACCTTGCGGCCGTCGCGGGCGCGCTTGCCGTAATCGTGCCAGTGCCCGCCCGGTTCCGACAGAACAGCACCAGACTCCGGCAGTGCGCCGACCCAGTTCAGCATGCACGATACGCCGCGCGCCTGGGTCGAGCCCAACGGCAAGCCGAGCACTGCGCGCAGATGATTCTCGAACTGCGAGCACTCGGCGCCCTCGATGGTCCAGTGCCCTGAATTGTGGACCCTGGGCGCCATTTCGTTGGCCAGCAGCGCGTCGCCGACCTGGAACAGCTCGAGCGCGAAAACCCCGACGTAGCCGAGGGTTTCGGCAATGCGGCGGGCATGCTCTACGGCCAGCGGGGCCAGCGCGTCGGACACCGGCGCAGGCGCCAGGCTGGCCGACAGAATGCCGTCGACGTGCCAGTTCTCGGTCACCGGCCAGCACACGAACTCACCCGTTTCGCTGCGCGCGGCGATGATCGACAGCTCGCGATCGAACGGCACCCACGATTCCAGAATCAATCCGTGCTCATGGTCGCCGAGCGCGTTCCAGCCCGCAGCGATATCTCCCGTTTCGCGCAGGCGGAACTGGCCCTTGCCGTCGTAGCCCAGCCGGCGGGTCTTGAGCACCGCGGGCAGGCCGATCGCGCCTGCCGCCGCCTCGAGCGCGTCACGGCTGGCAACAGCGGCGTAGGGCGCAACCGGAATACCCAGCTCGCCGAACAATTGCTTTTCGGCCAGCCGGTCCTGCGCCAGCGCCAGCGCGCGCGGTGCCGGGAATACCGGAACCCGCGACGCCAGCCAGCCCGCACTGTCGGCCGGCACGTTCTCGAAATCGAACGTGGCGACATCGATCCGTTTGGCGAATGCCGCCAGCGCGTCGAGATCGCGATAGTCGGCGGTCAGTTGCGGCACGAACTGTCCGGCACAGGCGTCGGCGGCGGTGTCGAGCACCAGAAAGCGCAGCCCTAGCGGCGCGCCAGCCAACGCCAGCATGCGTGCAAGCTGGCCACCGCCGAGGATTCCGACCGTGGTCGCAGTCACGAGGAAGCCGGAATGCGCGGATCGGCGTTGCCGAGCACCGCTTCAGTCTGCTGCTCGCGGAAGCGGGCCAGCGCGGCCCGGATCTCGGGGTAGTCGCCGGCCAGCATCGCCGCAGCGAACAGGGCCGCGTTTGCCGCTCCCGCCGGCCCGATGGCGAAGGTGGCGACCGGAATGCCGGCCGGCATCTGGACGATCGACAGCAGCGAGTCGAGGCCACTCAGCGCCTTGGACTGGACCGGGACGCCGAGCACCGGAACCAGCGTCTTGGCGGCCAGCATGCCCGGCAAATGCGCCGCGCCGCCGGCGCCGGCGATGATCGCGCGCAACCCGCGATCCTGCGCAGCCTCGGCATAGGCAAACAACCGATCCGGCGTGCGGTGCGCCGAAACCACCTGCACCTCATGCCCGATGCCCAGGCTTTCCAGTCGCTCAGCCGCCGAACGGAGGGTTTCCCAATCAGAACGGGAACCCATTACCAGCCCGATCAGACACTTGTCTCGTGAGTGGACGCTCATGACGAGTTTTTGCGTTAAAACATTATTGTAAGCGCTAGCCATGCCTGAGAGAATCACCACACACACTTGAACATGCCGGCCGTGGATCAACGCCTCCTGGACATTCTTTGTTGCCCCGCGACCCGACAGCCGCTGACCTTGGCCAGCGACCGCGATCTGGACGCCATCAATGCTGCGATCCGGGCGGGATCGGCCAGCACGGTTTCGGATGCATCCGCGCCGGCCCGGATCGAGGCCGCTCTGGTCACCCGTGACCGCAAGCTGATTTATCCAGTCGAAGACGGTATACCCGTCCTGCTGCCGGAGCGGGCGATATCCGCCAACTCGATCACGGACTTCCCCGCATGAGAAATGCCAGGCTGGCCTCTTCCGCCAGGGCACCCGCCCTCGGGCGGAGGTCTCCGAGCGCCGGCGAACCGTCATGACTGGGACCGCGCACGAACACAATCCGATCCGCGCCCGTCTGCTGTATGCAGAGCTGGCCAACTCACTTCGCAGCAGTCTTGCGAGCGCGCTCGAGGCACTGTTCGAATCAGTCGACGACAGTCTGTTCGACCTCACCGAGCGCAGTCAGGATGGCGAATCGCAGCACGCCTATTTCGTCGGCATGCGCGAATGCCGCAAGCACAAGGAAGCAGCGATTGGCGCGTTCCTGACCGCCATCGGCGAGGACATGCCGGAGACGTTCGAGTCTGAGATCAAGCCGGATGATCTAACCCTGCTCAGCCACGATCGCCTGGAACAGCATCTGGCGGTCACCGGCATGTCGACCCGATGCAACCAGCAACTGGCTGCGGTGCTGCAACCGCTGACGCTGTCGGTTGCCGCACTGACCCAATGGCCGAATCCCTCGATCGATTCCAATCCGTTCGGCCCAAGCCAGTTGTCGCTGCACTTTGAAGCGGCAATCGAAGACATTCCGGTGTCGCTGGAAGTCCGCCTGATCCTGTTCAAATTGTTCGATCGTCTGGTGCTCTCGCGGCTTGAACCCGTCTACCAGCGGCTGCTCGATCAGCTTTCCGCTGCCGGCATCAGCCCGCTGGCGCTGCCGGATGCGGATCCGCCACGGGCGCAGAAGAAGACCGAGGCGCCGCCGGCGTCCGCTGCCCAGACTCCACCGGACGACGGCCCGCGGACTTCGAGCACCGGCGAAGGCCCGGCCGCCACCGGGGAAGACTTGCTCCTCGAGCTTTTGCTCGGCCTGGTCGCGATGCGCGGCGACAGCGCGCCCGAGGCGAAGACGCCGGTCGGCGGGGCGCGCACCGGCCGCTCGCCACCGACCAGTTCCGGCAGCATGCCGCCGCTTCCTCTTGTGAAAGCGATCGAAAGAGCGGCGCGCCGGATTGCCGAGGGCGGAAAATTGCCACCGCCACGCCAGTTCGCAGCCCAACTTCTGGCTGAAGCGCGCTATGCCGGCGAGAATCAGGCAGCCGACCCGGCCCAGGCGGCCACCGTCGATTTGGTAGGGCGGCTTTTCGACGTGGTGCTGCAGGACGCGCGTGTCGCCAAGCCCATGCAGCCGGTACTGCACCGCATGCAGGCTCCACTGACCCGGGCTGCGCTGCTCGATCCACGTTGCCTGTCCGACCCGCAGGACCCGCTGCATCGTGCCATGGACATGCTGGCAGATGTCTCGCTGGGCTGGTGCCGCAGCGCGGATCCCGAGGAGCGACAGCTCAAGCAGATCATGGAATCGGTCGATGCCATCGCTGCGGCTCCAGGAACCGCCGAACTGGCGAGCAGCATCGCTGTCCTGACCCAATTTCTCGAGAAGCAGCAGCGCCGGGCCGAAGTCGCGGAACAGCGCGTGGTCGACACGGCCAGCGGCCGCGAACGACTGGCCTATGCCCGCCAGAAGGTGCACCAGACGCTGTACGCGAAACTCGCGCAGGCGCCGGTATCGACGTGGCTGCGCAATCTTCTGACCCGGCCCTGGAGCAACTATCTGGTGCTGCTGTGGTTGCGTAACGGCGAGCAGTCCAGCACCTACACCGAAGCCGTGAACTTCGTCGACACGCTGCTTTGGTGCGCCAACACCAGCGCCAACCATATCGAAAGGCTGCGCATGCGCGCGATGCTCCCGGTCCTGGAAACCCAGCTCCGCACCGGCCTGGCGACCGTGGCCTATCACGACAAGGAGATCGCTCAGCTGATCGACGAACTGCGGGAGTTCTTTGCATTTCGCCTCGGCGAGAGTCCCGAGCCGGCGTTTCTTGAGGCAGAACCGCAGGAAAAGGCGAGTCCCGGAACTGCCATGGATGAAGCCAGGGTCGATGAAGACCAGCCGCAGCCCGGTGAACTGGATCCGGCTTTGATTGGCCGCATCGGGAAGGCCGAACCGGGGACCTGGTTCGAGTTCGGCCCGGTCGGGTCGAACGAGGCCGAACGTGCGAAGCTGTCTTGGGTGAGTCCCTATTCGGGCCGCTACCTTTTCGTCAACCGCAACGGCATGCGGGTAGCCGACCGCCGGCCTGATGAGATCGTCAGGGACCTGGAGCAGGATCTGGCGCGCATTCTGGAAAACGCAAATCTGCTGCAAGGCGCGCTCGACCAGATCCTCGGCCAGCTCCGTGACCAGATGGGCGGCGCCGTTCGAGGCCGGGAGCGGGCCAGTTGAGTCGCAACTTCTGCGTTTTCGCATGACTCACCCGATGAATTGTACCGACACCACCGGCCCAGTCGATCTATCAGTTGTCGTTGCCGACGTGGCCCGTGCGCTGGCCGAGGACGTCGGCGACGGCGACGCCTCGTCGAGCCTTGCCGAACAGCGACCCGCGGTTGCCCAGTTGTGGTCCAAGGATCGCGGCATCATCGCGGGCTGCCCCTGGTTCGAAGCCTGCTTTCGCGCCTTGGACCCGCACACGCAGTTCGACTGGAAGGTGACTGAAGGTCAGTCCATTCAGCCCGGACAGCTGCTGTGCCGTACTTCCGGTCAATCGCGGGCCTTGTTGAGCGCCGAGCGCAGCGCGTTGAACTTTCTGCAGGCGCTCTCCGGAACTGCCTCGCGCACGGCCCGCTATGTTGCGGCCGTGGCCGGCACCGGGGTACGGATTCTCGATACCCGGAAAACCCTCCCCGGACTGCGCTACGCGCAGAAGTACGCTGTTCGCGTCGGTGGCGGAGAAAATCACCGGATGGGCCTGTTCGACGCGGTAATGATCAAGGAAAACCATATTCAGGCACTCGGCTCGATCGCCAACGCTGTGAGTCGCGCGCGCGAGGTCTACCCCTCGCTGCCGCTGATCGTGGAAGTGGAAACGCTCGACGAGCTGGCCCAGGCCTTGGCGGCCGGTCCGGATCGTATTCTCATCGACGACTTCAGTCACGATCAGATGCGCGCGGCGGTCGAAATGAGCGCGGGGCGGATACCGCTGGAAGTATCCGGCGGCATCGACCTGGAAACGCTGCGCGCGGTCGCCGAGACCGGCGTTCAGTACATTTCCGTCGGCGCATTGACCAAGCACGTTCAGGCGATCGACTTTTCGCTGCGCTTCGAGGCCGCCTGAGGTGCTGGAGATATTGCTGCTGCTGTGGGTTGTCGCCGGCGCCGGCTGGTTCTGGTCGTCGAGCCAGGTCGCTAACGAGGCAGCGCGCGGGTTCGGCCGCACCGCCTGCGAGTCAGCCGGCGTGCAATGGCTCGACCAGAGCGTGCAGTTGATTGCCATGCGCCTGCGCCGACGACCCGATGGCTGGTTGGCCATCGAGCGCGAGTATCGGTTTGATTACAGCAGAGATGGCGAAACCCGTCAAAGCGGGCGGGTGACCCTGCTCGGCCGGCGCCTGCAGGCGCTCAGCGGCCCGGCCTGAGCCGGCTCCCGAGTCGCTGGCATCACCGGGACAGTGCCCGACCCGAGCAGCAATCGCCCGGAAACCGGCGCCGCCTCCAGCACTCTCCACGCGCAAGGCTTACCCAGCATGGATTGCGCAGGCCTCGGCGATGGCATCGGGAGTCTCGGCCCCCGACGACAGGAATAAAAACCAGTTCTACACAATTCACCGAATTAGCCGGAATCGGTGCAGCGTGGTCATGCAATCAGGCAGCGGAGACGCAGGATACCGATGAACGGACAGCGCATTGGTGCTGACGCTGGCGAGCGGGACACGGGCATTGCCGAGAGCGCTCGCGGGCGTACTACTTGACCACGCGCAGCTTGGGACCGGGCCGGGCAGCCGGCGCACCGTCGGACGCGCCGCCGCCATCCGGCGACGGGGGAGCCGTCGGGCCGCCATCGGGCGGCAGCATCATGCCCTGCCCGGTTTCCTTGGCGTAGATCGCCTCGACCGCAGCGACCGGCACTACGACGTGCTGGCTGACGCCGGAAAAACGGGCCTGGAAACGGATGTCCTCATTGCCCAACTCGAGGTACGCTACCGCACGACCGGCCACGTTGAGCACCACCTTGCCGTCCTTGATGACCGAGGGCGGCACGTCGACTCCCGGACTCTGGGCATCGACCAGCAGAAACGGCGTCATGCCGTTATCGTCGATCCAGGCGTGCATCGCCCGGATCAGATAGGGGCGATTGGATGTCATTACCGGCGTCTTGCTCACCGCATGGAACTCAGGAAGCGATGTCGTCGCGAAGCGCGCGTTCTTCCTGAGTCAGGCTGCGCGCGAAGGCCGGGTTGCGGAAGATCCGCTGGCCGTAGTCCTCGATCACCTTGGCCTCCCTGGGCAACTCGACGCCCAGCGACGGCAGGCGCCAAACGATCGGCGCGACTGCGCAATCGGCCAGACTCATTTCGGTGTTCAGGAAGAACTTGGAGCTCTTGAACACCGGCAGCGCCGCCAGCAGTTGCTCGCGCAGGCGCTTGCGCGCCGCTTCGGCCTGGGTCTTGGCGGCATGCTGAATGGTTTGGACCAGCGGCACCCAGTCGTGCTCGGTGCGCAGCATCGCCAGCCGCAGGCGGGCGCGGGCCAGCGGGTCGAGCGGCATCAGCGGCGGGTGCGGATAGCGCTCGTCGATGTACTCACTGACCACCGAGGCGGCGTACAGCACCAGATCCCGATCGACCAGAGTCGGCACCGAGTGGTACGGATTGAGTTCGACCAGCTCGGCCGGCGGATTGTTCGGGTCGACCGGAATCAGGTCGTAGCTGACGCCTTTGGCGGCGAGAACCAGACGCACCCGATGACAAACCGCGCAGTCGCGGGCGGAAAACAGGCTCAATGCGTTCCTGAGTCGCAGGCTTGCGGCCATCGATGGCTTCTCCTTGGCCGGAATATCGGCGGTGGTCCGGCCCGAAGGCCGGCTGACAAGCCTGTCACTCTAGCAAAAAGGCACCGAAATTCAAAGGAGTTCTGCTATTTACCTTGCATTTTCAGAAACTTACCGCCCGGCCGAGCTGCCAGCGGGCGGTCCGGCCGTCGTTCAATGGACGTCGCGCCAGTATTCCTGCTTGAGCAACCACGCCATCAGCGTGAAAAACGCGAGGAACAGAAGCACCCAGACGCCCATGCTCTGACGCTTCAGGGCGGCCGGCTCGCCGACATAGGTCAGGAAGGCGGTGATATCGCGGGCCACCTGATCGAACTGCTCGGCATTCAGACGGCCGGAACTGGCCAACTCCAACGCGCTGACATGGCTGGTCCCCTCGGCATCGCTGGTGTAGACCGCACGGGCCACGCCCTGAAGCTCCCAGAGCACATTGGGCATGCTCGCGTTGGCCAGAAGCGTGTTGTTCCAACCCATCGGCCGGGTCTCGTCGGCGTAGAACGACTTCAGGAAGGTGTAGGTCCAGTCGGGACCACCGGCCTTGCGCCGGGCAACCAGACTCAGATCGGGCGGCGCCTTGCCCAGCCACGCCTCGCCATCGCCCGGATCCATCGCCGAGACGATGGTTTCACCGAAGCCGGCGCTGCTGAAGTTCAGGTTCTGCATGACCTGCTCTTCGGTCAGACCGATATCCTCGGCCAGCCGCGAATAGCGCTGGTACTCCAGGCTGTGACAGCCGGCGCAGTAGTTCATGTACAGCGCCGCGCCACGCTGCAGCGAGGCCTGGTCGTTGAGGTTGACGTGCGACGACTGGAGGGCGCCGCCGCCGGCGGCCTGGGCGGAACCGAGCCCGAGCGCGGACAGCGAGACGATCAGCAGGATGGCGAGGCGCTTAGTCATGCGTGGTTACCCGGTCCGGCACCGGCTTGGTCGCGTCCATACGCGTCCAGATCGGCATGGAAATAAAGAAGGCGAAGTAGTAGAAGGTGAACAGTCGCGCCCAGAACGTCTGCGTCGCGCTTCCGGACTGCATGCCCAGCCAGCCCAGCACGACGAATCCGACCACGAAAATCGCCAGCAGCAGCTTGGTGATCGGGCCGCGAGAGCGAATCGACTTGACCGGGCTGCGATCCAGCCAAGGCAGCAGGAACAGGATCATCACCGCACCGCCCATGACGATCACCCCGAACAGCTTGTCCGGCACCGCGCGCAACATCGCGTAGTACGGCGTGAAGTACCACACCGGCTTGATGTGCGCCGGTGTCACCATCGGATCGGCCGGTATGAAGTTGTCGTACTCCAGGAACAAGTCGCCGAAGGTCGGGGCGAAGAAGATGATGAACGCGGCGATCATCAGGAAGAAGCCGACGCCAACCATGTCCTTGACCGTGTAGTACGGATGGAAGGCGATGCCATCGACCGGAATGCCATCGGCATTTTTCTTCTTCTTGATGTCCACGCCATCGGGATTGTTCGAGCCGACTTCGTGCAGGGCGCCCAGGTGCAGCACGACCAGCAGCAACAGCACCATGGGCAGTGCCACCACGTGCAACGCAAAGAACCGGTTCAGCGTGGCGTCCGACACCAGATAGTCGCCGCGAATCCACTCGGTCAAGCCCTCGCCGACCCACGGCACTGCGCCGAACAGGTTGATGATCACCTGAGCGCCCCAGTAGCTCATCTGGCCCCAGGGCAGCACATAGCCCATGAACGCCTCGGCCATCAGCGCCAGAAAGATCAGCATGCCGAGAATCCAGACGATCTCGCGCGGCTTCTGGTAGCTGCCGTAGATCATTGCCCGGAACATGTGCAAGTAGACGACCACGAAAAACGCCGAAGCGCCGGTCGAGTGCATGTAGCGGATCAGCCAGCCCCATTCGACGTCGCGCATGATGAACTCGACGCTGGCGAACGCCTCGGCCGCGGACGGCTTGTAGAACATGGTCAGCCAGATGCCAGTCACCAGCTGATTGACCAGCACCAGCATGGCCAGCGAGCCGAAGTAGTACCAGAGGTTGAAGTTCTTCGGCGCGTAGTACTCGGACAGGTGCTTGCGATAGAACGGCATCAGGCCGGGCGTACGCTCGGTAACCCAGTCAGAAGCGTTGTTGATCACGCGGGACAGCGAACTCATCACGCGGCTCCTTCAGTGTCGACGCCGATCAGGATGTGGTTGTCGTCGATGAAACGGTGTGGCGGCACCTTGAGGTTGGTCGGCGCCGGCACGCCGTCGTAGACGCGGCCGGCCAGATCGAAGCGCGAGTTGTGGCACGGGCAGTAGAAACCGCCCTTCCACTGCGCGTCGAACGGCTGCGGAGTCATTTCCGGGATGAAGGTCGGCGAGCAGCCCAGGTGCGTGCAGATGCCGACGATGACGCCGATTTCCGGCTTGATCGAGCGATGCGCATTGCTGGCATAGGCCGGCTGCTGCTCGGGGTTCTCGGAGTTGGGATCGCGCAGGCTGTCGTCCAGACTCGGCAGCTGGGCGAGTTGCGCCTCGCTGCGACGAATGATCCAGACCGGCTGGCCGCGCCATTGCGCGATCAGCCGCTGACCGACTTCGAGCTTGCTGATGTCCTGCTGGACGGGCGCTCCGGCCACCCGCGCCTTCGCGCTGGGCTGCCATGACGCGACGAACGGCACGGCGGCGAAACCGGCGCCGATCGCGCCGACAACGGCGGTGCTGGCGGTCAGGAATCGGCGGCGGCCCGTATTGACCTCTGGGTTGGTCATTCGGTTCTCCGAGCTGGAACGTTTGGTTGAGGTAACGGTTTGCAGTAGCGGGCCGCGATCGGGATCGGCGACACGCAAGACCGCTAGTTTACCGGAACCCTGAATCGGCCGACAACGACCACGAGCCCTGAACGACGTATGTCATCGAAAACACCGCCGAATCAGCCGCCATGGCGCTGCGTCAGCGGCTGCCGCCCGCGGTCAGGGCGCCGCGATAGCGGGCCGCCAGGATGTTGACCCGCTCGACATAGCGCTGGGTCTCCTCATAGGGCGGCACGCCGCCGTGCCGGTCGACCGCGCCTTCGCCCGCGTTGTAGGCCGCCGCCGCCAGGGTAATGTCGCCCTTGTAACGCTTCAGCAGCCAGGCCAGATAGGCGCTTCCGCCCTTGATGTTCTGCTCGGGCTGGTAGGGATCGCCCACCCCGAAGCGCTCCGCCGTGGCCGGCATCAGCTGCATCAGCCCCTGGGCACCCTTGTGCGAGCGCGCGTTGGCATTGAATGCGCTTTCGGCGTGGATCACGGCCCGAAGCAGGGCCTCATCGACCTGGTTGTCGACCGCAGCCGCGCGGATTTCGCTGCCGAACGCCTCGGTGTTCAGCCGCACGTTGCTGAAATCGACCGGCGCACGCAGCGCGCAGGCGAAACAGGTCTCGATGTAGGTGAACAACACCTTGGCGCCGCTGGCGCCGGCCGGCTTGACGTTGGTGTAGTGGGTCACTCCGTCGCGTTCGTATTTGTAGACCGCGCCCCGGCTGACCCGCGAGCCGGCCGTCGGTGTCGCGGCATCCAGCGTCTGGCCCGCCGGCGCGCTGCGAAAGGCGACCGAGCCGGCCGCCGCTGCCGATCCGCCATTCGCGCCAGCAACCCGTCGGCACGACTGACCGGCAACCGGCTGGCCGACATAACTGCGCACGCCATCGGCGCCCTCGCAGCGATACAGCGCATCACCGGCGGTCGACGCCGGGGCGCAGGCCAGCAGCGACAGACCGACAACCAGCAAGGACCCGATTCTGTTCACACCCGCTGAAACCTCGCGTCGACTGTTGGATAACAACGCTATGACCCACCGACAGCGGCCAGTACACTACTGTACATGCCGGCCGCGCAAGCGCAACGCCGGATTTTCACCCACCCATCAATTCCCGACCGGAGTAAGCGCCATGACCGGGAAATCCCCTGCCGCCGCGAGCGGCAAGCTGTTCATCAAAACCCACGGCTGCCAGATGAACGAGTACGACTCGGACAAGATGGCCGCCGTGCTGGCCGCCGAACACGGCCTGACGCTGACCACCGACGAGTCCGAGGCCGACGTGATCCTGGTCAACACCTGTTCGATCCGGGAGAAAGCCCAGGAGAAGGTGTTTTCCCAGCTCGGCCGCTGGAAGCCGCTGAAGAAGAAGAACGATCAGGTCATCATCGGCGTGGGCGGCTGCGTGGCCAGCCAGGAGGGCGACGCCATCCTCAAGCGCGCACCCTATGTCGATATCGTTTTCGGTCCGCAAACCCTGCACCGGCTGCCACAGCTGATCCAGGCACGCCGCGACACCGGCCAGCCGCAGGTCGACATCAGCTTTCCGGAGATCGAGAAATTTGACCGCCTGCCCGAGCCGCGCGCCGAAGGTCCGACGGCATTCGTGTCGGTGATGGAAGGTTGCTCCAAGTATTGCTCGTTCTGCGTGGTGCCCTACACCCGCGGCGAAGAGGTCAGCCGGCCGTTCGACGACGTGCTGCTGGAAGTCCACCAACTGGCCGAACAGGGCGTGCGCGAGGTCAACCTGCTGGGCCAGAACGTCAACGCCTATCGCGGCCTGATGAACGACGGCAGCATTGCCGACCTGGCGCTGCTGATTCGCGCCATCGCCGAAATCGACGGTATCGGCCGAATCCGCTACACCACCTCGCACCCGGTCGAGTTCAGCGACAGCCTGATCGAGGCGCACCGCGACGTGGCCAAGTTGGCCAGTTTTCTGCACCTGCCGGTTCAGGCCGGCTCGGACCGCATCCTGACCGCCATGAAACGCGGCCACACCGCGCTGGAATACAAGGCGCGCATCCGCAAGCTGCGCGAGGCCAAGCCCGGCATCTCGATCAGTTCGGACTTTATCGTCGGCTTCCCCGGCGAGACTGAGCGCGACTTCCAGGCCACCATGAAGCTGATCGAGGACATCGGCTTCGATCAAAGCTTCAGCTTTGTCTACTCCGCCCGCCCCGGCACGCCGGCCGCCAACCTGGCCGACGACACCCCGGAAAGCGAGAAGAAGGCCCGGCTCCAGCACCTGCAATCGACCATCGAGGCCAATGCCAGGCGGATTTCCCAGGCCATGGTGGGCACCGTGCAGACCGTGCTGGTGGAAGGCCCCAGCCGCAAGAGCCCGACCGAGATGACCGGCCGCACCGAGAACATGCGCTACGTGAACTTTCCGGCCCCGGCCCGGCTGATCGGCCAGTTCGTCGACGTGGAGATCACCGCGGCGCTGTCGAACTCGTTGCGCGGCACGGTGAGGCTCAACGGCGAATCCGAAGCGGCGTAACGCAACGGCGCCTGCGGCGCCGCCCCCTCTCTCCAAACCTCTCTCCCACGAGGGGAGAGAGGCTTTGGGATCCGGCATTGGCGGGGCATGAAGCTTCTCTCCCTCGATGGGAGAGGGGCTTTGGGATCCGGCGTTGGCGGGGCATGAAGCTTCTCTCCCTTGATGGGGAGAGAGGCTTTGGGATCCGGCATTGGCGGGGCATGAAGCCCCTCTCCCTCGATGGGAGAGGGGTTGGGCAGAGGGTGAAAGCCCTGCTGCCGAAGGCAGACAACAAACTGCGCGCACCGGCATTTGTGCGCGGGAGATCGGCGCCTGCGGCGCCGCCCCCTCTCTCCAAGCCTCTCCCCCACGAAGGGGAGAGAGGCTTTGGGATCCGGCATTGGCGGGGCATGAAGGCCCTCTCCCTCGATGGGAGAGGGGTTGGGCAGAGGGTGAAAGCCCTGCTGCCGAAGGCAGACAACAAACTGCGCGCGCCGGCATTTGTGCGCGGGAGCTCGGCGCCTGCGGCGCCGCCCCCTCTCTCCAAGCCTCTCCCCCACGAAGGGGAGAGAGGCTTTGGGATCCGGCATTGGCGGGGCATGAAGCCCCTCTCCCTCGATGGGAGAGGGGTTGGGGAGAGGGTGAAAGCCCTGCTGCCGAAGGCAGACAATAAACTGCGCGCACCGGAATTTGTGCGCGGGAGATCGGCGCCTGCGGCGCCGCCCCCTCTCTCCAAATCTCTCCCCTCACGAAGGGGAGAGAGGCTTTGGGATCCGGCGTTGGCGGGGCATGAAGCCCCTCTCCCTCGATGGGAGAGGGGTTGGGGAGAGGGTGAAAGCCCTGCTGCCGAAGGCAGACAACAAACTGCGCGCACCGGAATTTGTGCGCGGGAGATCGGCGCCTGCGGCGCCGCCCCCTCTCTCCAAACCTCTCCCCCACGAAGGGGAGAGGCTTCAGAGCATCAGCGCGGGCAGGTAGCCGCAATCGCCTCGCTGCCCGGCACACCGTAGCGCATGCGCCCGGTGTTACTGAGCACCAGGGTCTGCGCCTTGGCCGGACCGCGGCCATCGCACAGGGTGAACGTGACATTGCTGCCCGCAGTGCTGCCCGAACCCTGAAAAACGATGCGCTTGCGGCCTTCGGTGGAGCGCAGCCGTACCGTGCCACCGAGACCGGGCTGTTTGTTGACGATCGATTCATCGGCATCGCGCTCGCGGTTGCCGTTGCGGTCGACAAACACCAGCCAGCCGCCGCTCCATTCGGCGCTGTCGATGCAGGCATCGTCCACCGCCGGGCACAGCACCGTGCGCATGCCGGTGACCGTGGACTTGTTGAGCGCCACCACGAAACTGTTCAGCAGGTTGGATCGAGCCTCTTGCGCCCGTCCCGCCTCAAGGGCATTGCTCACCATCGGCAACGCCCCGGCGGCCAGAATGGCGGCGATGGCCAGCGCCAACATCAACTCGATCAGCGTGAAGCCGGCGAACAAGACAGTGCGATTCCGAGTACGTTCAAGTGACATAGTGGCTGCTCCGACAAGGTCGAAACCAGCCTAGGACCGGCCATGACACCGATGAATCGGCCCGCATCCCGATGACCGGTAGGACTTTCCCCCATCCGCCGCTGCGAATCCCGGCCACTCGCCCGCAACCTGCTCACCGTCGGCCCGCGCCCGGTGCACGACCCACAAACCACCACGCCAACCACGCCCTCCGCATCCCCGACGAATCGCCGCCGCACCCAGCATCGCTCTGGGCCACGCCCGCGACCCGGATCTTCCAGCCTTCCGGAACCGACGCGCGTCGCCGCGCCGCGTGGTGGCAGACGACCGTGGACGAGGGGATTTCTGCATAACCGGCTTCAGGCCCACAGGCCGGATCGGTCGGCTCGGTATAATCGGCGTTTTGCCGCGTCCGACATGTCCGAACGTTTTCAGCTTGTGGCGCCCTATCAGCCGGCCGGCGACCAGCCGGCAGCGATTGCGCGGCTGATCAAGGGCTTCGAATCGGGGCTGGCGCATCAGACCCTGCTCGGCGTGACCGGCTCGGGCAAGACCTTCACCATCGCCAACGTGGTGCAGGCGGTCCAGAAGCCCACCCTGGTGATGGCGCCCAACAAGACACTGGCCGCGCAGCTTTACGGCGAGTTCAGGCAGTTCTTCCCGCACAACGCGGTAGAGTATTTCGTCAGCTACTACGATTACTACCAGCCCGAGGCCTACGTCCCCTCGTCGGACACCTACATCGAAAAAGACGCCTCGATCAACGAGCACATCGAGCAGATGCGCCTGTCGGCCACCAAGGCGTTGCTGGAACGCAAGGACGCGCTGATCGTCGCCTCGGTGTCGGCGATCTATGGTCTGGGCGATCCGAACGAATACTTCCGCATGGTGCTGCATCTGGTGCGCGGCGAGCACATCGACCAGCGCGAGCTGATCCGGCGACTGACCGAGATTCAGTACACCCGCAACGAGTTCGAGCTGCGTCGCGGCTGTTACCGCGTGCATGGCGAAGTGATCGACGTGCATCCGGCCGAGTCGGAGATGGTGGCGCTGCGCATCGAGTTGTTCGACGGCGAGATCGAGAATCTGACGTTGTTCGACCCGCTGACCGGCGAAGCCATCAACAAGGTGCCGCGCTACACCATCTATCCCAAATCGCACTACGTGACCACCCGGCGCACCGTGCTGGACGCCATCGAGACCATCAAGGCCGAGCTCAAGGACCGGCTGGAACAGCTGTATGCCGCCAACAAGCTGGTGGAGGCGCAGCGGCTCCAGCAGCGCACCCAATACGACATCGAAATGATGGCCGAGGTGGGCTACTGCCAGGGCATCGAAAACTACTCCCGCCACCTCACCGGCCACATGCCCGATGAACCGCCGCCCTGCCTGTACGACTACCTGCCACCGGACGCGCTGCTGGTGCTCGACGAATCGCACGTCACCGTTCCGCAGATCGGCGGAATGTTCAAGGGCGACCGCTCGCGCAAGCAGACCCTGGTCGATTTCGGCTTTCGCCTGCCCTCCGCGCTGGACAACCGGCCACTGAAGTTCGAGGAATGGGAACGGCGCGCGCCGCGCAGCATCTTCGTGTCGGCCACGCCATCGGCCTACGAGCTGGACAAATCAGGCGGTGAGGTGGTTGAACTGGTGGTCCGCCCGACCGGACTGATCGACCCGGAAGTGGAAATCCGCCCGGTCGCCACCCAGGTCGACGATCTGCTGTCGGAGATCAATCTGCGGGTCGCCGCCGGCGACCGGGTGCTGGTCACCACGCTGACCAAGCGCATGGCCGAAAACCTGACCGAATATCTGGCCGAACACGATGTGCGGGTGCGCTACCTGCACTCGGACATCGAAACCGTGGAGCGGGTGGAGATCATCCGCGACCTGCGGCGCGGCGTGTTCGACGTGGTGGTCGGCATCAACCTGCTGCGCGAAGGCCTGGACATGCCCGAAGTGTCGCTGGTGGCCATCCTGGACGCCGACAAGGAAGGTTTTCTGCGCTCGACCGGCGCGCTGATCCAGACCATCGGCCGGGCGGCGCGCAACGTGCGCGGCAAGGCCATCCTGTATGCCGACAGGGTGACCCGGTCGATGCAGGCGGCGATCGACGAAACCGACCGGCGCAGGGCCAAGCAGGTCGAATACAACCTGGCCCACGGCATCACCCCGACCACCATCATCCGCCCGGTCACCGACATCATGGAAGGCGCCCGACCCGAGCCGGACGCCATTCGAGGTCGCGGAAAAGCCCGCAAGGTAGCGGACTCCGCCGAGCACTACGATGCTCTGGATCCGGCGGCACTGGCCAGGCGCATCGCCGAGATGGAGCAGCGGATGTACCGTCACGCCCGCGATCTGGAGTTCGAGCAGGCCGCCCAGCTGCGCGACCGGATCCACAGCATCAAGGAGCGCGCCCTGATCGGTTGAGCCGTGGCGGTCGCGGTGAATCAGCGCGGCCGCATCTGCGCGCTCCATCAGCGCGCCCCGACGGTAGCCGCACAGGCTGGCGCGACGCTCGCCACCCGCCACGCGGCCGAAGCTCGCGCGCCAGGCCCGACGCCCCGTTCAGCCGCCCGGGTGTTGACGACTGCGGCCAAGATCGCCATCATATACAGCTCGCCCGAATAGCTCAGCCGGTTAGAGCACTTGACTGTTAATCAGGGGGTCGTAGGTTCGAGTCCTACTTCGGGCGCCAGATTACGGAGCCTCCGGCTTCAAACTAAAAACCCGCCTTTCGGCGGGTTTTTTGCGTCCGTGCTCCATCACGAAGCAAGCGCCAAACCTACTGACGCTGTCACGACGACGTCCCCCCGCTTTGAGTAGCGGGACGGTTTAGAGTCCGGGTCACTGTAACTGCTTTGCATAGGCGGCGGGTGTCAGCCCGCCCAACGCCTTCTTCGGCCGCTCCTCGTTGTATTCCCGCCGCCAGCGTT
>Ga0209346_1000147_pt1 | contig 96840 bp, 83 predicted proteins | sample AutmiccommunBRH9_FD_187381 | JGI IMG/M metagenome (GOLD analysis project Ga0209346, IMG submission 187381) | Deep subsurface microbial communities from Mt. Terri, Switzerland - Autotrophic microbial communities BRH/9 (SPAdes) (version 2) | ecosystem: Environmental > Aquatic > Deep subsurface >...
CTCATCCAGGTGCGGCAACAGCGCCTCAAACTTCGCCCGCAACGTGTCGATCATCTCGAGTGCGATAGCCATACCCCATGATCCCACCCACAACAGTACTAGACGTGCTTATTTACTCGCGTGTCCTAAGGAGGAGGGTCGCGACAAGGTGGTCGCGGTCGGCGTCATGGAGGCGACTCACGCTCAAAGGCGCCCGTCGCCCGACGCGGCCGTCGGTACGCCCCCGGAATACGTCAACAGGGGATAGCGCGCCGTCCTCGCGTGACCCCGCGTCGGCCGTGGGACCTAGACTGGTGCCTCCATGGATGCACTCTTCGACATCGCGTCCGGCGGCTCCTCCCCCCTGATTGAGGGTCTCAACCCCGAGCAGGCCCAGGCCGTTGTCTACGACGGCCCGGCACTCCTCATCTTTGCGGGAGCAGGCTCGGGCAAGACGCGCGTACTGACACACCGCATTGCCTACCTGCTCGAATCCGGACGCGCGCGGCCGCACGAGGTGCTCGCCATCACGTTCACCAACAAGGCCGCCGGTGAGATGCGCGAACGCGTTCAGGCGCTCGTGGGTCCCGAGGCCAGGCAGATGTGGGTCTCGACCTTCCACTCCGCGTGCGTGCGCATGCTGCGACGCGACTACGAACTCGCTGGACTCAAGTCGACCTTCTCGATCTACGACACCACCGACTCCGTCGCCGTCATGAAGCTCGTGATGAAAGAGCTTGACATCGATCCCAAGAAGTTCACGGCGAAGGCGCTGCTGGGCCGCGTCGGGAACTTCAAGGACGAACTGATCGAGCCCGACGTGGCGGCCGCTGGAGCGGAGGCGGCCTCCCGGTACTCGATCGACCATGCGGCGGGCAGGGCGTACGGCGCCTACCAGCGTCGTCTTGAGGCCGCCAACGCGGTCGACTTTGACGACATCATCGTGCGGACCGTTCGGCTGATCCAGAATCACCCCGAGGTGGCGGCGCGATACCGCGCCCAGTTCAGGAACGTGCTCGTCGACGAGTACCAGGACACCAACCACGCGCAATACGTGTTGGTTCGCGAGCTGGTGGGGGACAGCGGTAACTTGACCGTGGTCGGAGACGCAGACCAGTCGATCTACGCCTTCCGCGGCGCCACGATCCGCAACATCCTGGAGTTCGAGAAGGATTATCCGGACGCCGAGGTGATCCGGCTTGAGCGCAACTACCGGTCGACCCAGAATATCCTGAGCGCGGCCAACGCGGTCATCTCGAACAACGTGGGCAGGCCGCCCAAGAACCTGTGGACGAATGCCGGCGCCGGCGAGCGCATCATCGGCTACGCGGGCGACACGGAGCAAGACGAGGCGGTGTTCATCGCCGGCGAGATCCGGCGGCTCACCACCGCGGAGAACGTGGCCCCCGCCGACATCGCCATCATGTATCGCGCCAACTCGCAGTCGCGGGCCATCGAGGAGCGCTTCATCCGCGCTGAGATCCCCTACAAGGTGGTGGGAGGCACGCGGTTCTACGAGCGCCGCGAGATCAAGGACATGCTGGCCTACCTCGCCGCCGTGGTGAACGAGGACGACGACGTCGCTACCAGGCGCGTCATCAACACTCCCAAGCGCGGCATCGGCGACACCACCGTCGACGCGATCGAGAGGCTGAGGCGCGACCTCACCCTCGAGGCGCAGCGGGCCGGGCAACCGGGGGTGAGCTTCGGCACGGCGCTGCGGCAGGCGGAGGGCCTCAACCTCGCGGCCCGCTCGGCGCGGCCCGTGGCCGAATTCGTGGCGCTCATGGATGACTTGCGCTCGCTCGCGGCTGACAACGGACCGGCGGGCGTCCTCGACGCGATCGCCGACCGCTCAGGGATGCTGCGGCAGATGCGCGCGAGCGAGGATCCGCAAGACTCCGGCCGCATCGAGAACATCATGGAGCTGGTCGCGGTGGGGCGCGAGTTCACCGAGGAGAACGCCGACGGGACGCTGGCCGACTTCCTGGAGAAAGTCGCGCTCGTGGCCGATGCCGACCAGATTCCGGATGACGACGGTTCGGGCGGCGTGGTCACCCTCATGACATTGCACACGGCCAAGGGGCTTGAGTTTCCCGTGGTGTTCGTCGTGGGCCTCGAAGACGGCACCTTCCCGCACATGCGCTCAATCGAGTCCGGCGACGTGAAGGACCTTGAGGAAGAGCGCAGGCTCGCCTACGTGGGCTTCACGCGGGCCCGCGAGCGCTTGTACCTGACCCGCGCCGAGGTGCGTTCAGCGTGGGGAGCGCCACAGTATCTTCCCGTGTCCCGTTTCGCGGAGGAGATTCCGGCCGACCTCGTCGAGTGGAAGCGTTCGGAGACATCGATGTCCTCGCTGCGCGCGCGCACCGAGCGGCGCGGCGGCGGCGGCTGGTCAAGCACCCACGGTGGCGGGGCGTACGGAGGCAGTCAGGACCGCGAGGACGGCAACACGTACGCGAGGGCTGGCGCCGTGAAGTCCACGCGCGTGCCCCCCAGCCCGCCTGGTACGCCGGACGGCGACGCGGGCTTTGAGGTAGGAGACCGCGTCACCCACGACAGCTTCGGAATGGGCAAGGTGGTCGGCACCGAGGGTGCTGGCCGGCACGCGGTCGTCAAGGTCGACTTCGGGGCCGCCGGCATCAAGCGGCTGGCCTTGCGTTTCAACGCGATCTCCAAGCTGTAGCAGGGCCACAACCGGTCCGACGGTTGGTGAACGGACGCCAGAAGGCAGTGGCCCGCCGGTAGTCTGGGACCTAGTTCCCACGAAAGGATCCCCGGTGGAAAGCAAGACGTCCAAGGTATCGATTGTTGGCGCAGGCGCGGTGGGCGCCACGCTCGCGTACGCAGGCCTCATGCGCGGTTTCGCGCGCACCGTCGCGCTCTTCGACATCAACAAGGCGAAGGTCGAGGCGGAGGCGCTCGACCTGTCCCAAGGCATTCAGTTCATGCCTGAGGCCAATGTGATCGGCTCGAACGACATCACGGTGTGTGCCGATTCCGACGTGGTGGTCATCACCGCAGGAGCGAAGCAGCAGCCCAGCCAGTCCCGGCTTGAGTTGGCCGAGGCGACGATCGGCCTCATGGACAAGATCATTCCGCCCCTCATCGCCGTGTCCCCGAACGCCATCTACATCCTCGTGACCAACCCCGTCGATGTCGTGACGTATGCCGCGCTCAAGGCATCCGGGATGAGCCCAGCGCAGATGTTTGGCTCGGGCACCGTGCTTGACTCCTCGCGCTTGCGCCACCAGATTGCGCGCGAGTGCGGCGTGGCCGTGGGCAACGTGCACGCCTACATCGCGGGCGAGCACGGGGACTCCGAGGTCGCGCTGTGGTCGTCCGCGAGTATCGGCGGGGTGCCGCTCACGGAGTGGCACGACGCCGATGGCCGGGTCATCATGACGCCCGAAGTGTGCGAACGGATTCATCGCGACGTCACACGCTCGGCCTACCAGATCATCGCGGGCAAGGGCGCAACCAACTACGCCATCGGAATCGCTGGCGCGCGCATCGTCGAGGCCGTTCTTGGCGACCAGAACCGGGTGCTACCGATCTCGACCCTGGTCGATTACCCGGGCGTCGGCGAGGTGTGCATGTCCGTGCCGGCGGTCGTGGGCCGCAGCGGCATCAAGCACCGGGTGGACGTCCGCATGAACGAAGTGGAGAGGGCTGGTCTCGAGGCCTCCGCCCGCTCGATCCGCGAGGTTGCTGAGCGCTTCGTAGCCGTCTAGCGCGCGATTCCGGCCGGTGGCCTTGCGCCGCCGCCGGGGCCCTACCGCGCCGACCCGGCTCGGCAGTGAATCCACCCATGGGAAACCGGCGACTCCGGCCACCTCTAAAGTGGGATGACTGCCCAAGAAGAGCGACCACGATGAGGTGTGTGATGAGCGAGCAGACCAGCACGCGCGAGAACTTCCGCCGCGCGACCGTCCCTGATGAGAGCGGCTTCTTCGGCGCCTACGGTGGGCAGTTTCTCCCGCCGCAGCTCGAGGGCCCGTTCGCCCAGATCACGACGGCCTATCACGAGATCGAAAACGACGCGGCGTTCATCAACGAGCTGCGCTACATCCGGACGCACTTCCAGGGACGGCCGACGCCGGTCTACCACGCACGCACCCTGTCGCTGCAGAACGGCGGCGCGCAGATCTACCTCAAGCGCGAGGACCTGAACCACACCGGCGCGCACAAGCTCAACCACTGCATGGGTGAGGGCCTGCTCGCCAAGTACATGGGCAAGAAGAAGCTCATCGCCGAGACGGGCGCCGGGCAGCACGGCGTCGCGCTGGCGACGGCCGCGGCGCACTTCGGCCTCGAGTGTGAGATCCACATGGGCCAGGTCGACATCGAGAAGCAGGCGCCGAACGTCAGCCGCATGCAACTGCTCGGTGCGACGGTGGTCCCGGTCACGCACGGGCTGCGCACGCTCAAGGAGGCCGTCGACTCGGCGTTCGAGGCGTACCTCGCCGACTACGAGAACTCGATCTACTGCATCGGCTCCGTCGTGGGTCCGCACCCGTTCCCGATGATGGTCCGCGACTTCCAGAAGGTCGTCGGCATCGAGGCCCGCGAGCAGTTCCACGAGATGACCGGCAACCTGCCCGACGTCGTCGAGGCCTGTGTCGGCGGCGGATCCAACGCGATCGGCATCTTCTCGGCGTTCCTCGACGACCCGGTCGAGCTCATCGGCGTCGAGCCGCTTGGCCGAGGGACGGCCGTCGGCGACAACGCCGCGACGATGACCTACGGCATGCCCGGCGTCATCCACGGGTTCAAGTGCTACCTGCTGCAGGACGAGGAGGGCCAGCCGTCGCCGGTGTACTCCTGCGCGAGCGGCCTTGACTACCCGGGCGTCGGCCCGGAGCACAGTCACCTCAAGGACACCGGGCGGGTGCGCTACGTCACGGCGACGGACGACGAGTGCCGCGACGCCTTCTTTGCGCTGAGCCGCAAGGAGGGCATCATCCCCGCGCTCGAGAGCGCGCACGCCGTCGCGCACGCCCTGATCACCGCCCGCGAGATGGGCACCGGGACCGTGCTGGTGAACCTCAGCGGACGCGGCGACAAGGACATGGACTACGTCATCGAGAACTGGGGCATCGGCCAGGATGGCTGAGTGACCGAGGCACGTTCACCGGCAGTGCAAGCTAGCCCGCTCCGAAGGGGGAGGCTCCGGGGGAGGTCCCTCGCGTGGGGGACGGCAAGTTTCGGCGCGCGGGTGTGGGCATCGGCCGCCCGAGCGGGCACGATGGGGGGATGAGCGCGCTTCGCACCTACTTCACCCCGGTATGGGATCCAGGTACCTGGGCGGCGATCACCTACCTCGTGCTCGGCCTTCCCATGTCGATCCTGTGGTTCTCCTACGTAGTGGTGATGTACTCGGTGGGACTGTCGCTGGCGATCGTGTGGGTGGGTGTTCCGATCCTGATCATCACGCAATGGACTTTGCGGCCCATTGGAGCGGTCGAGAGAAGATCGATCAACGCGCTCCTGCATGCGGGCGTCATGCCCGTTGCGGGGCGCATGACTGCCACGGCCGACCAGCGTATGGCCACCGCCGAGCGGTGGCGCGTGTGGCTGCAAAACCTGTGGCGCGACGGTCCAAGTTGGCGCGCCCTGATCTGGGTCACGGCCCGCATCGTGATGGGCCCGGTGAGTTTCGTGCTCGCGGTGGCGGCGGTGGCGGTTCCGTTCGCGCTACTGGCCACGCTTGCCGTTGCGGTGACGCATGTCCTGGGCATCGTCCCCGTGAACGGCGAGAACCAGACCGCGATCGACATCGTCGATACGGTCGCGTACTGGGTGGCCGTGGGTTCGCCGGCGATCATCTTCGCTGTGCCCACGTTGGCGTGGATGGTGCGCGGTCTTGCCATCACGCACCGCGTATTCGCGCGGTGGGCGCTCGGACCCGGAGCCGACGAATTGGTGCAGGCCGCCACCGAGAGAGCCGAACTTGCCGAACAGCAGATTCGCATCGACCAGGAACTTCACGACTCGATCGGCCACATGATCACGATGAACATCATTCAGGCGGGCGCGGGAGCGCACGTCTTTGACACCGACCCGGAGTTTGCGCGCCAAGCGCTGAAGACCATTGAGGAGCGGGGCCGGGCGGCCATGGGCGAACTCGACCGCATCATCGCCGTCATTCGCGGCGACCAACCCGAGACTCGTGCTCCGCTTCCGGGCATCGCGGACATCGGACGCCTCATTGAAGAGTCGCGTACCGCGGGCATGGATGTGTCCTACGAGGCCGAGTTCCCGCAGGCCCCCGCCGCCGTGGGCCGGGCGGCGTTCACGGTGGTGCGCGAGGCGCTGACGAACGCGGCGCGCCATGCGCCCGGAGCGCCCGTCTCCGTAAGGATCGCGCAAGACGCCGACGCCTTGGGGATCGAAGTGGTGAACGGGAAGCCTTCCGCGGGCGCGCACCTTCCCCACGGCGGCGGAGGCCGCGGGCTGTCGGGCATTCGCGACCGCATCACGCTGCTGGGCGGCAGGTCTTCGGCGGGTCCGGAGAAGGGTGGCTTCGCGGTGCGCGCGTTGCTGCCGCTGCAGGCCACCCTCACCGAAGAGGTACTTGACGAGTCCTCGCCGTGGGCTCGGTTGCGGGAGAAGGTGTCCGCGTGAGAATCGTGATCGTCGACGACGACCCCTTGGTACGCATGGGGCTCAAGGCCATCGTCGGTTCGGAGTTGGGCTGGGACGTCGTGGCCGAGGCGAGCGACGGCCGAGAGGCGCTCGCCGTCGTGGATGAACATCGTCCGGACGTCGTTCTCATGGACATCCGCATGCCCCACATGGACGGGCTTGAGGCGACTCGGGCGATCACCGCGGGGGCGTCGGGTGCGAAGGTGATCGTGCTCACCACCTTCGAGGTGGACGAGTACGTGTTTGAGGCGATGCGAGCCGGGGCTTCCGGGTTCGTGCTCAAGCGTGTGCCCCCCGCCGAGTTGATCGAGGCCGTGCGGGTGGTCGCGGCGGGTGAGTCGATGCTGTTCCCGTCGTCAACCCGCCGGGTGATCGAACGCTTTGCCACGCCCACCAGCGTTGCCGAGATGCTCGACCTCACCGAACGCGAGGGCGACGTGCTGCGCCTCTTGGCGCGGGGCCTGTCCAACGGCGAAATCGCTGCCGAACTGTTCGTCTCAGTCGAGACCGTCAAGTCTCACGTGGCGTCGATCCTCATGAAGCTGGGCGTGCGAGACCGCACGCAGGCAGTGATCGTTGCCTACGAGTCGGGGTTCGTCACTCCGGGGGCCCCGGAGTAGTTGCCACCGCCTGGGCGGCGGCGCGCGGTCGGTCGCGCGCCCGCGGCTAGGCTGGGGGCATCGTCCCCATGGTCGCGCTGACCGCGCGCCCCAAAGCGTCAAGGAATCCGATGGACCTCTTCGAATACCAAGCGCGCGACATGTTTGAGAAGCACGGTGTTCCCGTGCTCCCGGGCATCGTCGCCACCACCCCAGCCGAGGCACGCGCCGCGGCAGAGAAGCTGGGCGGCACTGTCGTCGTCAAGGCGCAGGTCAAGGTGGGAGGCCGCGGCAAGGCCGGCGGCGTGAAGGTGGTGCACAACCCCACCGACGCCGAGGCCGCGGCCCAGGCCATCCTCGGCATGGACATCAAGGGCCACACGGTCCATAAGGTGATGATCGCCGGGGGCGCCAAGATCGCGCAGGAGTTCTACTTCTCCGTGCTCTTGGATCGCTCCGAGCGTCAGTACCTGGCCATGTGTTCCGTCGAGGGCGGCGTGGAGATCGAGGTACTCGCGGTCGAGCGTCCCGAGGCGCTTGCCAAGGTCGCGATTGACCCCATCGTCGGCATCGACGCTGCCAAGGCCGCCGAGATCGTGGCGACCGCTGGCTTCTCTGCAGACCTGGCGGGACCCGTCGCCGCGGTCATCGAGAAGTTGTGGCTGGTCTACCGCGACGAGGACGCCACCCTGGTCGAGGTCAACCCGCTGGTCCTCACCGAGGGCGGCGAGATTATCGCGCTTGACGGCAAGGTCACCATCGACGAGAACGCAGGCTTCCGCCAGAGCGAGCACGAGGCGCTTGAGGACAAGGACGCCGCGGACCCGCTCGAGGCACAGGCCAAGGCCCTGAACCTCAACTACGTGAAGCTCGACGGCGCCGTGGGCATCATCGGCAACGGTGCGGGGCTCGTGATGTCCACGCTCGATGTGGTCGCGTACGCCGGCGAGCAGTACGGCGGGGTCAAGCCCGCCAACTTCCTCGACATCGGTGGCGGCGCGTCCGCGACCGTCATGGCGAACGGGCTGCACGTCATCCTCCACGATCCTCAGGTCAAGAGCGTGTTCGTCAACGTCTTTGGCGGAATCACCAGTTGCATCGAGGTGGCCAACGGCATCGTCGGCGCGCTTGAGGCGATCGGCGACGAGGCCACGAAGCCGCTCGTCGTCCGTCTTGACGGCAACTCCGTGGAGGAGGGCCGCGCCATCCTGGCGGCCGCCAACCACCCGCTCGTGATCATCGAAGCCACCATGGACGGCGCCGCGGCCAAGGCCGCCGAGCTTGCCGCCTCGGCCGCCTAAGGAGCAAATCATGGCAATCTTCCTCACCGCAGCATCCAAAGTCATCGTCCAGGGCATGACCGGCACGGAGGGCATCAAGCACACCACGCGCATGCTGACCTCCGGGACCAAGATTGTCGGCGGCGTCAACCCGCGCAAGGCCGGCACCACGGTCGACTTCGACATCAACGGCGCGACCGTATCCATCCCGGTGTTCGGCACCGTCGCAGAGGCGATGGCAGCGACGGGCGCCGACGTGTCGGTGCTCTTTGTGCCGCCGCCGTTCACCAAGTCCGCCGTCATCGAGGCAGTCGATGCGGGAATGCCGCTCGCCGTGATCATCACCGAAGGCGTCCCCGTCAAGGACACCGCCGAGTTCTTTACGTACGCGCAGTCGAAGGGCACGCGCCTGATCGGCCCCAACTGCCCCGGACTCATCACCCCAGGCCAGTCCAATGTGGGCATCACGCCCGCCACCATCACGGGCCCCGGCAAGATCGGCCTGGTGTCCAAGTCCGGCACCCTGACCTACCAGATGCTCTTCGAGTTGCGGGACATTGGCTTCTCCACTGCCGTGGGCATCGGCGGCGACCCGATCGTCGGCACCACGCACATCGATTGCCTGGAGGCGTTCCAGAATGACCCCGAGACCGTCGCGATCGTCATGATCGGCGAGATCGGCGGCGACGCGGAGGAACGCGCGGCCGCGTACATCAAGGACCACGTCACCAAGCCCGTGGTGGGCTACGTCGCTGGCTTCGAGGCTCCCGAAGGCAAGACGATGGGCCACGCCGGCGCGATCGTGTCCGGCTCCGCTGGCACCGCTCAGGCCAAGAAGGAGGCCCTTGAGGCCGCAGGCGTGAAGGTGGGCAAGACGCCGTCCGAGACCGCGCAGCTGATGCGGGACATCCTCGCCCCGTAGTCCGTCGAGACTAGATCGACTCGCCGTTTCCCTTGCGCGGCGGCCAATTCGACGATCCGAGTTCACTTGAGATCGTTCTCGCGGCCTCACGGAGTTGGTTGAGGGCGACGCCCGACGGGGGAAACTCGGTGGTGGGCATCACGACACCTATGGCGGCGATCACCGCACCTGAGCGATCCGCGATAGGCGCCGCCATGCACGATTCGCCGAGCACCGCTTCGTCCTTCTCCGATGCGCTGGCAGTCATGACGATGTCGGCAAGGACGGGGACAAGTTCTGCGGGATCGACGATGGTGTCCCCTGTGAGGCTCCGCAGTCCTCCCGCCATCAACTCCGCTGCCCAGGCGGGGTCATACGCGAGGAGCACCTTGCCGAGTGCGGATGCGTGGGCGGGGATGGTCAGTCCCGTCTCGTACATGTGCTGGCCCCCATCGGGGCGACGGTTGTGGTGGATGATCAGCACTTCATCAAACAGCGTGACGCCGAGCCTCGTCGAAAAGCCTGTGCGGCGGGCGAGCTCGCGGGTCCACCGCATCGCGCGGGCCCGCACCTCGTGAGTGTCCAGGTAGACGTTCGAGAGCTTGAGGAGGGCGGGGCCAAGCCGATATCGATTCGACCCCGGCTCCTTGGCGACGAGCCCGTGTTCGGCGAGCGATTTGACGATGCCGTGAACGGTCGACGGTGCGAGGTCAAGCTCGGATGCGAGCTCCGTGATCCCGAGGTGGCGGGCGCCCTGAAGCGCTTGCAGCACGCGCGCCGCGCGGTCAATCGCTTGGATCATTTTCCGGCCTCCGAGGTGAGACACATTATGGCCTGGACCGCGACTCGCCGTGGCCCTTGACACGGCGAGTATTCGAAGTATATTCGATAATGTCGAAAAGCGTTCCAATGACGGGACGTCGCGGCGGGTGGTCGCAGCGGCGAATCCTGCTGTTCAAAGGGGTGCAGATGGATGACAACAGTCGGTGGCAAAAGTTCGCCGCCGACTTCTCGGGTACGGCCTTCCTCGTGTTTGTTGGAGTCGGCTCTGTGCCCGCAACTCTCATGATCAACGGCGATGCGCCGTTCACGATGGCGGATCTTGGCATGATCTCGCTCGCGTTTGGCACCATCGTCATGGTGACGGTGTACGTGTTTGCGTACATCTCGGGCAACCACATCGGCCCGGCCGTGACGTGTGGCCTGGCGGCGAAGTCCAGTGGCAACAGTGGCCGGTCTATGTCATTGCCGAGCTGGTCGCCGGCCTTCTCGCAGCACTCGCCTTCGGGCTCATCGCACACACCAAGGCCGACAAGGCCCTGGCCGAGGCTTAGGAGAATTCAATGAAGAAACTCATCAATGCGCCGGAGACGGTGCTGGCAGACGCCCTTAAGGGCATCGACGCGGGCGACCCCAACGTGCGGGTCGACCACGTCAACCGCGTGATCTACCGCGCCGCCCCCAAGGCAGACGGCAAGGTCGCACTCGTGTCGGGTGGCGGCTCAGGTCACGAGCCACTTCACGGCGGATTTGTCGGTTTCGGAATGCTCGACGCCGCGTGCGCGGGTGAGGTGTTCACCTCGCCCACTCCCGACCAAATGCAGGAGGCCACGAAGGTGGTCGACCGAGGTGCGGGAGTGCTCCATATCGTCAAGAATTACACCGGCGATGTCATGAACTTCGAGATGGCAGCGGAACTCGCTGTGGCAGAAGCCGGAGTCGAAGTAGCCGCCGTCGTCACCAACGATGACGTGGCGGTTAAGGACTCGCTCTACACGGCAGGACGTCGCGGCGTGGGCATAACCGTGCTGCTCGAGAAGATTGTGGGTGCGGCCGCCGAAGAGGGCCGCGACCTGGCCGCCGTCAAGGAGATCGCCGAGCGGGTCAACGCACACGGTCGATCCATGGGAATGGCTCTCACGAGCTGCACGGTGCCTGCCGCCGGAAAGCCCACGTTCGACCTGCCCGACGACCAAATGGAGATCGGTGTCGGTATTCACGGTGAGCCTGGACGTCATCGTGTCGATCTGGGCTCCGCCAAGGAGATCGCCGCGCAACTCGTCGAGCCGATCCTCGACGACCTTGACATGACGGGAGCGCCTGCAATCGTCATGCTCAATGGCATGGGAGGCACTCCTCAACTGGAGCTTTACCTCATGTACGGCGAGGTGGCGGCCCTCCTCGAGAAGGCGGGCGTTTCCGTTGCCCGCACTCTTGTTGGCAACTACATCACGTCCCTGGACATGGCGGGTTGTTCGGTCACGGTACTCAAGGCCGACGACGAGATGCTTGGTCTGTGGGACGCCCCCGTGCAAACTGCAGGCCTTCGCTGGGGCCGCTAGAAAGGGAATGACCGTGACTGAAGGAACCATAACCATCGACGATGCTGTGGCGTGGCTGGGTAGTTTCGCCCGCCAGGTCACCGAGCAGAGGGACTACCTCACCGAGTTGGACTCCGCGATCGGCGACGCCGACCACGGGGCCAACATGGCTCGTGGGATGACCGCTGTGATGGGCAAACTCGAGGAGGCAACTCCCTCAACCCTCGACGAACTCTTCAAGAGCGTCGGTATGACGCTCGTGACGAGCGTGGGCGGTGCGAGCGGTCCCCTCTATGGAACCTTCTTCTTACGGATTGGCACGTCGATCGGCGCCGTCACCACTTGTGACGGCGCCGATCTGGCGACCTGCTTGCGAGCTGGCCTTGGCGGGCTGGTCGACAGGGGCAAGGCTGAACTGGGCGACAAGACGATGTTTGATGCGATGGCGCCCGCGCTCGACGCCTTCGACGCCGCGCTCGCGGCGGGTTGCACGCTTCAGGAGTGCACGGCGGCCGCTCGCGACGCCGCTGCGGTCGGTAGGGACGCCACGTTCGACCTCGTGGCACGCAAAGGTCGCGCCAGCTACCTTGGGGAACGCTCTCAAGGGCATCTGGACCCGGGAGCGGCGTCGACGGCGATGCTGTTCGAAGCGCTCGCGGGCACTATCGCATGAGTCCGCGGGTCGGCATCGTCCTCGTCTCCCACTCGGCGCCACTGGCGAAAGCTGCCCTGGATCTCGCGTTGGAGATGGTGGCGGGCGACCCGCCCCCTATCGAATTGGCCGCCGGAACGCCTGACGGTGGCACGGGCACCGATGCTACGCGTGTTGCCGAGGCGATTCAGGCGGCCGATGAGGGCGCAGGAGTCGTGGTGCTCATGGACCTTGGCTCCGCCGTCCTGAGCGCGGAACTCGCTCTCGAGTTTTGCCCCCCTGACACCCGTGCGGTGCTGGTGGCTGCACCGTTCGTCGAGGGCCTCGTCGCGGCCGTGGTGAGGGCTTCTGCTGGGGCGACGCTCGACGATGTCGCACACGAGGCTCGCGCTGCGTTGTCGCCCAAGATGACTCACCTCGATGACGACCTGTCGCCCGCCATGCAGAGCGACGTACCGGCGACGGATCCCCCCGATGCTTCGGCGCCGACGATCATCGTGAACGTCGGCGGACTGCACGCCAGGCCCGCTGCCGCACTCGCGTCCGTGGCCGGAGCATTCGGTGCGCGATCGCTCGTCTCAACATCGAATGGGCGCGCAGACGCACGTAGCACTCTCGCGCTGGCGGCGCTCGATGCACGGCTCGGTACGGCGCTGACGCTCGAGGCGTGGGGGTCGGACGCGGAGGAGGCCGTGGCCGCGCTGGGCTCAGCGATTGCCGCTGGATTCGGCGAAGAAGTCGTCGATGTGGGGCCCGAAACCACGCCCCGCGCCACACGTACCGGCACCACGAGGCTTGGAGTGTCAAAGGGCCGTGCCGTTGGTCCAGTCCACGTGTTGCGTCGGGCATCGCAGGAACCTCCCGCGGCGAGCCGGACGGCACCCGAGCGCGTGGAGGAAGAGATCGCGGCCGTAGTGGCCGCGGGGCACCGGGTTGCCGCGGCGTATCGTGACCGCGCAGAGTTGGTGAGTGGGCAGGCCGCGCAGGTGATGGAAGCGACAGCAATGATGGCCACCGACCCCACCATTGTCGATGGCGCGGCACGGAGAATTCGTGACGGGATGGGGCCTGCACGGGCTGTGTGGGACGTGATCCGCGGACTCGTCGTGAGGTACGAAGCCGCTGGCGGGGTGCTCGCTGGAAGGGTCGCGGACCTGAATGATGTCCGCGACCGTCTCATCGCCACTCTGACGGGGCAGCCGGAGCGGGGACCGCTCCAGTCCGGGGAGCCTTTCGTGCTCGTCGCCTTCGATCTTGCCCCAGCGGACACCGCTCTCCTCGATCCGACAGTGTGCAAGGCGATCGTCACCGAGCGGGGCTCAGCGACCTCTCACACTGCCATTCTGGCCAGAGAGTTGGGGATTCCCGCAGTCGTGGGTTTCGAGGGGGCTCTCGAGCTGACCGACGGAACCACCGTGCTCGTTGATGGGTCGACTGGTGAGGTCATCGTGGACCCCAGTGGCGAGGTCATGGCGTCCGTCACCACAGTGGACACGCCTGAGCCCTTCGACGGTCCGTGTGTGCTTAGCGACGGTCGCCTCATCCTGTTGAGCGCGAACGTCGGGGCGTCACACGATGCCGCCGGGGCGGCCGAATGGGGCGCCGAGGGGGTGGGCCTGTTCCGGACCGAGTTCTGCTTCTTAGATCGCGCCGGCGAGCCCTCGATCGAGGAGCAAGTGGAGCACTACACCACGGTGCTGAAAGCCTTCGCGAACAAGCGCGTGGTGATTCGCACTCTCGACGCGGGTAGTGACAAGCCGCTTCCCTTCCTCACTCCCGACCACGAACCCAACCCATCGCTCGGGGTGCGCGGATATCGGACGGCGCGCATCCATCCCGGAGCGCTGAGCCGTCAGCTCGAGGCAATTGCTCTTGCTGCGCAACGCACTGGCAGCTCGCCGTGGGTCATGGCTCCCATGATTTCGACGGTTGACGAGGCCGCGAGCTTCGTCGAACTCGTGCGATCGGCAGGGCTCGATCAGGCGGGGGTCATGATTGAGACACCCTCCGCGGCGGCGATGGCCAGGGAAATCTGCGGCGTGGTCGACTTCGTGAGCGTCGGAACCAATGATCTTGCCCAATACGTGATGGCCGCCGACCGGATGTCACCGGATCTCGCTGACCTCACCGATCCCTGGCAGCCAGCGGTGTTGCGCACCCTCGCCGCCATTGCGGCAGCGGGCGTCGAGACGGGAACGCCGGTGGGCGTGTGCGGGGAGTCTGCGAGCCGACCCGACTACGCAGCGGTCTTGGTGGGATTGGGCGTCACGAGCCTCTCGATGAGCCCTCGATTGATACCCGAGGTCGCGAGTGTTCTCCGCAGGGTCAGTGCCGATGCCTGCGCCGCAGCCGCACTCGCCGCCGTCGCCGCCCCTAGCGCCGCGTCGGCGCGCGCCGCCGCGGCCACCAGATTGGGACTCTCAACGCCGGCCTGAGGCGCCCTCCTTGGTGTGAAGAGCGTCCTGACACGTGGACGCTCGTGGCGTGCCGGTCCCGGCTACCGAGCTCTCGCCGGGTGACCATAGCGGCATGACCACTCAGGCCACGCCGCTAAGCCGCGCCACGACCGCCACCGCCCATGTGGTCACGGAATCGGTCGCTCGCGTCCGTGCGGCCGCTCCCGGCTGGGTCGGCGGCGCGCTCGCGGGACTGCAGGCCGCCCTCTTTTCTCTCGCGCTCGTGCTTATCCCGGTGTGGGTGGTCTCGGCCGCCGTATCTGACTCGACCGTGTCGTGGGGCCAGTCGAGCGGCGCGGCGACGCGGATCTGGCTATTGGCGTTCGGAGTGCCGTGGGCCGTCGACGGCGTGACCATCACGCTCGTTCCCTTGGGGATTACCGCGCTCACTGCCATCATGCTCGCGCAGTTGGCGCGCCGATTCGCGGCGGCCACGTGGGTTGCGGGCTTCGCCGCAGTCGCCGCGTTCGCCGCCACCGTGGGCTTCGCGACGACGCTGGCGTGGGCGGGTGTCGACGACACCAGGCCCCGCATGGTGGGGGCCGTCGTGTGGGCTTTCCTGCTCGCGATTCCGGCCGTCGCGTGGGGACTTATCAGGCAACACGGGGCGACGTTGGCATGGCTGGCGCGCATACCCGTCGCGGTGCGTGGCGGCGTGAGATTCGGCACGGCCATGACGGCGGGGGTCGTGGCGCTGGCGGCGATCGTCCTCACGGTGTCGACCGTTGCCTCGCGCCACCAGTTTGCGGACGCCGCCACCGGGCTGGGGGTGGATTCCGCCGGGGGAGTGGCGCTCGCCTTCGTCGAGACGTCGTACGCGCTCACCTTGGTGATCTGGGTGGTGTCGTGGCTCACGGGGGCGGGCTTCTCGCTGGCCGGCGTCGACGTGTCCTCCGCGCAGCCGCTTCCGGACACGATGCCCGCGGTGCCATTGCTGTGGTCGCTGCCGCACGCCTCGGGAGGCTGGCTTGCGTGGAGTCCCGTGGTCGTGATGGTGCTGGCCGCCGTGATCGTCATTGCTTTGCGGGCGCGGCTCGGATCCGGTTGGCAGCCGCTCGGAGCAATCGGCGTCGGCGTGGCCTTGGCAGGGTCGGCCGTCGGGGTGGCATCGGCGTTCGCACACGGCGCCATGGGGCCCGGTTCGCTCGCCTCGGTGGGCCCGCAAGCGGTCGTGGCTGCGGTCTTGGTGGCGTCGGAACTTGCCTTGGGCGCGGTGGTCGTGTGGGCTCTCATGCGGGCCTTCGCGCACGTGCGACAACCAGCAACTACGGCAGGTTTATCCCGTAACGGGTCTCGAGCGCGTCCCGATACACCTGTTCGCACTGAAGCTCACCCTGACGAGTGAGGGCTGAGCGCAGGCACTCGTCGTGCGCGGCGGATTCATCCGCAAAGATCACCCATGCCAGACCGGCGATCGAAAGCATCACGGAGAACACTCCGCCCATGGCGAGCAGCACTCTCAGCATCGCCATGCGGCCAACGCCGATCGTGGCGACCAACGCGAGGGTCACAAAGATTCCCGCCACGAACGACACAGGCAAGACGGCATATCGATAAGGGAACGGCATCGACGACGCGAGCCACGCGACAACCAGGGAAAGCACCAGTAACAGCGAGTAGCGGCGCAGGCGCGCGGGCATGGGCGTGACGCCCTTCGCGGGCTCGGTCATGCCCAGATCCGTTGCTTCACGTTCCCAGCATGCCGATAGGGTCTGTTTGTGACAAACCGGCCGGCGCGCCTCGTGGTGCTCATCTCGGGGGCGGGCTCCATCATGTCCGCCCTGATCGACGCCGCGCGCGACCTCGAATTCGGCGCGACCGTTGCCGCGGTGGTGACGGAGAACCCCGATGCGGGTGGGCTGAGCATCGCCGCAGATGCCGGCATCCCGACCGCCGTCGTGGCACTCGCGAACTTCCCCGATCGCCTCACGTGGGACCGCGCGCTGGTCCGCACGATCGACGCGTTTGAACCTGACCTCGTGGTCTGCGCGGGATTCATGAAGCTGTTGGGGGAGCCCACCCTCACCGCGCACGCCGGTCGCATCGTGAACACCCACCCGGCGCTCTTGCCGGCGTTCCCGGGCGCCAAGGCAGTCGACGACGCGCTCGCGGCTGGGGTGAAGGTCACGGGATGCACTGTCATGCTGGTGGACGAAGGCGTCGACACCGGCCCGATCCTGGCGCAGGCTGCGGTCGCGGTGAGAGACGATGACACGCGGGCCACGCTGCACCACCGCATCAAGAACGTTGAGCGCGACCTCGTCGTCTCGACCGTGGGCACCATGGTGCGCGCGGGCTGGGCGGTCGACGGCCGCATCACAAGGCTTGGACAGCACAGTCGAAGGGACAAAGAATGAGCGAGCGGCAGCCGGTACGGCGCGCCTTGGTATCCGTCTACGACAAGACGGGCATCGAGACCCTGGCGAAGGGCCTGGCGGCCGCTGGAGTACAGATCGTGTCGACGGGGTCGACCGCCACACGCATCGCCGCGGCCGGGGTCCCCGTCACCGCCGTGGAGGAAGTGACGGAATTCCCCGAGTGCCTCGACGGGCGCGTGAAGACGCTTCACCCGCGCATCCACGCAGGCATCTTGGCCGACCGCCGGCTTGAGTCCCACCGTGCGCAACTCGAGGAACTGGGCATCGACCCCTTTGACCTCGTCGTCGTCAACCTCTACCCGTTCGCGGCGACGGTCGCCTCGGGGGCGCCCGAGGGCGAAATTGTGGAACAGATCGACATCGGCGGGCCGTCGATGGTGCGCGCCGCCGCCAAGAACCACCCCTCGGTGGCCGTCGTCGTGGACCCGGCTGGCTATGACGCAGCCCTGGACGCCGTCCGCGAGGGGGGATTCACGCTTGAACAGCGTCGCGAGCTCGCGGCCAAGGCCTTCCGTCACACCGCCGACTACGACATTCACGTCGCCTCCTGGATGGGCAATGTGTTCGCTCCAGACGACGACGGCACAGGCTTCCCCGCTTGGATGGCCGCGTCCTACGAGCGCATCGGCACGTTGCGGTACGGCGAGAACCCTCACCAGAGTGCGGCCGTGTATGGCGACCCACTGGTGCCCGGCGGACTGGCGCACGCTCGCCAGCTGCACGGCAAGGAGATGAGCTACAACAACTATGTGGACGCCGACGCCGCGGTGCGGGCCGCTTACGACCACGCAGGCACGGCAGTGGCGGTCATCAAGCATGCGAACCCGTGCGGAATCGCGGTGGCGGGCAGCGTGGCGGAGGCCCACCGCAAGGCGCACGCGACGGACCCGGTGTCGGCGTTTGGCGGCGTGGTCGCCACCAACGCGACCGTGACGGCCGAGGCCGCGCGGCAGATCGCCGAGATCTTCACCGAGGTGGTGGTGGCCCCGGCGTTTGAGCCGGAGGCCATCGAGATTCTCCGGGCCAAGAAGAACCTGCGCATTCTCGAGGTCGTTCACGCGCCCCTGGCGGGTGAGGCGCGGCGCATTTCCGGCGGCCTCTTGGTCCAGGCGGCCGACGCCATTGACGCGCCGGGCGACCCGGCCTCCACCTGGACGCAGGTTGCGGGAAGTCCCGTGCCTGCTGACACGCTCGCGGACCTCGAGTTCGCGTGGCGGTCGTGCCGCTCGGTGAAGTCGAACGCGATCCTGCTGGCCAAGGACGGCGCCGCCGTCGGCATCGGCATGGGTCAGGTCAATAGGGTCGACTCGTGTCGGCTCGCTGTGGAACGAGCGGGAGCCGACCGGGCCAGGGGCTCCGTGGGCGCATCGGACGCGTTCTTCCCGTTCGCCGACGGACTCCAGGTGCTGATCGACGCGGGAGTCACCGCCGTGGTGTCTCCGGGGGGCTCGATCCGCGACGTAGAGGTCATCGAGGCCGCCAACGCCGCGGGCATCGCGCTGTTCCATACCGGTACTAGGCACTTCTTCCACTGATGCCAAAGAGAGACGCTCACCTCACTCCTTGGCGCGTAGCCGTCGGCGCGCTCGTGGGCGTCTGGGTACTGGTGCTGCTGTCGCTCGTTGTCTCGCCAGCAGTCGCGGTCCTCGCGCTCGCGGCCTTCGCACTGGCCGGCGCCATGGCGCGCATCGCGTCCCCGCTTCGGCGAGCGTTCGTGGTGCGCAGGCGCGCTGTCGACGTCGTCGTGTTGACCGTCTTTGGGCTGGCGCTTGGTTACCTTGGGCTGACGGCCGCCCTGGGGTGAGCGGCTCGTCACGTGAAGGCAGGCACGGCGCGTGACAGCCGCGCCGTACCCGCCTCTTCCCGCAACGTGCGCTCGAGGGCGCACAGTCGGGTGTTTACGTCTCGATGAACTCTTCGTTTGCCACCAGGTCCTCCGCCGGTCCAAAGAACCGGTAGAGCACTCCGACGATGGCGGCGCCCACGATCGGCGCGAGCCACCATGCCCAGAGCTGTTGAAGGGCCCAGGTGTCGGAGAACAGGGCGGTCGCGGTGGCGCGTGCCGGGTTGAGTGCTCCGTTGGTGATCGGAATCGTCCACACTACGAGGATGGCCAGGCTGAGCCCGATCGCGAACGGCGCCACGCCCTTGGGTGCGCGCACGGACGTGGAACTCAACACGACCAGCACGAGCAGGCCCGTGGCAACGATTTCTGCGAAGAGGGCGACGCCGAGGCCGAAGCTCAGACCCTGGCCGGCCGCGAGCGGCGCGTGTTCCCCGAAGCCGATTGAGGCGGAACTCATGAACGTGCGGCCTTGTGTGAGGTCCACGCCAGCGAGCGACGTCAACGAAAGGAAGAGTGCAAAAGCCGCCAAGGCTCCGCCGATCACCTGGGCGAGGATGTAGGGCACCACATCGCGACCGGGGATCCGACCGGAGAGCCACACGCCCACGGTGACGGCGGGATTCAGGTGCGCGCCAGAGACGCCGCCGAATGCGAAGGCGGCGATGATCACGGCAGCACCGAACGCGAGGCCCACCGTCAGGGTGCCGTTGCTTCCTGTGCCGCTGAACAATGCGGCTCCCACTCCGAGCAGGACGAGGATGAAAGTGCCGGCTACCTCGGCGGCCAGTCGTGCGCCAAGGCTCGGTCCGGCGCGGTCCAACGACCATGCTTCGGCGGTCAGGTCGTCGGTGAAATCGTCGGGCTCGACCTGAGTCGCTTCGTCTGCCATGTCTCTCCTTGTGTCTGCGGGAACCAATGCTCTCGAACGCATCCTGACACGCGCGCGGGAAAACGTCGCGTGGAACGCCCGGGTGTCGCCCGTGGACTAGCCTGGTTCAAGCACCCGGGCCGCGTTGTTGAGGAGAGCCGCCGCATGGCAAAGATCAAGGTTGTAGGCAAGGTCGTCGAACTCGATGGCGACGAGATGACCAGGATTATCTGGCACTTCATCAAGGAGCGCCTGATTCATCCGTACCTGGATATCGACCTCGAGTACTACGACCTCAGCATCGAGAATCGTGACGCCACGGACGACCAGGTCACGCACGATGCCGCGCGCGCCATCAAGAAGCACGGCGTGGGCGTCAAGTGCGCCACGATCACGCCGGACGAGGCGCGCGTCGCGGAGTTCGGTCTCAAGCAGATGTGGGTGAGCCCCAACGGCACGATCCGGGACATCCTGGGCGGCGTGGTGTTTCGCGAGCCCATCATCATCTCCAACATTCCTCGGTTGGTTCCGGGCTGGACCAAGCCGATCGTCATCGGCCGTCACGCGCACGGCGACCAGTACAAGGCCACCAACGTGAAGGTTCCCGGCGCGGGCACCGTGACGCTCTCTTTTGCGCCCGCCGACGGCTCCGACCCCGTGCAGTATGAAGTCGTGAAGATGCCGGAGGGCGGCGGCGTCATCATGGGCATGTACAACTTCAACAAGTCCATCGAGGACTTCGCGCGGGCCACGTTTGCCTACGGCCTGCAGCGCGGCTACCCGGTCTACCTGTCCACCAAGAACACGATCCTCAAGCAGTACGACGGCGCGTTCAAGGACATCTTCCAGGACGTGTTCGATCGCGACTTCAAGGCCCAGTTCGACTCGCAGGGCCTCACGTACGAGCACCGCCTCATCGACGACATGGTCGCCTCGGCCATGAAGTGGGAGGGCGGCTACGTCTGGGCATGCAAGAACTATGACGGCGATGTCCAGTCAGACACCGTGGCGCAGGGCTTCGGCTCGCTGGGCCTCATGACGTCCGTGCTGATGACGCCCGACGGTCAGACGGTGGAGGCGGAGGCCGCGCACGGCACCGTCACGCGCCACTACCGCCAGCACCAGGCGGGCAAGCCCACCTCGACCAACCCGATCGCGTCGATCTTTGCGTGGACGGGTGGCCTCAAGCACCGCGGCAAGTTGGACGGCACCCCCGAGGTGACCGGCTTCGCCGAGGCCCTCGAGGACGTCGTCATCAAGACCGTGGAGTCCGGCAAGATGACCAAGGATCTCGCTGCGCTGGTCGGCCCCGACCAGCAGTGGCTCACCACCGAAGGCTTCCTCGAGGCGCTCGACGAAAACCTCGCCGCCCGCCTCGGCTAACTACCCACCACCAGCCCAGGGCATCGTCGCCCAAGGAAGGTTACGACCATGACTGTCCCCGTGAATGTCACTGTCACCGGAGCCGCCGGCCAGATCGGCTACGCGCTCCTCTTCCGGGTGGCGTCCGGCCAACTGCTGGGGCCCGACGTCCCGGTGAGGCTGCGCCTGCTGGAGATTCCCCAGGCGGTGCGTGCCGCCGAGGGCACGGCCATGGAACTCGAGGACTGCGCCTTTCCCCTGCTCGCAGGCATCGACATTTTTGACGATGCGAAGGCGGCTTTCGACGGCGTCAACGTGGGGCTCCTGGTGGGAGCACGCCCGCGCGGTGCAGGGATGGAGCGCGGCGACCTGCTCGCGGCCAACGGTGGCATTTTCGGTCCCCAGGGCGAGGCGATCAACGCCGGCGCCGCGGACGACGTGCGCATCCTCGTGGTCGGCAACCCCGCCAACACCAACGCTCTCATCGCGTCCGCCCACGCGTCCGACGTGCCGGCCGAACGCTTCAACGCCATGATGCGCCTCGACCACAACCGCGCCCTCGCGCAGTTGGCCGTCAAGACCGGCGTCCCGGTGCGGGACATCGACAACGTCATCATCTGGGGCAACCACTCCGCCAAGCAGTACCCCGACATCGCCCACGCGGTGGTCGACGGCAAGCGCGCGACCGACATCGTCAACGACGACGCGTGGGTGCGCGACACGTTCGTGCCGACCGTGGCCAAGCGCGGTGCGGCGATCATCGAGGCCCGCGGTGCGTCGTCGGCAGCCTCCGCCGCGAACGCGGCGATGGAGCACGTCAATAACTGGGTGAACGGCACTCCCGAGGGCGTCTGGACGTCGGTGGCGATGCCGTCCGACGGCTCCTACGGCGTGCCCGAGGGCCTCGTGTGCGGATTCCCGGCGGTGTCGAAGAACGGCGCGTGGGAGATCGTTCAGGGCCTCGAGATCGACGCGCACGCCCGCGAGATGATCGATGTCTCGGTGGCCGAGCTCATCGAGGAGCGCGACGCGGTCCAGAAGCTCGGCCTACTTTAGCGCCCACCGTACGATCCAAGGAGGGCCGTCGCTTGTGCGACGGCCCTCTCTTGATGGTGCAGCGGCAACGACGGGCCGGAATGCGGCGTGAAGGGCTTGCCAAACAGCATGTTTGTAAGGTTGACTAACAAACATGAACCCGGTGCAGAGTGCCTCCACGGAGCCGGAATCCCCTGCCGGAAGCGTCCCGACGCGGCGGCGAGCGCTGGCCGCCACCGTGCAAGTCGGAGCCCGGCTCACGCCGGAGCACGTGCGGCACCACAACCGCGCGCTCGTCCTGCAGGCGCTGTATCGCGGCGAGGGCCTGAGCCGCGCCGACCTCGCCAGGGAAGTGGGCCTCACGCGGGTCACGATCTCCGACCTCATCTCCGACCTCATCGCTGAGGGCCTCGTCGTGGAACTCGGCATTCGCGCTGGCTTACGGCCCGGCAAGCCGGCCACGGTGCTTGACCTCAACCGCAGCGGCTTCAACGTCATCGCCCTGGATCTGTCGAAGGACGCGACGTTCGGCGGCGCCGTCACCGACCTCGACGGCACGGTGCTTCACCGCCACGAGGCAGACGTCGCGGGCATCACGGGCCAGGCCGCGATCGATGCCGTCATCGCCGTCCTCGACGCGCTTGTCGCTGCGGCCACTGTGCCAGTGCTGGGGGTGGGGGTGGGCTCGCCCGGCATCGTCGATGCCCGCGGTGTGGTGCTTCGCGCCCCCCATCTCGGCTGGGCCGATGTGCCGCTCCAGGACGTGCTCGAGCGCCACAGCGGCCTCGCGGTACTGGTGGCTAACGACGCCAACGCTGCGGCGCTCGCCGAGCGCACGTTCGGCACGGGTGACGACGACATGATGCTCATTCGCATCGGGCGCGGCGTGGGCGCGGGGCTCGTCGTCGGAGGAACCCTGGTTCAGGGTGCCAACTCGGCGGCCGGCGAGATTGGCCACGTGGTGGTCGGCACCGACGGCGGCGACACCTGCGTGTGCGGCAGGGACGGCTGCCTTGAGACGTGGCTGGCCATCCCGCGGCTCGCCGAACGACTCGCCCACGCGGCGGACGCCGACGAATGCGACGCCATCCTCGCGGCCGCCGGTGAACGCCTGGGCATCGTGATTGCACCCGTGGTGGGCGCACTCAATCTTCGCGAGGTGGTGCTCTCGGGTCCCTTCGACATGCTCGCAGGGGCACTGCTCGACAGCGCCGTCGCCACGCTGCGCGGACGTACTCTGCCGGAGATTCACGGCGGCTCCGACGTGCGTCTCACGGGGCTGGGTGGAGACATCGTCGTGCTCGGTGCGGCCGTGATGGTCCTCATGGGCCAACTGGGGGTCTCGTGAACCCGCTCGCCGTCCTCATGCCCGGATTTGAGGGCACGACGCTTCCGGAATGGCTCGACGCGCTGCTGCGCGAAGGCCTCGCCGGCGTCTGTCTGTTCGCCACCAATGTGGAGTCCCCCGAGCAGCTTCGGATGCTGACCTCGGCCATCTACGCAGCCAACCCCCACGCCGTCGTGACGATTGACGAGGAAGGCGGGGACGTCACGCGTCTCTATCAGGCCGCAGGCTCGCCGTTCCCGGGCAACGGGATTTTGGGGCGCCTGGACGACGAGTCGCTCACCGCTGCGGTGGGGGAGCAGGTGGGACGCGAACTCGCCGACGTGGGGGTGGGCATGACGCTCGCGCCCGATGCGGATGTCAACAGCACCGCCCTCAACCCCATCATCGGTGCGCGCAGCTTTGGCGCCGACCCCGCGGCAGCGGCCCGTCACACCGCAGCGTGGGTGCACGGCGTCGAGTCCACGGGCGTGGCATCGTGTGCAAAGCACTTTCCTGGGCACGGCAGCACCGTCCAGGACTCGCACCTTGCCTTGCCTCGCATCGATGTGGACGCCGAGACGCTCTGGGCCCGGGATCTGCCGCCCTTCGCCGCCGCTATCCAGGCGGGCACGCAGGCCATCATGAGTGCGCACATCGTGGTCCCCGCCCTCGACGCGGAGTTCCCAGCGACGTTCTCGCGGCCCATCCTGCGCGACCTCCTGCGCGACCGCATGGGCTTCAGGGGTGTCGTGGTGTCGGACGCGCTCGACATGGCGGGCGCCAGCGCGGTACGCGGAATCCCAGCTGCGGCCGTGGCCGCGCTGCACGGTGGCTGCGACCTGCTGTGCATCGGCACCGCCAACACGGACACTCAGATGCGAGCGATCGCCGCAGCGATTGCCAACGCGGTGGAAGCTGGCGAGATCGACGGAGCCGAGGCGCGCGCGGCCGCCGACCGGGTGGTCGACCTGGGAACCCGGCTGGCTCGCGCGAGGAGCGCGGCGCGGACGCCGGTTGTTGTGGAGCCTGGCGTGGTGCCCGGAGTGACCGCTGAGGTGGTCGCTCGCGCATTCGACGTGTCCGCACATGCGAGGAACGCCATCGCCCGGAACCACCCCATCAGTCTCATCCGTCTTGAGACAGCGCCCTCGATCGCCGTAGGAGCTTCCCCTTGGGGGCCGTTCGCAGTGCCGGGAGTGGAGGCCGTCGTGACTGTGACGCCGCACACCGATCCCGAGAGCGTCGCTGACGCCGTTCCCGCTGGTTCTCTCGCCATCGTGATCGGTCGTGACAACCATCGTCACGCAGTCGCCCGCCCCGTGGTCGACGCGCTCTTGGCACGCCACGACGTCGTCGTTGTCGACATGGGTTGGCCCGACCCCGACGCGGGGCTCGCCGACATAGCAACGTATGGCGCGTCTCGGCTCGCGGGGCAGGCGCTTCTCGACGTGGTGGGATGGTGACTATGTGACTCGGAGTGGACATCGGCGGTACGAAGATCGACGCCGTGATCGTGGACGATGCGGGCCACGTGCTCCACCGGCACGTGCGGCCAACGGGTTCTGGTCCGGAGGCGGTACTTGCGAACGTCAGGGGGGCGGTCGGCAAGGTGTGCTCTGCGGCGGGCATCGAGCCGAGCCACGCGGAATCGATCGGCGTGGGCGTACCGGGCTCTGTCGTCGACGGCGTGGTCACGTACGCCCAGAACCTCGGCGTCACCCGCCTGGACCTTGCCCGCGAGTTGACGGCAGCGTGGGGTGTCCGTCCGACGGTGGACAACGACGTCAATGCCGCGGCCGTCGGCGCGTGGGTCACGGCAGGCGCAACGCACGACTCGATCGCGTTCCTGAACCTGGGAACAGGGCTCGCGGCGGGAATCATCCTCGACGGGAGGCTGTGGCAGGGTGCGCGCGGCACCGTGGGCGAGATCGGCATGATCTCGTTCGATCCCGTGGGGCCGGAAGGTCCAGACGGCATCCCGGGAGGGCTTGAGACGTGCGCGTCCGGCAGCGGCATCGCATGGCAGGCAGGGGGAGAGTCCGCGTCGTCGGTGCTGGCCAGGGCCGACGTCGATGCGGATGCTGCCCTGATTCGTGATCGCCTGTGTGAAGCGGTGGCCACCGCCGTCCGCATTCTCATCCTCACGCTCGATGTTGATGAGGTGTTGCTCGGCGGCGGGCTCACCCGCATGGGCCCCGGCCTGATGGAGGGTGTGCAGCGCGTGATGCGCGGCTGGGAGCGCCGCAGCGAGTTCATGGCGTCAGTTGACTTGACCGCGCGAACGCGGATGCTGGATCCGGATGTGCCGCTTGCGGCCATCGGAGCCGCGATGAGAGGAGCAGGACGTGGCTGAAGTAGTGATCGTTGACAGCGGCGAGGCCGCAGGCAGGCTGGTGGCCGACCACATCGCCGAACAGGTCCATCTCAACCCCGAGATGGTGTTGGGAGTGGCGACGGGGTCCACGCCCCTTTCCGTGTATCGCGAGCTTGCTCGACGCCGCTCGCAAGGCGTCGACTTCGGCCGAGCGTGGGCGTTCGCGCTCGACGAGTATGTGGGGCTTCCCGAAGGCCATCCCCAGAGCTATCGCGCCGTCATCGACCGCGAGGTCACCGTTCCGCTCGGCCTTGATCCGTCACACGTCAACGTGCCCGACGGCGGGGACGAGGGCATCGAGTCCACCGGGGAGCGCTACGAGGCAGCTCTTCACGCGCGTGGCGGTGTCGACCTTCAGTTGCTGGGGATCGGCACCACGGGGCACATCGGTTTCAACGAGCCCGGGTCCAGCTTCGGATCCCTGACCCGCGTCAAGACGCTCACTGAGCAGACGCGCGCAGACAACGCACGGTTTTTCGACTCGCCGGACGAGGTGCCGATTCACTGCGTCACGCAGGGCTTGGGAACGATTCTGCGGGCTCGCCACCTGGTGCTACTCGCATTCGGTGAGGGCAAGGCGGCGGCGGTTGCGGCCGCCGTTGAGGGCCCCGTGACGGCGTCGCTGCCCGGATCGGCCATTCAACTCCACGAGCATGTCACCGTGGTCATAGACGAAGCGGCCGCGTCACGGCTGGAACATGCGGACTACTACCGGTGGGCCCGAGACCACAAGCCCTCCTGGCAAGGGATCTGACGTGTACACGGACATTCACTGTCATGGCGGTGGAGGCCACGCGTTCGGCGACACCGTCGACGGCACGCTCGCCGCGCTCGCGGCCCATCGTGCGCACGGCACCGATCGCGTGGTCGCGTCGCTGGTGTCGCAGCCTCTGGAGCGGACCGCAGCCGCGATGGATGTCATCCGTCAGGCGATGGCCCTGGATGCGGGGTTGCTCGGCGTCCACCTTGAGGGACCCTTCCTCGCGCCCGGCCGCAAGGGAGCGCACGACCCGTCCGCGCTCGCGGTGCCCACGCCCGACGTCATCAATGCGTTGCTGGAGGCGGCCGATGGCATCGTCCGTCAGATCACCATTGCTCCGGAGTTGCCGCACGCGCTCGACGCGATCGAGCGCTTCGTCGAGGCGGGCGTGGTGGTGGCCGTTGGCCATACGGAGGCCGATGCCGAGACCGCCTGCGCGGCATTCGATCGTGGCGCCACCCTCCTCACGCACGCCTTCAATGCGATGCCCGGCATCACGGGGCGCGCTCCCGGCCCCGTAGGGGCGGCGCTCGCGGACGAGCGCGTCAGTCTCGAGGTCATCGCGGACGGAATACACGTCGACCCCCGCCTGCTCGCGATGCTGTTCCGCGCCGCTCCCGGGCGCGTCGTGCTGATGACTGACGCCATTGCCGCGGCGGCCGCGGCGCCGGGCCGGTACGTGCTGGGCGGCCTCGATGTGGACGTGGCGGACGGTCGCGCCGTCGTCGCGGGCAGCGACACTCTCGCGGGTTCCACGTTGACGATGGACCGGGCCGTCGAGGTGTGTGTCGAGGCGGGCGTGCCGCGCGCGGTGGCGGTCAGGGCCGCCACCGAGACTCCCGCGCGCGTGCTGGGCTACTAGCCCGCGGTGCACTACCGGAAAACGATCGTGCGGTGACCATCCAGGAGCACCCGGTGCTCGGCGTGCCAGCGGACTGCGCGTGCCAAAGCACGCCGCTCCACGTCTGCGCCGATCGCGGTGAGCGAGTCGACCGTTGAGGTGTGGTCCACGCGTTCGACGTCCTGCTCGATGATGGGCCCCTCGTCGAGGTCAGCCGTCACATAGTGGGCGGTCGCTCCGATGAGTTTCACTCCACGGTCGTGCGCCTGGAAGTACGGACGTGCGCCCTTGAAGCTCGGCAGGAACGAGTGGTGAATGTTGATAGCCCGGCCGTGCAGGGCCTGCGAGAGCTCGGGGGACAGGATCTGCATGTAGCGCGCCAGCACCACCAGCTCGGCGTCCAACTCGCCCACCAGGTCCAGCAGCGCGGCCTCAGCAGCGGGCTTGGTGTCGGCGGTCACGGGGATATGCACAAAGCGCTTGCCATAGAACTCGGTGAGGTCGCGCAGGTGCTCGTGGTTGCCGACTACCGCGACGATGTCGACCGGCAGGGTCCCGGCCCGCTCCCGGACCAGGAGGTCGTTCACGCAGTGGTCGGCCTTGGAGACCATCACCACGGTGCGCATCCGACGGCCCGCCACGTCGAGGCTCCACGTCATGTCAAAGCTCTCGGCGAGTGCCCCAAACGCCGCCTCAAGCTGGGCCCGCGGGGTCGGTGCAAGGACCTCGACGCGCATGAAGAACAGGCCCGTGTCGGGGTCCCCAAACTGCTGCGACTCGGTGATGTTGCCGCCATGTTCGGCAAGCAAGCCAGAGACGGCATGGACGATGCCGGGACGGTCGGGGCACGACAATGACAGCACCCATGCAGTCTGTTCGGTGGACACGGCCACAAGGCTAGTCGTGTTTGGGCGAAAATCCTGACACGATAGACACATGAGCGATGACCTCGACGTGCGTATTGACCGCATCGACCATGACCACGCGGGCGAATTGCTCACCGTGCGTCGCGCGGCCTTTGTGTCCGAGGCGCAGCTGTACAACGACCCTCACATTCCCGCGCTCACTCAGAGCCTTGAAGAGCTTGAAGAGGACTTGGCGAGAGAGGATGTTGTGACGCTGGGCGCGTGGCTAGGACCGCGCCTTGTGGGTTCCATCCGCGTCGGGATCGAGGGGAGCAAGGCCACGATCGGCCGGCTGGCGGTTGTTCCCGACATGCAGTCGCGGGGCATTGGCACGCAGTTGCTGTTCGCCGTGTTGAGTTACTTGCCCGACGACACCACGGAGGTGTGGGTCTTCACGGGGCAGAACTCGAAGCACAACATCGAGCTGTACAACAAGGTGGGCTACGAGCACCAGTTCGACGATGTGTCCGGCGACCTCACCTATGCCTACCTGCGCAAGATTCTCGAAGCAGGCAACATCGTCGACGACGCCTGACGCTGAGGGCGCCCGGCAGTGCCGGAACCCCGCGTAGTGCCTCATGTCAAGATGCTCGCGAAAGTTGATCGCGTGCCTCGGCTCGTTTTGCTCGCGAACAGCGCGGCCAGTTCGACGGCCGCTACGTCGACCTCTGCGGGCTTCAGGCGAAGCAGTACTCGTAGGTCCCATGGGTACAATGGTCCCAGTCGCCGGGGGTGGCGCGCCAGCGTAGGCCGCGCCTCTCACCCGGGCGAAATCGCACTCTCCCCGGAGGTCACTGTTGGACATGGACGATACCGAGGAGACCCCCACCCAGATCTGGACTCACTTTGGGTACGTCAATGTCCTCGCCGGCGAAAAGGCGGGCAAGGTCGCACAGGTGTTCCAAAGTGTCGCGCGCCGCTACGACCTTATGAATGACCTCATGACCTGGGGCCTGCATCGGCGCTGGAAGCGATCCGCCATCGAGCTTTCTGGAGTGCGCAGCGGCGACCGCGTGCTGGACCTCGCGGGAGGCACCGGCGACCTCGCGCTGCGGCTTGCTCGCCGGGTGGGGACCGAAGGCAGCGTCGTGCTCGCCGACATCAACCCGTGGATGCTGATCGAGGCCGAGCGACGCTTGGCCGGAAGCGAGCTCGCTACGCGCATCACCCTCACGCAGGCGGACGCCGAGGACCTCCCGTTCGACAACGACTCCTTTGACGTGGTGACCATCAGCTTCGGGTTGCGCAACGTCACTGACCAGGACAAGGCGATCCGCGACATTCTGCGAGTCCTCAAGCCCGGCGGGCGGCTCGTCGTCCTGGAGTTCTCGCGGCCGGTGGTGCAATGGGTCAGGCCCTTCTACCACGCCTACTCTTTCGCCGTCCTTCCCGCGATGGGAAAGCTGTGCAGCAACGACGCGGCGAGCTACCGCTACCTCGCGGAGAGCATCCGCATGCACCACGACCGCGACACTCTTCGCGACATGATCGTCGACGCCGAGTTCGCACGATGCGACTACAACACGATGCTCTACGGGATCGTGGCGGCGCACGTGGGCGTCAAGGCCTAACAAGATCACAACGATTGGCCGAACCCCGCGCAGCGCCTCATGTCACGATGCTCGCGAAAGTTGATTGCGTGCCTCAGCTGGTTTTGTTCGCGAACCGTTGGCGGTGACCGCCTTGGCCGGGCCCTTCCGCTTCCCCACAGCAGTCAGCGCCCGCCTCTCGTTCGCCCTTGACCAACCCGGCGTCGCAACCAACTGATCCGGCATCACGCCCTTGGCCTTCATCGGCGCCCTCGCCCACTCGGCCGCATGCTTCTTCCTGATCTCCCGACGCACGCCCCATTTCGTGAGCACCGTGCGTGAGTCTCGTCGCCCCGTGGTGCCCGGTAGCCGCATCGGATAGACTGGCGCGGTCGCAACTGGCGCACGCGGTTCACCGCGAGGAAGCGACATGGCGGGTAGGCCACGATGTGGTCCGCTTGCCGACCACGGTCGTTCCGCCTGGGCCACGGTCGCCGAACATTCACTTCGGCGCCGCGCGCGCCGACTGACGCGAAGGATCCGCGATGACTGACCCCGCGACCCCCTCTGCCACGCAGACCATCATGAACTCCACGTTGGCCGAACTCGATCCAGACATTGCGGATGTGCTGGACCGTGAACTCGGCCGCCAGCGCGACTACCTGGAGATGATCGCCTCCGAGAACTTCGTTCCGCGTGCGGTGCTGCAGGCACAGGGCTCGGTGCTCACCAACAAGTACGCCGAGGGCTACCCCGGCCGCCGTTACTACGGCGGTTGCGAAGAGGTGGACGTCGCCGAGTTGATCGCCATCGATCGCGCCAAGAGCCTGTTTGGCGCGGAGTACGCGAACGTGCAACCTCACTCGGGAGCCACCGCGAACGCGGCAGTGCTTCACGCGCTCATCAATCCCGGCCAGAAGATCATGGGTCTCTCGCTCGCGCACGGCGGCCACCTGACGCACGGCATGAAGCTCAACTTCTCCGGCAAGCTGTACGAGGTCGCCGCGTACGGCCTCAACGAGCAGTCGCACCGCATCGAGATGGAACAGGTGCGCGCAACGGCGCTCGCCGAGCGCCCCGATGTCATCATCGCGGGGTGGTCCGCCTACCCCCGTCACCTCGACTTTGCGGCATTCCGCGAGATCGCCGACGAGGTGGGCGCCAAGCTGTGGACCGACATGGCGCACTTCGCCGGGCTGGTGGCCGCGAATCTCCACCCGAGTCCCGTTCCTCACTCCGATGTCGTCTCGACGACCGTGCACAAGACGCTCGGCGGCCCCCGCTCCGGACTGATCGTGGCTCGCGACATGGAACTGGCCAAGAAGCTCAACTCCGCGGTGTTCCCCGGCCAGCAGGGCGGACCGCTCATGCACGTGATCGCCGCCAAGGCGACCGCGCTCAAGATCGCCGCGGGCGCGGAGTTCAAGGAGCGCCAGGAGCGCGTTCTTGAGGGCGCGCGCATTCTGGCGGAGCGCCTCACCGCCCCGGACGCCATCGAGGCAGGCATCAACGTCGTCACCGGCGGCACCGACGTGCACTTGGTTCTCGTTGACCTGCGCAACTCGCCGATCGACGGCCAGCAGGCGCAAGACCTCCTGCACGAGGTGGGCATTACGGTCAACCGCAACGCCGTCCCGTTCGACCCCAGGCCGCCGATGGTGACGTCGGGCGTGCGCATCGGCACCCCGGCCCTGGCGACGAGAGGCTTCGCCGCCGCAGAATTCTCCGAGGTCGCCGACATCATCGCGACGGCACTCAAGGGCGATGCGGACATCCCCGCACTGCGTGCTCGGGTTGCCACGCTCGCCGACGCCTTCCCCCTCTACCCGGGACTGGTTCAGTAGATGGCGGGCGTTCTCGACGGCAAGGCGACGGCCGCGACCATCAAGGCCGAACTGGCCGAGAGGGTCGCGGAGCTCGCCGAGCGCGGCATCGTCCCAGGCCTGGGCACCCTGCTGGTGGGAAGCGACCCCGGCTCCACCTGGTACGTCAACGGCAAGCACGATGATTGCGCCGAGGTGGGTATCACCTCTCTTCGTGAGGGCCTCCCGGAGACCGCCACTCAGGCCGACATCGAGGCGGCGGTTCAGCGGCTCAACGACAATCCGGCGTGCACAGGATTCATCGTGCAACTGCCGCTTCCCACGGGAATCGACACCAACCGGGTCCTGGAGCTTGTTGACCCGGACAAGGACGCGGACGGCCTTCACCCGACGAACTTGGGTCGACTCGTGCTGCGCGTCGGTGAGCCGGTCACGAGCCCGCTTCCTTGCACGCCAAAGGGCATCATCGAGCTCATCGAGCGGCACGGGGTGTCGCTTGCCGGCAAGCACATCGTGGTCGTGGGGCGTGGCACCACGGTGGGGCGCAGCATCGGGCTGCTGCTCACGCGCAAGGCCGTCAACGCGACCGTGACGCTCTGCCACACGGGCACCGCGGACCTCGCCGCACACACCCGCCAGGCCGACGTCATCGTCGCCGCCGCAGGCGTGCGGGGAATGATCTCAGCCGACATGATCAAGGACGGCGTCGTGTTGATTGACGTGGGCGTCTCCCGGATCACGGATCCAGAAACCGGCAAGTCGAAGGTCGCTGGCGACATCGCTTCCGACGCCCTTGACAAGGCGTCGTGGTACTCCCCGAACCCCGGGGGTGTCGGCCCGATGACGCGCGCGATGTTGTTGATGAATGTGGTCGAGGCGAGCGAGAGGCACGCGGCGGTTCGGGTCCCATGAGAATCGTCACTGTCAACGTCAATGGCGTCCGCGCCGCCCTACGCAAGGGCATGCAGGAGTGGCTTGACGCGGCGGATGCCGACGTGGTGTGCCTCCAGGAGGTGCGCGCTCCGGAGGAGATTGTCGAGGAGGCCTTCGCGGCGGGCTGGCACGTGGCGCAGCAGGCGTGCGAGATCAAGGGCCGGGCAGGCGTGGCGATTCTGTCTCGAGAGCCGCTCACTGACGCGCTCGCGGGTGCCCAGGCACTGGGCCACCTGGCGACCGAACCCGCCCACACGGGCCGCTGGGCGGAGGCCACGGTGCTTTCCGCCGGAGGGCCGGTTCGCGTCGTCTCGGTGTACGTCCACTCGGGCGAGGTGGGAACACCGAAGATGGATGCGAAGTTCGAGTTTCTGGATCTCATGACCGCGCGCATGGCGGCGCTCGCTACCGAGTATGACCGCGTCGTAGTGATGGGAGACATCAACACGGCGCACACGCGGCAGGACATCAAGAACTGGAAGGGCAACCTCAAGTCAGCGGGCTTCCTGCCCGAGGAGCGCGCCTACCTCGACCGTTGGACCGAGGCCGGTTGGGTGGACACCCATCGCACGCTGGTGGGGCATCAAGATGGCCCCTACACCTGGTGGTCAATGAGGGGCAAGGCGTTCGACACGGATACCGGGTGGCGCATCGACTACCAGTACGCGACGCCCGCGATGGCCGCCTCGGCGTCGGCCGTGAGGGTGGACCGCGCTGCCTCGTGGGATACGCGGTGGTCGGACCACGCGCCGCTCGTGGTGGATTACACGCTGGGCGCTCAGTAGCGCGACCCCTAGAAGTGTGCGAACACGGGGCGAGGCAGACCGCTGGCGCGAAACTGGGCGTCGATGAGTCGCGCGGTGCGTGCCGCCTGGGAGTGGCGAATCAGCGCCACCGCGGATCCGCCCCGGCCAGAGCCCACGAGGCGAGCGCCCAGGGCGCCCGCCTTGAACGCCACGTCGACGGCGAGATTGAGCGCGTCGCTACTCACGTCGAAGTCGACCTCAAGAGAGGCGTGCGAGCGGTACATCGCCTTGCCCACGGCAACGAACCGCTCGTGAGCCGGTGCGGTTCCCGTCAGTTCGTCCCTCACCAGTGCGACCCGCTCGTTTTCCGTGAAGACGTGGCGCGCTCGCCTGCGCAGCAGCGGATCGTCGAGTGCCTCGATGCGCGCAAGGGAGCCCGGTACATCGCCCATGGCGCCAATGCTCGCCACGCCAAGTGCCTCGACGGCTCGATCCGTTTCGGCCATGCGTTCCCGGACGATCCTCGCTTGGTCGGGGTGCGGCACCTGGGTGTCGATGACCAGCAGGCCCAGGCCGTACTCGGCGAAGGGCAGCGGGCACGCGGTGGCACGAGGCGGGGTGGTCGCAAAATCGAGATGAAGTGCCTCGCCGGGAGTACCGCGCAGGATCCCGTGCTGGGCGAGCCCCGCCGTAGCGCCGCCCGCCGCGTCGTTCGCAGCTTCCATACACACCCCTGCGAGCTCGACCGCGGTGATGTCCGTCTTGAGGGCCAGGCCCCAGAGCCCATTGGCGGCGAGCGCGGTCGCTGAGGTGAGCGCCGTGGATGAGAAGAGTCCGGCGGACGGGGGTAGGCAGGACGCGAAGGCGAGTTCCATGCCCCTGCCGGCATACCCGCGTTCGAGCAGGGCCCACAGCACGCTGGCGGGGTGGGCCGCCCAGCCAGCGTGGTCGGCCAGGTCCGGCAAGGACTCCAAGTCGCACTCCCACGGGGGCGACTCGTTGCCCGACTCGTCGAGCAGGTCCGTGGTGATGCGCACCACGTTGTCCGGGCGCGGTGCCGCCGCCACGAAAGTGCGGTGAGGGACGGGCGTCGTCAGCGCCACACCTTGGCTGATGTCCGTGTACTCGCCGACGATGTTGAGTAGCCCGGGCGCCGACCACACGTAGCGGGCATCGGCGCCGAAGACGTGGCGCATGCGTGCGCGGGCACGGCGTTCGCCTTCTTCGACGGACCACGTCCTCGACCAACGCGGTTCGGTGAGATCCGGCGAAACAGCCATGTGCCCATCATGCCAAACGCTCGCTGTCTTGCTTCGCCAAGGACGTGCCATGATGAGGGAGGAAACGCAGCCTACACAAGGAGCCCAGAAATGGCCGCCCGCAAGACCACTCCCTCCGCCACCACCGAGCCAGAGGCCACACCCGAGCTGGCCGCGACCACGCCGCCGCCTGTGCAGCCCTCGCCTTCCGTGTTGGGACGCCTCCGCAGCAATCGCATGGGCGCCGTTCTCGGCGGGCTCGTTGTCGCTCTGCTGCTGGGCGCGCTGCTGTCCGTGCTGGTCCCGGACTCACAGCTTCTTCTTGCGCTGATCCTGTTGGGTCTTGCCGAGGCGGCCGCAGTGGGCTTCACGGTGCGCTACTTGAGCGAGTGCCGGGGTCTGAAGACCCAAGTCACCGCGTTCGTGCTGACCGGCATCGGGGTGCACGTGCTCGCGACCACCGGAATGGTCAACCAGCAGATCGGAAGCATTGCAGACCTCGCGGGGCCCCTCGGCGGCGTAATCGGGTCCGGCCTTGGCTGGGACGATGCCCTCCTGGCGGCGCTCGCCGTTCCCGCCGTATCGACCGGCGCCGTGGTGTGCGGCCTGATCGCGGCCATCATCGCGGGCTGGGGTCCCCGTGGCGAGGGACACGCCGCCTCAGACGACGCGACCGCTTAGCGGGGCTTAGCGCGCGACCGGGGTCACGCCGAGCGAACGCCTGGCGAGGCCTCGTTGGCGCGCACCAAGAGTGGTTGCCATCTGACGCATCGCGACGGCGGCGGGCGATTGGGGGTCAGAGATGACAACGGGTGTACCCACGTCGCCGGCCTCACGTGTGCTGATCTCGAGCGGAATCTGGCCGAGTAGCGGCACCGTGGTGCCCAGGGTCTCGCTGAGACGATCCGCCACGCGCTGGCCGCCGCCCTCGCCAAAGAGGTGCAGGCGGCTGCCGTCGGGCTGATCGAGCCAGGCCATGTTCTCGATGACTCCGACGACGGATTGGGACGTCTGGGTGGCGATCGAGCCGGCACGCTCGGCCACCTCGGCCGCGGCGACCTGCGGCGTGGTCACGACCAACAGTTCCGCGTGAGGCAGCAGTTGTGCCACTGAAATGGCGATGTCGCCCGTGCCCGGAGGCAGGTCGAGGAGCAGCACGTCGAGGTCGCCCCAATAGACGTCGGCCAGGAATTGTTCGAGCGCCCGGTGGAGCATCGGGCCGCGCCACACCACGGGTTGACCGGGGGGAACGAACATGCCGATGCTGACGGCCTTGACCTCGTGAGCGATCGGAGGCAGAAGCATGTCGTCAAGACGCGTCGGCTGGGCGGTGATTCCGAGCATTCCCGGAATGGAGAAGCCGAAGATGTCCGCATCCAGCACCCCCACCCTGAGGCCGTTGGCGGCCATGGCCACCGCAAGGTTGGCCGTCACGGTGGACTTGCCAACGCCCCCCTTGCCGGACGCGATCGCGTAGATCCTGGTGAGGTTGCCCGGCTGGGTGAAGGGGATCACGGCCTCGGGCTTGCCGCCACGCAGCGCGGACTTCAGTCCGTCGCGCTGCTCGTCGGTCATGACTCCCAGTTCGACGCGCACTGCGGTCACACCATCGACCGACATGCCCGCCGCCTCGACTTCGCGCGTGATGCGGTCGCGCATGGGGCAACCCGAGATCGTCAGGTCGATGCCGATGACGGCGATCCCGCCTGACTCGACGTCGACGCTCCTCACCATGCCGATCTCGGTGATCGGCCTTCTGATCTCGGGGTCGATGACCTTGGCGAGCGCGGCGTGCAGGGCTTCAATGATAGGCATGGAACCATCGTAGGCACGCTTGCGGGTCGGTTCGTCCGTCCGCTACTGTCCGAGCACGCGAAGTCGCGTATATGCCGAGGGAAAAACATGATGCAGTTCACTCCAGAGCCGGAAGATCCGATGGTCTATCCGTACCGCTCCCCTGAGGAGCGGGCAGGTGAGTTGCAGCCCCCGGAGGCTGTCCCGGGTGAACCCGAGCAGACGCCGAGTCAGGCCCCGGTCGATGCCGAGTCGGCCCCAGCCGACGCGAGTCTGCCAGATTCCAGCGACGAGTAGGGCGCCAGGAAGCACTCCCGGCGGACGCTCACCACACCGGCTATTCGGTGCCCGAATGGTCGTCGCGTTCGCGGTCTCGGTCGTCCTGCCGCAGGTCCTCGAGAAGGGCCCGCAACTCAGAACGCACAAAGTCGCGCGTCGCCGTCTCGTTGATCGCCTGGCGGAGCGCCGCGACCTCGCGGGCAAGATACTCCGTGTCCGCGAGTGAGCGTTCGGCGCGCTGTCTGTCCTGCTCGGCGGACACTCGATCGCGGTCATCCTGTCGGTTCTGCGCGAGCAGGATCAGCGGGGCCGCGTAGGACGCCTGCAGCGACAGCACCAGGGTCAGGGCGGTGAAGTAGTAGGTCGCTGAGTCGAACCGTAGGTTGTCGGGGCCGAAGGTGTTCCATGCCAGCCAAACAATGACAAAGACCGTGAGGTACACGAGGAATCGTGGTGTGCCCAGAAAGCGGGCGATGCCTTCAGAGATCCTGCCGAACCGGTCTGAATTGCGCGGTGACGTGGGCCGGGTACTGAACAGTCGGCGTTCACCCTTGGGTCGATCCAGCCGCTCAGCCATGCGTGCCGCCCTGAACGGGCCGCCCGGGCGCATGCGGGTCGCTCGCGTCGTGCTCGCGCCAGTCGCGGGGCAGCAAGTGGTCCAGCACGTCGTCGATCGAGATGGCTCCCAGGAGTTGGTTGTGCTCGTCGACGACAGGCAACGCGAGGATGTCATAGGCGGCCATGCGGCGCGAGACTTCGGCGAGCGAGTCTCCGGGCGCCAGGGTGGAGATTGCCGGGTCGACGTAGTTGCCCACGGAGTCGTGTGGGGCCTCGCGCAACAACTTCTGAAGGTGCACCAAACCGATGTAGCGGCCGGTGGGAGTTTCGAGCGGCGGGCGCACCACGAACACCATCGAGGCGAGGGCGGGGGGAAGCGCGTCTCGTCGCACGAGCGCCAGGCAGGTGGCGACCGTGGTTTCAGGTCCGACGATGACGGGCTCGGTGGTCATCAATCCGCCCGCGCTGTCGTCCTCGTAGCCGAGGAGCTGTCGCACCTGTTTGGCGTCGTCGGGCTCCATCAGCTCCAACAGCGCTGCGGCCTCGCTCGCGGGAAGGTCGCCCAGGAGGTCGGCGGCGTCGTCGCGCTCCATCGCCTCGAGAACGTCGGCGGCGCGTTCCGGATCAAGGGTGCCCATGAGCGAGATCTGGTCGTGTTCGGGCATCTCCTCGAGCACGTCTGCCAAGCGCTCGTCGTCCAGGGCGGCGGCGATCTCAGCGGTGCGCGCTGGGCTCATCTCCATCAGTGCGGCAGCGAGGTCGGCCGGTTTGTAGTCCGCAAACGACTGGATCACGAGCGCGGCACCCTGCAACTTGTCGCGGGACGCCAGCCCCGTCACGTCATCGACGTCGACAACGGTGGAGGCGCCGCGCCGAGAGAACCCGAGCACACCGCGTCGGCGTTCGCCGCTGCGGATAAACAGCTTCGTGACCTGCCACAAGCGGCCTCGCGTCTGCTCGATCGCGATGTCCTCGATGTACGCGGTCGACTGGTCCACCTTGAGCTTGACGGAACGGTCAAAGAGTTCGCCGATGGCGAGGGTCTCGGATGCGCGGGCCTGGAACCTTCGCAGGTTGACGACGCCCGTGCAGATCACCTGGCCGGGGACGATCGCAGTGACGCGGGTGAGCGGCATGAACACGCGGCGCCGGCCGGGGACCTCGACCACCAGGCCGACCGCTGTGGTGGGGCCGGAGCGGCGCAGCAGAAGCACGACGTCGCGCACCCGGCCGACCGCGTCGCCGATGGGATCGAAGACGGTGGTTCCGACAAGGCGTGCCACATAGACGCGCTCGGTTCCCGTGCTCATGAGGTCAGCCTAATGTCGTCGCGAGCCGATGCCGTGGAAGTTAGCGGGTGCGGTGCGCGACCCCGAGGGCCTCGAGCCCGGCCCAACCGGCCCTGGCGCGTGGCCCCGTCGTCTCCGCGGTGAAGGTGAGGGAGTAGTAGACGCCCTCGGCGCGGGCGCGAGAGAAGGTTCGCGCGTCGATCGTGCCGTAGCCGATCATGAGGGCGTCCCAGCCGTCTTGGCCCACCAACACGAGCGCCTGGCCCAGGTCAGCGGCGGGGTCTCCTGCCGCCGACTCGCTCCAGTCGATGATGCCTGCCAATTCGCCGTCGTTCGTGAGGACGTTTCCGGGGTGAAGGTCGAGGTGGGTCCAGGCGGGGCCGGGGCGCGGGGTGGTCGCTCCTTGCTGGAACACGCGCGCCGCCGCGTCGGCGTCGAGCCGCCATGGCAAGCCGGCGGAGGCCGTCGCGAGAGCGCGGATCCTCTCAGCGACTCGGTCGGAGCGTTGTAGCAACGCGAGGGAGCGAGTGGTGTGCCGTGGCGCCTCGGCGGGAGCGGGCGTGTGAAGCGCGCGAAGTGCTGCACCCAGTTGTGCGACGCCGAGACGGTCGAGAGCGGAAACGTGGGAGGGGATGCCTTCAATCCACGGCACCACGGTCCAGGCCCACGGGAAGTCGGCGGAGGGCCTGCCGACGCGCACCGGAACCGGTGCCGCGAATGGCCACCCGGTGCCGATCCGGGGCAGCCAGGAGATTTCAGTCTCTTGCTTGGCTGCGGCGCTCTGATGCCGCGGCAGGCGCACGGCCCAGTCATCACCCAGGCGCCACACCGCGCTGTCTCGGCCCTCGATATGCGCGCCGACAGGCAACGCAGAAGCCTCGGGAAACTGGGTGTCAAGCAGGCGTCTGATCAAGGCTTCGTCGATGGCGATTTCAGTGCGGGGTCGTACGGCAGAGTTGACCACTCTTTGACCATAACTGCGCCTGACCCTTACGCATAGGGCACATGGCCACAAACGCGAGCGGCAGGGACTGTCGAGAGTCGCCGAGACAAATGGCGCGTACCTCTCAACCGCCCCACAGCGGGGTTGCCCCGCGTCAAAGCCGTCCGCGAACCTCCGCCCAACACCCCGCGATGGCATCGACCGAGGCCCGCACGTCATCGGCCGTGGTGGCGGCATCAGACACCGAGATGCGTAGAATCCGCTGTCCCCTCCACATGCTTCCCCCGGCCCACAGGGTGCCCTCGCGCTGGATGGCCTCGGTCACGGCCGCGGTCACCGCATCGTCCCCTCGGTCGCCAGGAGAGTTGCCAAACGCCACCGGGATCTGGTTGAGCGACGGCGGGACCAGCACCTCGGCCCCGGCCTCGCTGAGAAGTTCCGCAAACAGGGCGGCCATGGCGCATGAATGGTCGACGAGTTCCGCGATCCCCGCGCGACCGCGTGCGGCGAGCAGCGCCCAGGTCTCGACGCCTCGGGCGCGCTGGGACATGTGGGGGCTGAGGTGCATGAGGGGTCGCGCGTCGGTGGTGGCGAGGTAGGGCGCATGCATCGCCATGGCACGGTAGAGGTCGTCCTGATCGCGCACGATGACGACGCCAGAGTCGTAGGGGGCGTTGAGCCACTTGTGGGCGTCAGTGGCCCACGAGTCGGCCAGTTCGATGCCCGCGACCTGAGCGCGGAGCGCGGGGGATGCGGCCGCCCACAGCCCGAACGCGCCGTCGACGTGCACCCAGCCGCCGGGTTCTCGCACGCCGGGGATGATGCGGTCAAAGGGATCCGATGCTCCTGTCGTGACGTTGCCTGCTTGGAGCAAGACCAGGGTGAGGGCGTCGGTGTCAGTCGGGAAGGTGTCGGCGTCTATTGCTCCGCGCCCGTCAACCGGCACCCGCTCGACGAGCCCCGGGGCGAGGCCCGCCAGCCGCAACGACTTGAGCGCAGAGATGTGGACCTCTGCGCCCGCGATGACGCGAATCGGCGGCGCGCCGATGATGCCGAGCTCGTTGACGTCCCAGCCCGCCTTGGCCAGTAGCGCGTCTCTCGCCGCGACGATGCCGGTGAAGTTCGCCATGGTGGCGCCGGTGGTGAAGGTGGCGACGGCGTCCGAAGGTAGCCCCAGCAGTGCGACGATCCACCCGGCGGCGACCTCGTCCAGAGCGGCGGCGGCCGGAGCCATCGACGGCAGCGCCGCATTCTGGTCCCACGCGCCCGCGAGAATCGATGCGGCCGCGGCGGCCGGCTCCACCCCGCCATTGACGTAGCCGAAGTAGCGGCCCATTGCCTGGACGGTGGTGGCGGGCGAGCCGATCTCGTCGAGCTCGCGCAGCACGTCGTGTGCAGGACGCGGCGATTCCTGGAGGGGCCGCCGGAAGGCGTCGAGTGCGGCCACGGCGTCGCCCGTCGGGGAGATGGGTCGGTGCGGGGAGGCGGCAAGGTAGTTGCCTGCTCTGCGCGCCGCCTCCGTTGTGACGGCGATCCGCTCGCGAAGCCGCGCGAGCGCGAGCGGATGGGTGTGAACCTGGGTGAGATCGATCGCCATGTGTTCATGTTTGCTCGACTGGACCCGTAGATCAAGTGCCGCATCTACCACGTCTGGCACTATGCACGAGGGGCCAGTGAGGAGCATGCTGGCCCACATGCGCACCACCGCCGAACAACTCTCGGACGTGCTGGACCACTGGCAGACCGGCACGGGGCCGCTGTATGTCCAACTGGCCAACGCGATCGTGTCCCTTGCCGAGTCGGGCTCGCTCGAGCACGGCACACGCATGCCCTCCGAGCGAACGCTCGCTGACCACCTCCACCTGTCGCGCAACACCGTCACTGCCGCGTACCAGCGGTTGCGCGACGCGGGGTGGCTCGAGGTGCGCCCAGGCGCTGCGCCGACGCTGGGCGTCAGTTCGCGCGGCGTGCTCGGCCTCAGCCCCCAGGAACGCTTCGCGCAGATTCTCACGGGCGAGAGCCAGCCGGTCGTGGCCTTCAACACCGCCTCGCCGCCTGCTGCCCCCGCGGTAACGGAGGCGCTCCGCGACCTGTCTGGTTTCCTGGGCGGCTCGCCTGCAGTGGGCAACGGTTACGCCGCGCTCGGTGACCGCGACCTGGTGCTCGCCATCACGCAGCACCTCAGGCGCAAAGGCATCCCGGCGCGCCCAGAAGAGGTCGTGGTGACCTCGGGTGCGCAGCAGGCCATCTGGCTCGTCGTGACGATGCTGGCCACGTCGCGGCGCCCCGTCGCGCTCGAGTCGGTGACGTACCCCGGGGTGTTCGACGCGGTGCAGGCCTCCGGCTCGCGACCCCTCGCGTTGCCGATGGGTCCCGACGGCCTGGACGTTGCAGGTTCGATCAAGTTGTTGCGCGCCGCGCGGCCGGATCTTGCCTACACGACGACGTTCCACAACCCGACGGGCACGGCAATCTCCGACGACGATGCGCGCCTGCTGCTCGAGGCGTCGGCCGCGCTGGGAACCAGCGTGATCGACGACCGCACCATCGGCGACCTCGCGTTGGACGGCAGTCCGCGCACGCCGTTCGCGGCGATGGGGACCGACGCGTCGGTCATCACCGTGGGCGGCATGTCCAAAGTGTTCTGGGGCGGACTGCGCATCGGGTGGCTGCACACCAACGCCACACTCGCGGCACAGCTTCGGCACCGGCGCGCGGCCATGGACCTGGGTTCGCCTGCGCTGTTCCAGAGGGTGGCCGCCCGGCTGTTGGCGGAGCACTACGAGGAGACGTTGCGGTGGCGCGTGGCCTCGATGCTCGAGTCGCTCGACGCCGTGGACGAGGCCGTGGCGGAGCACGGCTTGGATTGGGAGTACCGGCGTCCCGTGGGCGGCCCGGCCCTGTGGGTGCGGCTTCCCGATGGCGGGGCGGCGCGGTTTGCCGCGCGGGCCGCGGAGGCGGGCGTGCCCGTCGCGTCCGGGACAGCGTTCGAGGTACTGCCGGGTACCGGGGCGGATCGCTTCCGGCTGCCGTTCTACCTGCCGCCGGAAGAGATGAAGCTGGGCATCAAGGTGCTCGCGGAGCGGGCGGCGTAGCCGTCAGGCGACCGCCGTCGCGGTGAGCCGAAGCGAGCGCTCGCGATCGGCCACCTCCAGCGCACCGTGCACGGTGATGAGCTCCTCGGCCCGCGCAACATGGGCAACATCATCACCCGCTCGCTGACCCTCAGGGGCTTCACCCGTAGCGGCTACCTGCACCTCGCGGGAGAGTTTCAGCAGCACATGTCCGAGTGGTTTGGCGCGGGCAAGATCGCGCACGACGAGACCGTGGTCGAGGGCCTTGACCACGCGGTCGACGCGTCCCTTGACCTGATGCGCGGCGCCAACGTCGGCAAGATGGTCGTGAAGATCTAGCGAGTCGGCCCGTTGGACCGCTCCCGCCCGACGCTGCGAACCCGATCCGCCCGCGACACGCGGGCGGTGACGGCGCCGCCGCCCGGCACGCCGACGCGTCGGCCGCGAAAGAGGTTCGTAGCGTCGCGGGGGCGGGGGGGTGCAGCCGGACGATGCGCCCAAACGAGGCGCGCGAACACTTCTGACCGCAACGCGGGGCAACACACCTGCCCGCGACTCAGGTGCCGGCGAGTCGAGGCGTCGTGCGGTCACAATTGTTCACAGTGTGCGCGCCGCGAGGGGCTCCCGGGGGGCCGCAAGCGGCTCACAAGCGGGCCGCGCTAGGGCGCGGGGTAGCGGATCGGCAGGATGATCCCCAGCAACGGGATGCGGTGGGTCTCGCAGTAGCTGTCGCCGTGGCCCGGGGCGGCCTCGTAGCACGTGCCCTGTTGGCCGATGGGAAACAGGAGCACACCTGCGATCAGCGCGCCCCAGCCCCACCGCCACACGCGGAGCCGACGCTCCGACCAGTCGCCTCGCCACCATGCTCGCCGATGCTGCGACCAGTCCACTCGATTCATGACTCGACGCTCCTGCTACCCCCGCAGCCGCGCCATCCACGCCTCGACCGCGTCGGGGTCGCGGGGGAGCGCGGCGGAGAGGTTCTCGCACCCGTCTTCGGTGACCAGCACGTCGTCCTCGATGCGGATGCCGATGCCGCGCAGTTCTTCGGGAGCGATCAGGTCGTCAGACTTGAAGTACAGGCCTGGCTCGATCGTGAACACCATGCCGGGCTCCAGCACGCCCTCCATGTACAGCTCGCGCTTGGCAGCCGCGCAATCGTGGACGTCCAGGCCCAAGTGGTGCGACGTGCCGTGGACCATCCAGCGGCGGTACAACTTGGACTCCGGGTCCTCGGAGGGGGGTGCGATGCCCCACTCGGTCAGGCGTTTCTCGATGACTTCCATGGCGGCCATGTGAACGTCCAGGAATCTGGCGCCGGGCCGCGCGACCGCGAAGCCGGCATCGGCGGCCTCCAGCACCACCTCGTAGACCTTGCGCTGGACGGGCGAGAACTGTCCGTCCACCGGCAGGGTGCGGGTGACGTCCGCCGTGTAGAGGCTCTCGACCTCCACGCCCGCGTCGAGCAGCAGCAGGTCGCCGTGCCGCACCTGCCCGTCGTTGCTGATCCAGTGAAGGGTGGTCGCGTGGGCGCCCGAGGCGGCGATCGTCTCGTAGCCGACCGCATTTCCCTCCTCGCGGGCGTGGCCGTCAAAGGCGGCCTCGACAACACGCTCGCCGCGCTTGTGCTCGATGGCTCGCGGCAACTGCGTGACGGCGCGCGCGAAGCCCTCGATCGTGGCGTCCACTGCGTCGCGCAGCTGCTGGACCTCGTAGTCGTCCTTCACGAACCGCATCTCGCTGAGCGCCTTGTGCACGGCCTTGGTGGGCTGCGCCGATAACCGGATGCCGCCCGGCAACTCCTTGAGGGGAGCGGTCGGGATGTCCGTCATGACCGCGAACTCGGCCAGCCCGGGACGTCGGCCGATCCAAAACTCGCCCGAGCGTGGGTCGGCGTAGAAGCCCTCGTCGTCGTGGCCCGCTGGGGGGATCAGGTAGAGCGTTGCGTCGTGGCCGGGCTGCGGGGTATCCGCCGTGCCGTGCGGCTCCATCACCAGAACGGCGTCGGGCTCGTGGTCAGCGCCAAGTCCCGTCAGGTACGCGAAGTCGCTGTCGGGGCGGTAGCGGTAGTCGGTGTCGTTCGAGCGCACCTTGAGTTCTCCCGCTGGGATCACGAGGCGCTTGCCGGTGAACAAGGCGCTGAGGCGTTCTCGACGGTCCGCGGCGTAGGGAGCGGCTGCTGCACGAGTGGTGCGCACGTCGTCCGGCTCGGCCCAACCGGTTCCGAGGAACTTCTTGAACTCCTCCGAGGTGGGGCGAGTGGTGCGGGCCTTGTTGTTGGCCTGAGTTGCCTTATCAGTGTCTTCCATCTGGATATCGTGGCACGGGCGGAGCGGGACTTGCCACGAGCGGGCCAGGTTCATCGATTGCCACGCGCACCGTAGGCTGGCCGCGTGCTCATCGACCTCCACACCCACTCGTACATTTCGGACGGTACGGAATCGCCTGCGCAAGTGATCCGCGCGGCAGATGCCGCAGGTCTCGACGTGGTTGCCCTCACCGACCACGACTCCATGGCGGGACTTGAGGAGGCCGCAGAGACAGCCGCCGCCATCGGCATCAACTTCGTGCCGGGCATCGAGGTCTCGTGCACGTATCACGGCATTTCGGTTCACCTGCTTGCATTTTGGCCAGACCCATCGCACCCCGACATCGTGGAGATGCTCGACAGAACTCGCACGGCGCGGGTCGACCGGGCGCGCGAGATGGTCGCACTCATCGGCGCCGACTTCCCACTCACTTGGGAGGCGGTCGTGGAGCACTCCGGCGACGCCGAGACGATCGGGCGACCCCACATCGCCGATGCCTTGGTCGCGGCGGCGGCGTTCGCCACCAGGGACGATGCCTTCGTCGAGGTGCTCGCGGGAAACTCGGCCTACTTTGTGCCGCACTACGCGCCGCCGGTTCTGGACGCGATCCGCACGTTCCGCCTCACCGGAGCCGTACCGGTCTTTGCGCATCCGGGCGCCGATGGCCGGGGACGCGTCGTGCCTACGTCGGCCATCGAGGAGATGGCGCGCGCAGGTCTGGTGGGTCTCGAGGTCGAACATCGGGACCACACGGAGATGCAACGAGGACGCTTGGCGCGCATTGCCGAGAGGCTGGATCTGGTGCACACCGGCTCATCCGACTATCACGGCGCCGGCAAGCTCAATCAACTCGGAGAGAACGTCACGTCGCCCGCAGCGCTTGAGGCGCTAAGGGCGCTGAGGGGCTAGACCGGATTTTCAGGCCCCGCGGGTGTCGACTCTGGGTGACAGGCTTGACCGCAGAGTGTCGAGACTGACTCCGCCCAGCGCGAGCGCCTCGCGGTGGAAGTCCGTCAGTGAGAAGGCTTCACCCTCCGCGTCGCGGCAGGTGTCCCGCACCTCGTGCCACACGCGTTGACCCACGGCGTAGGAAGGTGACTGCCCGGGCCAGCCCAAGTAGCGGTCCACCTCGAACCGCACGAACTGATCAGACATCGACGTGTGTGACCGGAGGAATACTGCGGCCGATGCGGCGCCCCACACCCCGCCGTCGGGGTGGGGCAACTGCAGGTGGGCCCCGATGTCACTCACCACTCTGGCGGCGCGTAATCGCTGCGCGTCGAGCATCCCCAGCCTGTCGGCAGGGTCCTCAAGAAAGCCGAGGTCCTCCATCAGACGTTCCGCGTACAGCGCCCAACCCTCGCTGTGACCCGCGCTGCCGGCCAGGTGTCTGCGCCACGGGTTGAGTCGATCGCGCTGGATCACCGCCATCCCCATCTGGAGGTGGTGTCCCGGGATTCCCTCATGGAACAGCGCGGTGCGCTCGCGCCACGTGGCAAACGGTCCGGCGATATCCCGTCGTGGCCACCACATGCGTCCCGGGGAGCCTAGCGGAGCGCGCGTGACACGGCGGCGGCGGCAGCAGCGGACCAAGCCTGTGGAACACAAGCGGTCGGGTGGGGGGTCACTCGGCCAGAGGCAGTGGGGGCATCGCCGCTGAAGAGTTCGGGAACCCTGAACCCAAACGAGGCCGCACCGCTCAAAAGTTCCTGCGCCACGACTTTTGCGTCCGCGCGAAAACCAGCGGCGCTCAACCCATCAATGCAGATTGCCGTGTCGTGCGCCCAGACAGACCCGCAGTGATACGACAACGGCCAATACGCTGCCTCACTAGCCGCCATAGTGCGAATGCCGCACCCGGAGCGCATGTCAGGGCGCATGAGGGCGTCTCGCACAAGAAGTTCCTCCCCCGAGTCGAGGATGCCCGTTGCTAGCAGGTGGCCGATGTTGGACGTCAGGGCATCGGCGGGATTCTTTTGTCCGTCCAGCGCCATCGCCGGGAACCTCATGCCGTCCCGTTGGACCCAGAACTTCTCCTTGAACCGAGCCGAAAGGTCCTCGGCCCAGCCACGCCACTTCGCACCCCCCGGGAGATCGAGCATGTCGAGCAGATCGGCTCCCGCTATCGCGGCCTGGTAGGCGTAACCCTGGACCTCACATAGTGCGACCGGGCCCACCGCTACGCTTCCGTCTGCGTATCGGACTGAGTCCGACGAGTCCTTCCACCCCTGGTTGGCCAGGCCAGTTCCGGAGGAGTCGGCGTACTCGACGAACCCGTCGCCGTCCGCATCCGCGTCTCGTCCGAGCCACGTCAACGCTGCTAGGAGGTTGTCTTGCAAGTCGCGTACGGCTTCCAAGGGCAGGCCAGCTACGCGCGCCTCATTGAGGAGCACGATCCACAACAGGGTGGAGTCGACGCTCCCGTAGTACACGGCAGGAAAGTCGAGCCCTTCCCGTGGAATGCTGTGACGCGCATCGCGCAGTTCGTGGAGGATCTTGCCAGGTTCCGCGGCGGCGGCCTTGTCGTAGGTCTTGGCCTGGCGGGCGGCAAGAGCCCTCAAGGTGCCGTGGGCAAGCGGTAGCGCTTCGGGTAGCAAGAGCCGTGCGGTCCACAGCGCGTCGCGGCCAAAAAGAGTCAGGTACCACGGGGCTCCCGCAGCGGCAAAGACCGCGTCGGGGACCGCGTCGTTCGCCAGCATCAGCGAGTTCAGGTCGTCTCTCGCCCGGGTTTGCCAGCGATCCAGGTCTTGGTTGGTTCCGGAGGAATGCTTGCTAAGAGCGGATCCGAGAACGTTACGGGGCGGTGGTCTTAGCGCGGTCGCATCGTCGCTCATGATGAAACTGATGGTGCCCTCCCACGCTTCACCTGGCTCCACCACGATCTGCCATGTCGCCGACTCGGCCTCTAACTGATGCGCGGTCGCGCCGCTGGCCACGACGTTGACTTTGAGTCGTCTGGGTCCGCTTTCAACCACAGCTGTTCCATCATGATGTAGTGCAGTGGCGGTTGCCGAGGTCGGTCGCCCGGCGCGCACACTTGGTAGCGCCGCGAATTCGGTAGCAAAGTCGAGCCGGACAGTGGTGCCCACGGCCTCCGACGACGCGTTCCGAATCTCAATCGACTCGTCAACGCATCCGAATGACACCGCCCGGGTCCTCGTCACGATGACGTGGGGATCCTTGCCTGCATCGTCTACGTTGCGCGCCATGGACACGAAACGAGCAGTGCGCGCCTCGACCGAAGTCGAGAGGTGTTCGGGCTGTTGTCCACCCACGGTAAGCGTGAGCGAGTTGATGTAGCGAACATCAGAGTGGATGATGCCGTGCACGCCGGACTGAGCCTGGCCGTCAGCAGCAGACCACACCTGGGTGGGCGCTTGAAGTACCACGACGTCCTGCGCCAGAGATGGTGTGATTGCGTGCGGCTCTGCCGCGGGGGTCATTCGTCGACTCCGAGGCGCGCGTTAATCGCACTTTCGGAATAGAGATTGTCAACCGCGACGAGTGCGAGCCCGATGAGCGCTGTCTCTTCGCCGAGCTCTGAGGAACGGATGGTGAGATGTCTCGTGGCTCGGGGCAGTGTCCCGGCGTAGACGGTCGACCTGATAGCGGCGATGAGCTCTGGTGACACCATGGGCCCGCCAACCACGACGACAGCGGGGTTAATCACGCCGACGACGGTCGCGAGCACCTGGCCGATGAGGTCGCCGGCGCGCCGCAGTTCCGCCGCGGCAGTTGAGTCGCCACGGTCCACGAGGTCGTGGATCTCGCTGATGTGTTCCAGGTGACGGCCCACCTCGCCAAGTCGCCTGATCAGCGCCGTCCCCGAGGCCTCCGCCGCGAGGCAGCCGTCCCTGCCGCAGCGGCACCTTGCCGCACCGCCAACCGAGACGTGTCCGATATCGCCAGCACCGCCGTCGACTCCGCGAAAAATTTCGCCCCGGATGACGAGGCCCGCACCGAGGAATGACGACGCCTTGACAAAGACCAGTGGCGCTGTCGGGCCGTGGAGTTGAGAAGCCTCGCCGTATGCCATCGCGTCCGCGTCGTTCTCGACGAAAATGGGCACGTTCATCGTTTCGCGCAACGAATCAAGAATCGGCCAGCCGTCCCAGCCCGGCATGATGGGCGGGTCATTGAGGCGGTGCTCGGCGGGGTCGATCGGACCGGGCAGAGATATTGCGACCGCTGCCACGCGTTCGACGGCGACATCGTGGATGCGCATCAGTTCCTCGATCGCCGCGACGGTCGTCCTCAGGGTCTCCTCGGGGCCGTCCGTGACGTCGGTATCGATGCTTTCGCTCGCGAGAACCTTGCCGTGGGGAGTCACGACCGCGACGGTGCCGCCGACAGCGTCCAGAGCGGCCGTGACCACCACCACGTCCGGGTCGAACATGAACGTGGTAGCGCGGCGCCCGCCGGTGGCGTCGCCGGTTCCCGCTTCGCGAATGATTCCCGCCGCTGTGAGCAACTCGATGCGACGCGCGACCGTGACACGGGACAGCCCCGTTGCCTCGAGCAACGCGCCGCGCGTGGTGGCCTCACCCGAGCGAATCAGCCGCAGCATCTCGCCTGGTCCCGGACTCAACGGCACTTACCCCTTGTCTGCACCTGCAGTCAGCCCTTCGGTTAGCCAGCGTTCCGCGAACCCATACATGATCACGATCGGTAGCGTTAGCAAGACACTACCTGCCATGAGGATTGTCCGGGAGACCTCTTGGCCGTCAGCCAGGCGAGTGAGGCCGAGCGAAACGGTCCACAGTTCTGGTTTGGCGGAGAGGAACAAGAGCGCGAACAGGAACTCGTTCCAGGCGATCATGAACGAGTACAGCGCCGTGGACATGATGGTCGGTAGCGACAACGGTACCGTGATCTTGCGCATGATCTGCCATCTTGTGGCGCCGTCGACCATCGCGGCCTCGTCGATCGACTCGGGTAGTCCGAGCATGTAGGAGCGCAGCATGTGGACGGACACCGGAACGGTGAGGGCGATGTAGGCGATGGTGAGGCCAACAAGGGTCGTGCCGAGCCCGATAACCTGGAATCCCACGAACACGGGCACCGCGATGATGATGGCGGGGAACATGTACACGGCCAGGAACATGGCGGAGACCTGCCTGCGGCCCGCGAACTTGAGGCGGGTCATGGCGTATGAGGCTGGTATGGACAGCAGCATCGTCAGCAGCGTCGCGGCGGTGGCCACGATCGCCGAGTTGCGCATGAATCGCCCGAACCCGAACCCACCGTCTCCCTCCGACGCAATGACTCGCGCATACGTATCGAGCGTGAGTTGGCTGAAGTTGGGTACTAGAGCGAGCGGGTTGCGCAGCAGATCCTGGATCGGCACGAAACTCATGACGATCATGTAGTAGAAGGGAAAGAGGGTCACGATCAGCAGGAACACGATCAGCGCCCATTTGAGGATGCGGAAGACTTCGGTTTGGATACGGAAAGAGTTCATCAGGACTCCTTTTGCCGAGTCAGGCGCAGGTAGAGGGTGAGCCCGGCACCGAGGACGAGAGCGAGCAACACCGCGTTGGCGGACGCTGCCCCGATGTCTGACGATCCAACGAGTTGGTCGTACACGCGGACGGCGGCGACCTGGGTACCAGCTGCGCCTCCGGTGAGGAGGAAGATGTCGTCAAATTTGTTGAACGTCATCACCAAGCGAAGCAACGTGAGCAACGCGATGACGGGCATGACCTGGGGTGCTATGACGTGCCAGAACTTTTGCCACGGCGTTGCGCCGTCGACGAGGGCTGCCTCTTCAATGTCTCCCGACAGTCCGGTCAGTGCGGCGGCGAAGAACATGAAGGCAAACGGAAAGTAGCGCCATATCTCAAACACGATCACCGTGAGGAGGGCGTAGGGCGCGCGCCCAAGGAAGTCGATCGGCTGTTCCCAGCCGAGGTAGGTAGTACCGAGTGCATTGATGACGCCGAATTGCGGGTTGAGCATCACCTTCCACACATATGCCCCGGCCACGACGGGCGCGACGTAGGGGAGCAGCAGTGCGGCGCGCACGGCACCCCGTCCGCGAAATGCCCCTCGCAGAGCCAAAGCTGCTGCAAATCCGACCACGATGGAGCCGATGGTGGTGCCAGCGGTGTAGAGCACGGTGACCCACAGGGATTCCCAGAACCCTGGAGAGGTCAGGACGTCCGTGTAGTTCGAGAGCGTGAGCGGGTTGAACACTCCGTTGCGGGCGACGTCTGAATAGCGCGCCCCCTGGAACGACAGCACGAACGTCCAGATGATCGGCACGATGATGACCGCGACCACGAGCAACGTGATCGGCAGAGCCATCGACCAACCGTCGCGGTTAGCCCTCCGCCGCGCCACCGTGGGGCGGGGGCGCTTGGCCCCCACCCCACGGTTAACCGCTGTTACTGACATCTCAGCGACTTGCGATCTCTTCGACGGCGTTCACCATTTCCTGCTGCGCAGTCGCGCCATCGATGGCGCCAGATCCGACATCGGCGATGACCTTGGCCAGTGGCAACTCAGCCGTCAGCACTCCGACGATCTCGCCCTGGCCCTGGAGGAAGGCCCAGCGAGACATGCTGGCCGCGGCTCCCGTCAGGGTGTCGATCGTTGCAGCATCGTAGATGTCTCCGAGCGGAGCCCGGGAGTCGACGCCGGCTTCAAGGGTCGCCCAGGCATCGGAGAACTCCGTGGGGTTGTCCGCGGTTCCAAGGCGAACGGGGAACTTGCCTTCAGGAGCCATCCCGAACCATTCGACGTAGCCGTCGCCCATGATGTACTCGATGAGCTGTTGGGTTTCTTCTGGAGAAGCCGCCGACGTTGGAACGAACGACGTCATTTCACCGAAGGAGCCGGCGTTATCACCGGCGTCCGGACCCTTGATGAGAGGCACGATGGCAGAGTGCTCAGCAAGCCACGTGGGTGTGGTGCACTCGTCGCACGACGGTGCGGCATCGTCACGTAGACCCGCCAGTTCGTCGAGCAGGAACGTCGACCACATGATCATGGCGGACTGACCCGCGAAGTAAGACGCACGCGTCGACACCACATCCTGTATTCCAGCAGGGGAGTAATCCTGTGCAAGGGCCGTGTAGAGGTCGATCGCCGCAGTGCATTCCGGCGAATCGAGTGCAACGCTTCCGTCGTCGTTGACCAGCTGGCAGTTGTTGCCGAGCGCGATAGCTTCGAAGGTTTGTTGCGTAAAGTTTCCCGCTGGGTCGGTCGAGAGTGTGATGCCGAATTGGTCTCCGGTAGTCAGGGTCTTTGCGGCCGTGAGCAGCGTGTCGTAGGTGGTCGGTGCTGCGAGGCCCGCCGCGTCAAACAGGTCCGTGCGGTACACGAGGATCTGAGCCCATGCATCGGATGGAACCGAGAGTTGGCGGCCGTCGTCGCTCGTGAGGTCGAGCGCACCAGCGGAGAAGGTGTCTGCGCCTAGGGCATCGACAGCCGCTGCAGCAATGTCGGGGCTGACGTAACCCTCGGAGTCGAAGTTGCGCACGAGCCCGAGCGACACGGATCCGAGTAGGTCGGGCAGTTCGTTCGACAAGGCAGCCGCAGCCATCAGCTGGGAGACCTGGTCTTCTTCAACCGGTACGAGTTCGACATCGATGCCGGTCTCGGCTGTAAAGCGTTCGAGCATCGTCTGCTGTGTTGCGACGCGGTCGGGCTGAACCTCCAGCGTCCACATGAGCAGTCCGTCGGATGCGTCGTTGACCTGTTCGCCAGAGCCGCAGGCCGTCAGGCCGAGGGCTCCCACAGTGATCAGAGCCACTCGCACGAGTAGTCGCCGTGTCGTCGTTGACATCTTTTCCTCTTCTCTCGTCGTTGAGCGTCGGGCCGGAACCCGAACGCGTTCTGTCTAACAGATATCCATAAGATGTGCAAGAGGTATAACAAAGTCGTTATCTGCGCTACGGTCGAGCTCTAGCCGACTTCCGAGAATCTAGGAGACAACGATGTCTGGGGTTTCTACCGATAGGACCGAAACCGTCCGGCAGCACCTCGGTGTGCTCTACGACGATGCGACTGTTGAGAGCGTGCTTCCGCGTGTGCTTGAGCTCGCGGAGCGGTACCGAGACGCGCTGGCTGCCAGAGAGGTAGCGCCGAACTCGCAGCGCACCGCCTTTCTGATTACCTACGGGTCGTCGTTTACTCGTGACGGAGAGGCGCCCCTGCGAACCCTCGCCCGCGTGCTCAACGAGTTCGGCACCGAGATCTCTGACGTTCACTTGTTGCCTATGTACCCGTGGACGTCGGACGACGGTTTTGCGGTCGTTGATCACCGCCACATCGACCCGGCGCTCGGCACGTGGGACGACGTCACCACGCTCGGCGAGGGCCGCGGACTGATGTTCGACTTCGTCGCCAACCACGTTTCGTCAAAATCGGAGTGGTTCACTCGCTGGCTTGCAGGCGACGCGAGGTACGCCGACTACTTCTTCGAGCCCGGACCCGACTTCGACACCTCGGCCGTGGTGCGACCGCGTACCACCCCGCTCACCCACGACTACGAACGTCCCGATGGCTCGTTCGCAACCGCGTGGACGACCTTTGGTCCGGACCAGGTGGATGTCCACGTGGGCAATCCCGAGGTGCTGCTCGACCTCACCGACGTGCTGCTGGAGTACCTCGCTGCGGGGGCAAGTACCATCCGGCTCGACGCCGTCGGCTTCCTGTGGAAGGAGTCCGGGACGACGTGTCTGCACCTCCCCGGGACGCACGCCGTCATCAAGTTGTGGCGGGCGCTCATTGACGACCTCATGCCACGGGCTCGGCTGCTGACGGAGACCAACGTGCCGCACCGGGACAACGTGTCGTACTTTGGCAACGGTCACGACGAAGCGCACATGGTGTACCAGTTCGCGCTGCCGCCGCTGGTGTTGCATTCGTTCGTCGCTGGCGACTCGAGCGCATTGACTGCGTGGGCAGCTGGCCTCGAGCCGCTCCCGGCGGGGTCGACCTGGTTTAACTTTCTCGCGAGCCACGACGGGGTCGGGATGCGCCCAGCAAAGGGGCTGCTGGCGGAGGCGGACGTCGAGGCCCTCGTCGCGCGAGTTCAGGCCCACGGCGGCCACGCGTCGTTTGCAGGCGAACCCGGCGGAGGCCGGTCCGTGTACGAGCTCAACACCTCCTATCTCGATGCCCTGGCGGAGCCCGAGCGCGCCGGCGATACGGCGCACGAGGTCGGCAGGGCGCTCGCGGCCCACGCGATCATGTTCGCCATGGCAGGCGTACCCGCGATCTACTACCACTCGCTCTTTGGCTCCCATCACGACACAGCGGCCGTCGAGCGCACGGGCATCCCCCGGCGTATCAACCGCGCGACTCTTGATGTCGACGAACTGCGCGACCAGCTCGACTCAGACCCGCGTAGGCGCGGCGTGTACGAGGGCCTGACGGAGCTGCTGCGCAGGCGCGGCGACCACCCGGCCTTCGCGCCAGATGCGCCGCAACAAGTGCTCGAGTTAGGGCCCGAGGTGTTCGCGGTGCGGCGCGGGGTCGGGTCTGACACGGTGACGGTGGTTGTCAATGTGTCTGGTGCCGCGGTCACGTTGGAAGGCATGGCCGGGCGGGACGTGTTGTCCGGTGCGGTCACGGACGCGCTGTCGCTGGAGGCCGATGGTTTTGCGTGGTTGGTGCAGTCGTGACGCCCGCGTTGCGCGTTGTCGCTGCTCTCGATTCCTTCAAGGGTTCGGTAAGCTCGGCGGAAGCCGGCGAGGCGGCTCGCCTGGGGATTCTCGCCGCGGCGCCGGACGCCGATGTGGTGGTGGTGCCCGTCGCCGACGGGGGAGAGGGCACTGTGGCCGCGCTGTCTGGCATCGGGCGAGTGGGTTCGGTCGAGGCTGTCGACCTGTTTGGCCGCCCCATCATGCCGCCGCACGTCGTGCTTCCCCACGGAGCCGTCGTTATCGAGTCGGCATCCACCGCGGGCATCGGCCTGCTGCCAATCGTCGACGTCGATTCGGCTCGCCGCGCGACCACCCAGGGCCTTGGGATGCAGATTGCCGAGGTGGCACGCGCCGAACCGGGGCATGACATCCTCGTTGGGCTGGGTGGGACGGGCTGCACCGACGGCGGCACGGGGATGCTGCTCGCTTTGGGCGCTCGCCTCTGGGACGCCGCCGGTCGGGAGATCACGGCGGCCGACCCTCATCCCCTGCTCGCGCGGCCCATCCGCGTCGAACTACCCTCGCCGCCGGGCCCGCTGGTGGGACTCGCGGATGTCGACTCGCCGTTGCTGGGGCCCACCGGGGCGGCGCAGATGTTTGCTCCGCAGAAGGGCGCCGACACCGCTCTCGTCGAAGAGCTTGAGAGCGCCATGCGGGGTTGGGCGCTCGCGCTCGCTGAGGCAGGCGCCGATGTTGCCGATATGCCCGGAGCGGGTGCTGCCGGCGGTCTGGGCGCGGCGATCCTGGCGCTTGGCGGCGTCATCGAGTCCGGCTTCACCCGGCTGATTCGCGAGGCCGATGTCGAGTCCGCCTTCGCCCGCGCCGACTTGGTGTTGACGGGTGAGGGCAGTATCGACGCTCAGACCGCGCGGGGCAAGGTCCCAGATGCGGCTGCGCGCTTGGCCCACAGCAGTGGGAGGGCCCTGGTGGTGGCGTTAGGCGGCAGGGTTGAACCGGTCGACGCGTCCTTCGACGCTGCGTTTCCGATTCACTCCGGCCCGATCAGCCTGGACCGCGCAATGGATCCCGAGGTGACGCGTCACGCGATTGCCGACGCTGCGGCGCGGGTCGCTCGGCTATTGATCGCCGCTCGCGCCTAAGGCGCTGCGGGCGCATTCGCTCAGGCGCGTGCCCTGCGGGGCCGCTCGGGCGGGATAGCGTTCAGCAGGGTGCGCGTGTACTCGGCCTCGGGTGAGGTGAACAGCCACTCGGCTTCGCGATACTCCACACACTCGCCGTTTCGCAGCACCAGCACCTCATCGCTCATCTCGTTGACGATTGCCAGGTCATGCGCAATGAACAGGTAGGTCAGACCTAGTTTTTGCTGGAGTTGCTTGAGCAATGCGAGCACGTGAGCCTGGATCGACACGTCGAGTGATGCGGTGGCTTCGTCGAGAATGATCACGTCCGGTCCCAGCGCCAGAGCGCGAGCGATTGACACCCCCTGGCGTTGCCCTCCGGAGAGCTCGTGCGGATAGCGCTGAGCAAAGCTCGACGGCAGCCCCACTAGGTCCAGCAGTTCGTCGAGTGCGGAGAACGGGTCCTGGAACACCATGGCGATACGGCGACGCACCGCGGACGCACCGCGACCACGCCCCGTCTCATCCGAAGCGGGGGCCGACGAGGCTCCCTGACTGCCGCCGGAACGACGACGCTTACGGTTGTGCCTGGGCGCGCCCTCGGCCAGTGAGGATAGGCGCCCAGCTGATTCAGCTTGCCTCGTGGGGCTCGACCAGCCAGGATGCCACTGTCCCCACGTGCGGTATCGGGAGGGTAGATCCTGTCACACACGTAGCCCTCTCCGGCTTGACGTTCAGGCGCTTCGGGCGCTCGCCGTCGTCGGAGTGATCGCTTTTCACGTGAGTCCGACTTTTGCCCGGGGGCTTCTCCGGAGTCGACGTTTTCCTTGTCGCGTCAGGATTCGTGATCGGTCGCGGTCTGTTTGCGGAACTGAAAGCGAAGGGCTCGATTGACGCACTCGCCTTCTATGCTCGCCGAGCCAGACGCATCGTTCCCATGTCGGTCCTCGTGGCGGTGGTGGTGCTGGTGTTCTGGGCCGCCAACGCTTCACCCCTGTGTTTTGCCTTGTTTGAGCGCCCATGGGTCAACGACTCCGTGCCCCGCAGCGCCATTGCTTCGGTGGCAGCGGTGTCCAACCTCTGGCAATGGCTGCTTGGCAATCGTTACAACGTCTCCGACTCCACCTCGCCGTTCGCTCACTATTGGTCACTCGGGGTGGAAGAGCAGTTTTACCTTGTGGTGCCAGTGCTGCTGGTTCTCATGTTGGTGTTGTTGCGGCGGGCGCGCCTGGTGGCTGTAGTGCTTGGTGTACTGACCGCCGCGTCGTTCGGATGGTCAATCTGGCTGTCAGGACACGATGTTGTTCGAGCCTTCTACGACCCACTATCGCGGGGATGGGAGATCGGAGTGGGTGCCACGTTGGCCGCCGTGGTGGTGCTCTACGGAATCCACATCCCACCGCTCATCGGCCGACTGTCTGCGGGCGCCGGGACACTCGCGATCGTTGCCTTCATGGTGTTGGCACCGCTGGAGGCGTGGCCATCGTGGTGGGCACTCATTCCGGTGGACGGTACGGCGCTGGTCATTGTTGGCGGAACCGGACTGGCGACGGGTTGGTGGGGGTGGCCGCCGATACAGCGTCTTGGAGGTTGGTCGTATGGGCGCTACCTCTACCTCTACCTCTACCTCTACCTCTACCTCTACCTCTACCTCTACCTCTGGCACTGGCCCGCTCTGCTGGTGCTGCCTTTGGTGCTTGAGAGAGAAGCGACACTCGGCGAGCGCGTCCTGGCAGAAGTTGCTGCGGCGGGGCTTGCCGCCATCACGCATTACCTGGTCGAGGCTCCTGGTCGGCGGATAGGCATCGGTACTCGCCGACGGCAGGTGGTGGTGTTACTCGGTGCCGCAGGGGCGATCGCAGCCGTGATGGGGCTTGCTGTTGGCATTTCGGTGTTCGTGCAACGAGGCCTCCCGAATCCCGTTCTGGCCGTTCTGCCGAGCCAGATTGCGGGCACTCCGGAGCCGCAGCCCCCGATCCCACCTCCGCGACGTGGTCGGCCTTTGCCGACGTGCTACCCGCCGGGCTTCGTCCCGCGTTGACCGACGCGACCAGTGACCTTCCGGTGGTCTATGGAGACGGTTGTCATGTCGGCGGAGGCCGTGAGGTCCACGACGCCTGCCGATACGGCGAGGGTGATGTGACCGTGGCAGTCTTTGGCGACTCTCATGCCGCGCAGTGGATTGGCTCGTTCATCGGCGTCCCCAATGTTCAGGTTCTCGGCCTGACCGCTAGCGGGTGTCCGGCGATGGCCCTCGACTCATCCGTGGCGGGCGATCGCATGATTGCCGACTGCTCCGCATGGCGCGCGAGTGCGGTAGCGGCCTTAAACCGAAGCCGTCCAGACGTTATTGTGATTTCGTCCTTCACCCATTACCGGATGCCAGCAGGGGTCGATGCGCCCGCCCATTTCTCGGAGTAGCTCACTAGCCTTCTTGGGTAACTACCGAAAGAATCCCAGGTGGTGTATCTGTCTGACACGCCGTACTTCGCGACCGCCCCTGCCGAGTGCGCAGCTGAATATCCTGATCAACTTCAGCGCTGCTCGCAGCCGCCAGCCGATGTGTTCGCCGCGAATATTGACGGGGCGCTGGAAGCTGCGGCAACGGCCTCTGGTGCCAGATATGTAGACCTCAGGCCTCTCCTGTGCACTGAGTCCGAGTGCGGGGCTGTCATAGGTGACGTGTTGCTCTACCGCGACCATGACCACTTGACGAACACTTTTGCGCAGTTGATCGCACCCCGCCTGCAGGACCTCGTGTTGGGCCGTACGCCCGACAACGTCCCGACGGGTTCCAACGCTGCGACCATGGAATCCAACTAGTCGCGCTGTACTGGTGGTTCCCGTCTACTCGGCGGCGGGAGCCGACGGGGCGCCCTGACTGCCGCCCGAACGACGACGGTTGCGGCTGCGCTTCGGGGCGCCCTCGCGAGCATTCCCTTCTGCGGATGCGCCCTCGCGCGGTGCCCGAGCCTCGCCCGTTGCCGCATCGCGAGGCTCGCGGGACTGTCCGCCGCCCCTGCCTTCGCCGCCTCGTCGTCCCTGCTCGCGTCCGCCGCCAGAGCCGCGTCCGCCACGATCTCCGCCACGATCTCCGCCGCGCCCGCCACGATCGCCGCCACGATCTCCGCCGCGATCTCCGCCGCGCCCGCCACGGTCGCCGCCACGATCCGAGTGGCCGCCGCCGGGGCCGCCCCGCTTGCCGGTCTCGCCCAGGTCCTCGACCTTCTCGGCATCGAGGCCCTCGCGAACCCGCGACGAGCGCGGAAGCGTGCCTTTCTTGCCGGCGAGGATGCTGAGCTCCTCGAAGAGGTGAGGTGAATTGGAGTACGTCTCTTCTGGCTCGGGGTAGCCCAGGTCGAGCGACCGGTCGATCATGCCCCAACGAGGCATGTCGTCCCAATCAACGAACGTGACGGCCACACCCTTCTTGCCCGCACGGCCCGTACGGCCGATGCGGTGAACGTAGGTCTTCTCGTCCTCGGGGCACTGGTAGTTGATCACGTGCGTGACGTCCTCGACATCGATGCCGCGGGCCGCAACGTCGGTCGCGACCAGCACGTCGATCTTTCCCGCACGGAAGGCGCGCAGCGCCTGCTCGCGGGCTCCCTGGCCGAGGTCGCCGTGGAGGGCGCCGGCCGCGAAGCCGCGCTCGCGAAGGTCGTCGCTGACCTTGGCGCACGTGCGCTTGGTGCGGGCGAACACGATCGTGAGCCCGCGGCCCTCCGCCTGCAGGATGCGGGCGAGCACCTCGATCTTGTCGAGCGCGTGGGCGCGGTACACGAACTGTGCGGTCGCCTTGACGGTGGCGCCGTCGTCATCCGGCTCGGAGGCGCGAATGTGAGTGGGCTGCGTCATGTAGCGGCGGGCCAGGGCGACCACGGGGCCGGGCATCGTCGCCGAGAACAGCATGGTGTGGCGGCCTGCGGGGGTCGAAGCAAGGAGCTTCTCGACATCGCCGAGGAAGCCAAGGTCGAGCATCTCGTCGGCCTCGTCGAGCACGACGGTGCGCACGTAGCGCAGGTCCAGGTGGCCCTGGTTCATGAGGTCGATGAGGCGTCCGGGGGTGCCCACCACGACCTCGACGCCCTTGCGGAGCGCGTCGATCTGGGGCTCGTAGGCGCGGCCGCCGTAGATCTTCAGGATGCGGGTTGAGCGCTTCTTGGAGGCCATCTCCAGGTCGTTGGCGACCTGCACTGCCAACTCGCGGGTGGGCGCGACGACGAGCGCCTGGGGCTTGCCAGAGGCGTCGCCCATGTCGTCAAAGCCGGGCTCTCCTGGCGACACCGCGCGGTGCAGCAACGGAACGCCAAAGCCGAGCGTCTTGCCGGTACCGGTCTTGGCCTGGCCGATGATGTCGTGGCCGGAAAGCGCCACGGGAAGAGTCATCGACTGGATGGGGAAGGGGGCGATGATGCCGTGGTCGACGAGTGCGTCCACGATGAGTGGGTTCACGCCAAAATCGGCAAAGGTCTCGGTAGTCATGTGGTCCTCAAATGCGGGGCGACGTTGAGTCGCGGGCTAGTAGCCGATCGCGCATTATCGTAAAAAAGCGGCGTCACGCCGCGCATCACATGCGACCGGTCAACCATGTGGTCTCGCCTAGTCTAGCGGGTGGCGGCTCGTGGACGCTCGGATGGCGCGCCCCGGGAAGTCTAGGCTGGCACCATGCGCGTGATTGTGATGGGTGTCACCGGCTGCGGCAAGTCCTCTGTGGGCGCGGCGCTTGCCGCCGAGATGGGCTACGAGTTCGCGGACGCGGATGACCTCCACCCACCGGCCAACGTGGCCGCCATGGCGCAGGGCATTGCCCTCACCGACGAGGAGCGGTGGCCGTGGTTGGACGCCGTCGGCGCCTGGATGAAGCCTCGGGCGGATGTGGTGGTGGCCTGCTCGGCGTTGCGCCGTGCGCATCGCAACCGGCTTGTAGACACGGCCGGTCCTGCCATGTTCTTGCACCTCGCCGCACCGCAAGCGGTGATCGAGGAGCGCGTGAGGCAGCGCTCCGCTCGCGACGAGCATTTCGCGGGCGTGGAGCTGTTGGCCACTCAGTACGCACTCCTCGAACCCTTGGGGCTCGACGAGGTGGGGGGGCTCATCGACGTGTCACACCTCAGCGTCCGCCAGGTGGTGTTGGAGGCCGCCGACATCGTCTCCAGAGAGGACGACTAGGCGCTCAGCGTCGGCTCAAGCGCCGAAGCCGACCCGACGCTTCGATTCCTCGCCGATGTCGACATAGCCGAGGGAAGCGGCCGGCACGATGAGGCGTCGGCCCTTGGTGTCGGTGACGTCGAGCGTGCCGCCCTCAAGGGACTTCGTCACCATGGCGGCCACGTCATCAGACGACTTGTCGGTTTCGACGATCAACTCGCGGCTGACGTTCTGAATGCCGATGCGGATCTCCAACGTGACCTCCGTGAACGGTGTGTGCCCCTACGGGAACTATCGTAGGGGGGTGCTTCAGCGGGTTAAGACGATGTTCGCGGGTAGGGGAATCTCCCTGCCCGGCCTGGCGGTGACCGCCGGAGTCGTTGTTGGCGCCTTTGGTCTGGGCCTCGTGGCGGGGTGGATCACGGATGGCCTGCCCGCGCGGCTTCACGCGGAGGACACTCCCAGCGCATCGCCGAGCCCCAGCGAGGGACTGAGCCCCACGATCGAGCCTTCGTTGCCACCTCTCGAACCGATAGATCGTGATCTCACCGTCGACGACCGCACCGCCGGTGTCATCACGACCGCCTACGTGGTGCGCGCAGATGGCACGTTCACCGTGGTGCCCGGCAAGGACGAGCCGGACGACAGCAAGGGCGATGTGCGGTGGGTCTCGTTCGCGGTCGAGGACGGCGTCTCGATCGACGCGGAGGCGTTCCGCGGCTATGTGATGAGTGTGCTGAACGACAACCGCGGCTGGGGAACGGGCGGCCAGCTCCAATATGTGGCAACCGACGGAGTCGCGGACTATCGGGTGCTGCTCGCCAGCCCGTACACGACCGCCGCGGTGTGTCCCGATCAGCACGTGGCGGTGGCTGTCGGTCCGGTGACCGAGGCGAGCGCCACCCCTTCCCCTTCCCCTGCAGAGGTCATCGCGCCGCAAGGATCGGGCGTCGCTGTCGATGGCGCCACGGCGGCCCCGGCGGATTCGCTGTACGACCACTTGTGCTCTGACGACGGCGTGATCGTGATCTCCGCCTACGACTGGACGGCAGGGTTGCCCGGGTTCGCGGACGACTATGCGGGCGCCCGCCAGTACCTGCTGCTTCACCGACTGGGCCACCTCTTGGCCCGCGAAGACTCCGTGTGCGTCGGCGGCCGTGCCGCGACGATGGACCTCCAGCACGACGTCCTGCCTGAGGGGTGCGAGGTCAACCCCTGGCCCTACCCCGACGCGGCACCGGTCGTGCCCACGCCCACGCCCAGCCCGGCGGCCGCTCCTTAGCCGCTCGGTGTTCCGGCCGTCGATGCGTGCGCGGCGTCGCTGGCGATGTCCGCTGGTCGTGGTGGGATGGGGTCATGACCGCATTGAGCCTGGTGCCTCCGCGCTCGCGGGCCCCCGAGCCTGAGGCCTCGCGCGGTCAAGCAGCGGTGCTCGAAGAGTTGTCCCTTGGGAGGGGCCACGTGGTCGTGACCGGAGGCGCTGGCACCGGGAAGACGACGCTCGCCGTCATGGCGGCGGCACAAGCGATCGACGCAGGGGTGCCCGCCGACCAAGTACTGGTGATCGCGCCGACGCGCGCGGCCGCCGCTCAGCTGCGCGACAGGGTGTCACTCGCCATCGGTGTGCCGACGTCCACGCCCATCGCCCGCACGGTTGCCTCGACCGCATTCGCGATCCTGTCCGCCGAGGCCCACATGCTGGATGAGCCGCCGCCAAGTCTGGTCTCCGGCGCAGAGCAAGACGTGGTGTTGCGCGAACTGCTCGAGGGGCACGTGAAGGGCAGGGCGGCACGGCTCGCCTGGGGCGGAGCACTGCCTGACGAGGCCACGCTCCTTCCGGGCTTCCGCGAGGAGCTCCGCAACCTGCTGATGCGCGCCGCAGAGGCCGACCTTTCCGCCGACGACTTGCGGGAGCTGGGACGAGCACACGGCCGTGGGGAATGGGTTGCCGCGGCGGACCTCTTGGCCGAATACGAAGGGGTCATGGCATTGCGGAGCACGCCCGTCGACCAGGGCGGCCGCTATGACCCCGCCACGATCGTCGCCCGCGCGGCTGACGCACTCGCGGCATGGCCCGAGGGAAGTACGGCTCCCTCGTGGGGCGTCGTGATCGTGGACGACTTTCAGGATGTCACCGCGGCCGGCGCAGCGCTGATGCGGCAGATGGCCTCGCACGGCGCGCGCCTGGTGCTGTTCGGCAATGCCGACGAATCGGTGCAGGGCTATCGCGGGGCGCTTCCGCAGGGCCTGGATGACGCGGTGTCCGAATGGGAGGCAACACACCTCGAGTTGGACCAGGATCTGCGTCAAAGCGGTGTGCTTGCAACGGTGAGCGCGGCGGTGACGGGGCGCATCGGCGTCAAGGGCGTGGGAAGCGCGAGGCGAGCGGCGAGAGCCGCGGTCGCCGAGAAACCGGATGGCACCCCGTCGTTGAATGGCACCCCGTCGTTGAATGGCACCCCGTCGTTGAACGGCAGCCCGTCGGAGGAGGGATCCCGACGGGAGGCGGTCGTGGTGCTGACCGCCGCTCACCACTACGGGCAGTCGCGGGCGATAGCGGCCGAACTGCGACGTGCCAGGCACGGCCTCGACGGCGATCCCGTTCCGTGGAGCCGGATGGCAGTGGTGGCGCGTTCGGCAGCCCTACTGCGCCAGATCCGTTCGGATCTCCTCGGCTCCGACATCCCGTGCGCGTCGCTGGGCGACGGCGCCGCGTTGCACAAGGAAAGCGCGGTGGCTCCGCTGCTGAGGATTCTGCGCGCCGCGCTGGGCGAGCCGTGGACCGAGGACGACGCGGTCGAGGTGCTCACGTCGCGCCTCGTGGGTCTAGACCCAGTGGGGATCAGGCGCTTGCGCCGCGAATTGGTGCGCGAGGAACGCGCTGGCGGCGGCGAACGGCCCTCGGGTGAGTTGCTCTTGGACGCGATGGTCGATCCCTCGCGGTGGGCGTCGCTCACGGGGATCGAGGCAGCTGCCGCGGCCACCGCGGCGCATGCCGCAGGCGCGGCGAGAGCGCGAGCGGCGCAGCCGGCCGCCACTCCCGGCGCCGTGATCTGGGCGGCGTGGCAATCGCTGGGCGTGGCGGATGCGTGGCGCGACGCGGCACTCGGCGGATCGGCGCGAGACGACGCCGACCTCGACGCCGTGATCGCGCTGTTGCGCGCTGCGCAAACCTTCACGGAGCGCCTGCCGGAGGCGCGTACCGCCGCATTCGTCGACTACCTGGAGGGCCAAGACTTCGCGGCGGACACACTGGGAGCGAGGGCGCTGTCGCGTGACGCGGTGGCGTTCGCGACCCCCGCGTCGTCCGCGGGACTGGAATGGGACGTGGTGGCGGTTGCCGGTGTCGAGGAGGGCGCGTGGCCGAACCTCAAGCTGCGCGACTCCGTGCTGGGCGCGCAGCACCTGGCGGACCTCACGGCGGGCGTCGTCTCGTCCGCTCCGGGCAAGGCGGCCGCGCGCGCGGCGAGGGCTGCGGTTCTTGACGATGAGACGCGCGGATTCCTGGTGGCCGTTTCGCGGGCGCGCACGCGGCTTCTGGTGACGGCCGTTGACGACGGCGAGTCCCGTCCGTCCCGCTTCGTGGCGCTCGTTGAGGAGGCTGCGGGGGTGCAGCGCGTCGACGCCGCTCTCGCCCGGCCGGTATCCGACCTGCGTGCGGCCGTGGCGGCCGTGCGCTCCCAGGCCCAGGCATCGGCCGATCCCACCCCGCACGCCCGCATGCTCGCGCTGCTCGCGCGTGTGGGAGTGCAGGGTGCGGACCCGGCCCAATGGCATGGCGTCGCCGAACCGTCGACGGGGCAGGGCTTCTGGGACGAGGACGAGCCGGTGCGGGTGTCGCCCTCGAAGGTGGAGTGGGTCGAGAAGTGCGCCCTCAGGTGGGCGCTCGAATCCACCGGCGGCACGCGCGAGGCGACGGACGCTCAAGAGGTCGGCACGCTGATCCACGCCCTCGCCGAGGCTCATCCCCACGGTGGGCGCAACGAGATCCTGGCGGACTTTGAACAGCGGTGGTCGGTCGCGTTCGGGATGGGCACCTGGCCTGAGCGAGTTGCCTACCAGCGGGCCCGGGAAAAGGTGGTGCGGCTGGCCGCCTACCTCGACGCGCGTTCCGACCGCGAGGTGCTGACGGAGCACGCCTTCAAGGTGGAGGTGGGGCGCGCCGTGCTGGCGGGCTCCGCCGACCGCGTCGAACTGATCGACGGCGCAGCCTACGTGGTTGACCTCAAGACAGGGCAGTCCGTACCGAGCGTCGCCGACGCTGCGGAGAACGGTCAACTGGCGATGTACCAGTTGGCGGTCGCAGAGGGTGCGGTCCCGGGTGCGACCACGTCCGCGGGGGCGGAGCTCGCGTACGTCTCCACCGGCAAGGCGGGCGCCGTCCGGAGGCAAGACCCGATCGACCCCGAGGCCGCGCGGCAACGCCTGGACGCGGTGGTCGACACGATGGCGGCCCGTTCCTTCGTGGCGAGCGTCAACGAGGGTTGCGGTTCCTGCCCGGTGCGCCGCGCCTGCCCCGCTCACGCCGAGGGGGCCCAGGTGAGCGCATCGTGACCTCCGAACGCGCGCCACTCCACGAGGGCCTCGTCGAGGGACTGGGCCGCGGTGTCGCAGAACTGGTCGGCGCCGTCGACCCCGACCGCACCGTGACCGCCGAGCAGGCCGCGATTGTGGGAGCGGACCTCGGCCCTGCTCTTGTCGTCGCGGGGGCGGGCTCCGGCAAGACGGAGACCCTTTCGCTGCGCATCCTGTATCTGCTGGACAACGCGCGGCGGCTGTTCGGGCGCGACATCGGTCCGGACGAGATTCTGTGCCTCACCTTCACTCGCAAGGCGGCTGCGGAGATCGCGGAGCGCGCCACGCGGCGCATCGGCGCGGTGTTCGGCCCGGATCCCGCGAGGCCGCCCGTCTCCGTGTCGACCTACAACGGCTACGCGGCCGCGCTCGCGGAGGAGCATGGCCTGAGGGTGGCGGTGGATCCCGGTTCTACCGTGTTGACCGGCGCTGCCCTCTGGCAACTCGCCCAGTCCGTCGTCGACTCGTGGGATCGCGCCGTGGAGACCGATGCCGCCGTGAGCACCGTCACCGCAGCGATTCCGCGCCTCGCGGCTCAGGCCCGAGATCACCGACTCAGCCCCGAGCAGCTGCGCGACTGGGCGGAGCAGGGCCTCGCGCTGATGGAGGCGTTGCCCAAGAAGTCGGGAGACGAGGTTCCAGGAACCTTCACTCAAGACCTCGCGAGGCACGTCGGCAAGCTGCGCTCGCTGGCCGCCATGGCGGATCTCGTGGCCGAATACGACAGGCGAAAGCGGGAGGGCTCGTTCCTCGACTTCTCGGACCAAGTCGACGTGGCCGTGAAGCTGGCCCGCCTCGCGCCGGTGCAGGAGCTCGAACAGTCCCGCTACGTGGCCGTGTTGCTGGACGAATTCCAGGACACCTCACCTCCGCAGCTCGACCTGTTCGCCCACATGTTTGGAGCGACCCATCCCGTCATGGCGGTGGGCGACCCCAACCAGGCGATCTACGGGTTTCGCGGTGCATCGGCCGATGCCCTGAGGCAGTTTGTCAATCGCTTTGGCGGCGACAGTCCTGATGGCAACACCGTGGCGCGGCACACGCTGTCGGTGAGCTGGCGCAACGAGGCCAGCATCCTCACCGCAGCGAATGCGACCGTGGCGCCGCTCGCCGCGGGGCCGGTGATGGGCGTGCCGTTGCGCTCACGCGGCGAGGAGCTCGGGCGGGCGGAACCGCTCCGTGCCGCGCCCGGAGTCGTCGCCACCCGGCACGTCACCGCTGACGACGAGGCGCGCGCCATCGTCGGCTTCATCACGGCCAGGCGCGCCGAACTGGGACACTCCGACGCGTCGCCGGTGACGGCCGCGGTGTTGTGCCGCCGCCGCGCCCAGTACGACGCGATCACCGACGCATGCGTGGCCGCCGGACTCGACTACGAGGTGGTGGGCCTCGGCGGGCTACTGGATGTGCCCGACGTGGCCGATCTGCTCGCCTTGCTTCAGGTGGCCCACGATCCGTCGCGCGGCGACTCGCTCATGCGCCTCATTGCGGGCGAGCGGCTCGCGCTGGGCCCGCGGGACCTTGCGGCCCTGCACGACCGTGCCGAGGAGCTCGCCGGCCCTCGCTCCGAGCGCGAAGGTACCGCGAGCATCGTCGACGCCCTTGCAGCGTTGCCGCGCGCCGACTGGGTGTCGCCGCGGGGTCGCTCGCTCACCGCAGCGGCGCGATCGCGCTTGGGCGCGCTGGCGAACGTGGTCGACGCGATCCGAAGACACACGTACTTGCCGCTGCCCGAACTGGTGGCATTCGCGGAACGCGCCTGGGGCCTCGACATCGAATCCGCCGTCGCGCGCCGGGCGACCCGGGCGCGACGAACGGTGGACGCCTTCATCGACTCAGCCAGGACATTCCAGGCGGGGGCGGAGCGCGCGACTTTGGGCGCGTTCCTCGCGTGGCTCGATGCGGCCCGCGCCGAAGAGAACGGATTGGATGCCCCGGTGCGCGAACCCGACGCTGCGGCTGTGCAGATTCTGACGGTGCACGGGGCCAAGGGTCTCGAGTGGGACATGGTGGCGGTGCCGGGCCTCAACGACGGCCACTTCCCCTCGGTGGGCGTGCCGTCCGCGAGCAACCCCGATTACACGGATAGCGGCTGGCTCGACGGCGTGGGCAACGTCCCCTACGAGTTGCGGCTCGACCGCGACCAGCTGCCTCAATGGCGCTTCCACGGTGCGAGCGACCACAAGGAACTCGCCGCCACGATCGCCGACTTCAAGCGGGAGGCCGGCGGCTACCGGCTCGACGAGGAGCGGAGACTGTTCTATGTGGCGCTCACTCGGGCACGCTCGCACGTGTTGCTGAGCGGATCTTGGTACTCCGGGGGCAAGCGACCCCGCGATCCGTCGCCGTACGTGATGGAGTTGCTGAAGCAGGGCAGCGTCGCCGCGGGCCAATGGGACGATCTGCCCGACGACGATGCTCCCCCCGAGATCGAGCGTCCGCCCGGCCTGTGGCCACGCGTCGCGACGCCCCCGCAAGCGCTACGACGCGAGCTCGCCGCGTCCGTGGTCGACGCGATGGAAGCCCTCGCCGAAGGGCAGCCACGAGCGGGTAGGACCGACGCGCCCGGCGCGACGTGGGATCCCGACCTTCCGCTCGCCCGCGAGATTTCGGCCATGCTGGCGGAGCGTGCCGACCGCACCAGCGGCACGGGTCAGATCGAGTTGCCCTCGCACGTGTCGACGTCCGCTCTCGTGGCCATGAGTCGTGATCGCGCGGCCTTCGCCGCCCAACTGCGCAGGCCTGTGCCGGTGGAGCCGACGCGCGCCGCCCAACGGGGATCGGCGTTGCATGCCTGGATCGAGGCGCGCTTTGGGCACGTCCCGCTGTGGGAAGACGAGGATGCGGACGACGATGCGGCGGCCGAGTTGGATGCCCTCAAGGCCACCTTCCTGGCCTCAGAGTGGGCTTCCCGTACCCCCACGCACGTGGAGGCGGATGTGGAGTTGCCGGTAGGCAGTGTGACGGTGCGCTCGCGGATCGACGCGGTGTTTGGACCAGGAGCGGGGCTCGATCGAGTGACGGTCGTGGATTGGAAGTCCGGCGTGCCACCGCGCGACGAGGCGGACAGGGCCGCCCGGGAGGTCCAACTCTCGATGTACCGGCTCGCCTGGTCGGCGCGCACTGGAATGCCGGTCGATCAGATCGACGCGGCGTTCTACTACGTGGCCAACGACGCGACGGTGCGTCCGGAGCGATTGCTCGACCGACAGGAGATTGAGGCGCTTCTCGCGGGAGGCTAACGATGTCGGCCGTCTGGCGCCGGCATTCACGGCGTACCTGGCAGGTGAGGCGCGGTCCCTACACTGGAGCCCATGCGGTCGACCAGGAGACCGAGAGATAATGGGTCCGTTCAGACGTAGGGAGAGCCCATGGTGATGCTGCTCCTGTCGATCGCGAACATCGCCTCGATCGTGGTCGCTACGGTGATCGGCGTGCGCGTGCTGCGCGGCAACCGCTTCACGCTGTCCGGACTTGCCGTCGCGACCGTGCTGATCGCCACCGTGATGTGGTCCATGATTTCTGTTTTCGGGGCGCAGGCACTCTTCACGGAAGGCAGCGATCTTCCGGAGCGAGCCTTGTTCTGGAGCGCCGTGCTGATTGCGGGAGTCCGCAGCCTGGTGCGGGTGTTGGAGAACCCCGCGTGGTCGCCGCGACCGCGCGACATCATCGACCTGGTCGCCCATCCCGCTGCGATGGGAGTCATCGCCGCGATCCCGCAGCTCCACTTCTTGCTGGTCACTTCCGACGACGGGGGCAACCTCTCGTACGCGTTCGGATTCTGGATCCACTCTGCGGTGAGTCTCGCTCTGTCGGTGAGGCCGCTCACTGTGTTGCTCGACCCGCGCAGCCGCATTCCCCGCGATTCGGCTTGGACGCGGTTTGCGATGATCGTTTCCTGGGCCTTGCCGGCGGTCGGCTACGCAATTTCTGCACTGGTGTGGGGCCCGACCGGGCCCAACCTGGCCCCCGCCTTCCTCATACTCCCGGTCGCCATGATGGGCTCCGCCGTCTTCAGGGATGGGCTGGTTGACAAGCTCCCGCTGGCGAGGGGCGAAGTCTTCGAGGCACTCGCGGGCGCCGTCTTCGTCACCGACCGCCTGGGAAGGGTGATCGACGTCAACGCGGCGGCACGAGCCCTTGCGCGGGATATCGATGGGGCGGAAGACATCGCGGGGCGAGTTCTCAGCGAGGTGTGTCCGGATACGGCTCGCATTCTTGACCGCGGTGGCGAGGCCGATGTCCCGGGGACTGCGGGGGGTCGCGTGGTGAGCATGCTCTCGACGCCCATTGTCGACAGCAAGGGCGAGACGGTGGGGCGGGGCGTGATCGTGAGAGACGTCACCGAGTCGGTGATCCAGCGTCGCGAACTGGAGCGCACACGCGATGCCTTGTCCCACGAGGTGATGGTGAGCGAGGAACTGCGCGCCGAGTTGGGAAATCAGGTGATGCGCGACAGCGCCACCGGCCTCTACAACCGCCGCTTTCTCGCGGAGACCCTGCCCGACGTCGTGGCCTCCTGCGTCGCCGATGGCTCGGCCCTCAGCGTCGCCGTCTTTGACATTGATGGCTTCAAGGTTGTCAATGACTCCCACGGGCATGTGGTCGGAGACAGGGTGATCGAGGCGGTGGCGACGGCGCTTCGGGTCAACGCTCCCGGCGGCACCGTGGTGCGTTACGGGGGTGACGAGTTCCTCGCGCTCTTGCCTGGAGTGTCGGCGCGGGAGGCCCTCGCCATCACGAACTCCATGCGGGTCGCTTGCTCCGGGATCCGAGTCGACACACGCGATGGCGAGGTCCGGGTCACGGTCAGCGCTGGTGTGGCGACTCTGATCGGCGAAAACATCGACGCGGACGAACTCCTGGAGGTGGCTGATCTTGCCCTCTACCGGGCAAAGGACACCGGACGGGACCGGACGTGGAGTCCGGTTGATGGCCCGGTCTAACTCTCTTCGAACAGGAGGGTCTCAAGGTCGGCCAGCATGCCGCGACCATCGGCGATCACGTTCTCGTTGTCGGTGCGTACTCCGTACATCAGCCACCTGAGCAGGGCCAACTCGGAGGAGAGCCGAGCACGGTCCGTGAGGTGAGGGTCGCGCGTCTCGCGGCGTGTCATGAGATACGCCTCCATGATCGACTCGTAGACGTCTTCGGGCGCCGCCGCAGCAAGCCATGCAAGGTCGTCGGCAGGGTCGGCAACGCGGGCGTCCATCCAATCGACGATGCCGGCCACCGCGCCCTCGCGCACCAAGATTTGGCGCTCGCCCAGGTCGCCGTGGGTCACGGCGGGCTCGAACCGCCACCACGCGACGTTCTCCATGTGGCGCTCCCACCGATCCGCGAGGCGTGGAGGGACCAGGCCGGTCTGCACCCCGGCGTCGAGTTCGGAGAGGCGGCGCAAGCGGTATTCGTCGGCGTCGTAGGTGGGCAAGCCCTGATCCTCGACCAGCGAGGGCGGAAGTTCGTGAATTTGGGCGATCGCACGACCCACCGACGCGGCCAAGCCAGGTCCGGGCTCGATGGCTGCCAGGTCGAGCGGAGCGCCGCGAATCTCGGTGTAGACGACGGCGCGGCCGCCCTCGTCTCCCGACATGGCGGCGGCGCCCTTTGGTCGGGACACGTCGAACTCGATGAGGCCAGCGTCGTGCGCACGGGCTAGGGCCTGGAGGAGGCCCATCTCCGCCTCGAGAGCCGCCCCAGCAGCGGCCCGTTTGGGGGCGCGCACCACCCATCGCTTGCCGGTCGCGTCCTTGATAATCACGACATCAAAGTCGGCATCGGAGTGCGGGCTGCGCAGCACGTCGTAGACGTCGAGGCCGGGAACGGCCACGGAGGCGAGGGCCGCAAGCGCGAGAGGTGAACGGGGCACACAGTCACCGTACGGCGAAAATGCATTCCCGTGCGTGTTCCACGCCGCCTGCCAGGTGAGAGGGCCGCGTCGCAAGGGCGGATCGGGCGCCCAGCAACGCCAACTGCCACGGTGCCGCCGCTGCTCCGGGTAGCGTGGGTCGTGTGACTATGTGGGCGCTGGGCGAGCCGTTGCTCGTGGACCGCGCGGCCGAGCGCCGCGACCACGTCGACCTGACCGCCTGCGACGCGGTGGTGGTGCGCGACGGCTCCTTGCTGGCCATGGACGGGCAACTGGCGCTCCTAGAGCCCGCCGAGCAGCCTCCGGCCTCGCAGCGCGTGTACCTCGGCATCGACGCGGGTCGGGACCTGGTCGCTATCGTGCCGGAAGACCCTGCCTTTGGCACCTACACCGACGGCATCGGCGGGGAATTCATGACTCCGCTCCGTGCCCTGCTGGGCCAATTGGCGGCGCGCGGTCGCGACGGCGCCCGAGATCGCGAGCTTGCCGCCACTGCCGTGGCGCTCACCACGTGGCACGCCAATCATCCGGTGTGCTCTGTGTGCGGAGACCCCACGAGGCCCATCAAGGGCGGGTGGGTACGGTATTGCGAGCGCGACAAGAAGGAGCACTACCCGCGCACCGATCCTGCCGTCATCGTCGCCATAACGGATCAGGAGGATCGGCTGCTGTTGGCGCACGCGTCGTATTGGTCGCCGCGCAGATTCTCCCACTTGGCCGGCTATGTGGAGCCAGGAGAGAGCCTCGAACAGGCCGCGCACCGCGAGGTGTTCGAGGAGGCGCAACTGCTGATGCGCGATCTCACCTACGTGGCCTCGCAGCCGTGGCCGTTCCCGGCGTCGATCATGGTGGGCTTCACCGCGACCGTCGACTCTCCCGACTTCGTGCTCGATCAGGACGAGATCAACGAGGCCATGTTCGTATCCCGCGAGGACGTCGTCGGATTGGTGGCGGACGGCACGGTCATCCTGGCGCCGCACGGCTCGATTGCGCGCCGACTGTTGGAGGACTGGTACGGCGGGCCGCTCGCCGACGGCCCGCGCCAAACGCGCATCGACGTATAGCGCCCGCGCCCGCGCCACCACCTGGGGATAGCGTGCTCGGCGTCAGCCCCGCCTGACACAATGGCGCTAATGTCTGCCGACGAAATTCTCGAAGCCCTCGACCCCGAGCAACGCGAGGTTGCCACCGCCCTCCACGGCCCCGTGTGCGTCCTCGCGGGAGCGGGCACGGGCAAGACCCGGGCCATCACGCACCGCATGGCGTACGGCGTGCGCGTGGGCGCCTTCAACCCGCAGTCCGTGCTCGCCGTGACATTCACGGCGCGCGCCGCGGGGGAGATGCGGCAGCGGTTGCGGGCACTGGGGGCCGACGGCATCCAGGCCCGAACGTTCCACGCGGCGGCCTTGCGCCAGCTCAACTACTTCTGGCCCCAGGTCGTAGGCGGTCAGATGCCTCAACTGGTCGACCAGAAGGCATCGCTCGTGGGCCGCGCGGCCCGCGCGGTCGGCCTCAGTCCGGACCGGCTCACGGTGCGCGACCTCGCGTCCGAGATCGAGTGGGCGAAGGTGTCGCTGGTTGCCGCGGACGACTACGCGCAACTGATCAAGACCAAGAGCCGCCCCGCGCCCGCCGGCATCGACGCCATGCGAGTCGCCGACGTGATGCGTGCCTACGAGGAGGCCAAGACCGAGGCCGTCGTGCTCGACTTCGAAGACATCCTGCTGTTGCTGGCCGACATCATTGGCCGCCACCACGAGGTGGGCGAGCAGATCCGTCGCCAGTACCGCCACTTTGTGGTCGACGAGTATCAAGACGTGTCGCCCTTGCAGCAGTACGTGCTCGACCAGTGGCTCGGCGGTAGACGCGAATTGTGCGTGGTGGGCGACCCAGCCCAGACCATCTATTCCTTCGCGGGCGCGTCCCCTGAGCACCTGCTCGGATTCACGCGGCGGTACGAAGACGCGACGGTGGTGCGCCTCGTGCGCGACTACCGGTCCACGCCGCAAGTGGTCAATCTGGCCAACGGCCTCATGGCGCATCGCGGGGCCGTCTCGGCTGGGGTGGAGTTGGTGTCCCAGCGTTCGTCAGGCCCCGCCGTCGGCTTCCACGCCTATCCGGACGACGTCGCGGAGGCTGCCGCCGTTGGCGACCGCATCGCGGCGCTGATCTCGTCCGGGGTGGCAGCCCGTGAGATCGCCGTCCTCTATCGCACCAACAGTCAATCGGAAGAGATCGAGGACGCCCTCGCAAGCCGGAGCATCGGCTATCTGGTGCGCGGCGGCCAGCGCTTCTTTTCGCGCGATGAGGTGCGCAAGGCGATGATCCTGCTGCGCGGCGCGGCCGTCGCGGCGTCGGAGGACCCGCTGGGCGCGCAGGTGCGCGAGGCGATCGTCGACGCCGGATGGTCGGAGGATCCGCCCGCCGCTCGCGGCGCCGTGAGAGAGCGTTGGGACGCCCTCCAGGCGCTCGTGGAACTCGCAGACAGCTTCGATGTGGACGCGGTGGCCGCCACGGGCGAGCCGGCCACGATGCGGGACTTTGTGGAGCACCTGGCGGACCGCGCTTCCGCCCAGCACGCCCCCTCGGTGGACGGGGTGACGCTCACCACGATCCACGCGGCCAAGGGCCTGGAATGGGACGCCGTGTTCCTGGTAGGGCTCTCCGAGGGACTGCTGCCGATCTCCATGGCGGAGACGGATGAGGCGGTCGAGGAGGAGCGTCGGTTGCTCTACGTGGGCATCACTCGCGCCCGCGAGCACCTGAACGCGAGCTTCGCGCGGTCGCGCAAGGAGGGTGGGCGCTCGACCCGCAAGCGCACGCGCTTCCTGGAGAAGTGGTGGCCCGACGCCCACGCGACCCCGCAGCGACGCCCGCAACGCACCGCGGCCCACGAACTCAATGGCGACGAGGCCAAGCTGTTCGAGGCGCTCAAGGCCTGGCGGCTCGAGCTGGCGCAGGTCACGTCCAAGCCAGCCTTCACCGTGCTCGTGGACACGTCTCTCGTCGCCATCGCGCGACACCGCCCGCAGACGATGGGCGAATTGGCACAAGTGCACGGGGTGGGTGCGTCCAAACTGGACCGCTACGGCGCGGACATCCTGGGCATCGTCGCGGCGCACTGAGAGTCTGCGGGATCGAGTCTGCGGGATCGAGTCTGCGGGATCGAGTTTGCGGGATCGAGTCTGCGGGAGCGGACCTGCGGGAGCGCGGGGCATCACGGTGTGCCGGGCATGCGAGCCCTGCGGGCCGCGAGCTCGTCGCCCACGGGTCCTGCCGCACCGCATCCGCAGTCGGGATGTGGAGGCGCGGCGGAGGCACTAGGCGGGGTGTTGCGATCGAGGGTCCATACGGTGTTGAGCCAACCCCGAGCGGCGTCCCCCCGGTCGTTCCGCGCCGCCCGCCACCACCCCATGGCACCGGCGACCAGCGCTGCGGCGTGCGCGGCCACGTCGGGCGTGCTGCTGGGCAGCGTGCGTCCCGCAGTAAGTTGGAGTGACAGGAGCGGCCACGCGGGATCGGCGAGTGTTCGAGCGAGCCCGACGCACGTGCCGCACGCGCCCCGCCCGGGCACCACGAAGGGGCCCACCTGCGCGCCGCGTTCGTCGGTGGTGACGTAGACATGCGGGATGTCGCGCGCCATGAGCGGCACAGCCGCCTCGATCAAGGGGGCGCCGTGCGCCACGATCACCGCCACGTCTGACCGCGCGTGACCGGCGCAGATGTCGACTTCTGGAAGCACCCGTCTGATCGTGTCGGCGGCAGCCGCTTGCCGCGTGGCCGCGAGCGAGCCGGGATCGTACGTGCCGCGTGGTGCCTGGACGGCTCGACCGCCGTCGTCAATCGCGACGGCCCAGCCCGCCCGCGCCAGCGTCAGCCCGATGCCGCAACCGATCGGGCCGCCGTCGTTGATCGCCGCGCGCAATGGAGTTGCGACGGCCGGCGCCGAGGCACGCTCGACGAGTCCCGCTGCGGCCAGTGGCTCGAGGACCGTGCCGTACCGCGCCTGATCGGCTCGGGACACGCTGTTCACGGCGTCGAGCCGTTCAAGGAATCGCCGCTCGTCGGCGCCGAGGTCGTTGAGAATCACGGGATCTCTCACGCCCACCTGGAGGGCGCCGTCCCCGCGCATGAGAACGCGGGCGCCCGGGATCAGTCTCATGGTGCGAGGGTGCCACCCCGACCGCGTCGGCGGGCGCTATCCACAGGTCTTGAGACTCCGGGGCGCGTCACCGCGGCCCGGGCACGACGAAGGCCGGGCACCACGAGGGTGCCCGGCCTTGACGTCAGTAGGCGCGAATTACGCCTTGCCGAGAATGCGATTCAGCTTGGTGCCGCACTCGGGGCACACGGCCTTCGCCATGCGGCGGCCGTTCTCGGAAACCACAACGTCACCCTCGGTGGTGCGCTTGGCCTTGCACTTCACGCAGTAGAACTCGCCTTGGTACTTGTCGGCCATGAGCCTTCTCCTTCTTGCTGGTGTGCGGCGTATGCCGCTGGCCCCCAACCGGGGGCCCGTTGCGTCAAGCGTAGACGCGGAAGCCGACAATACCCGCTAAGCACCGCTCGCCGTGTCGGAATTGCCGATATCGCCTTCTTCCGGCCCTTCCCACGTCCCACTCAGGAGGGCCTCGATTTCGCGGTCGATGTCGTCTGCTCGGTTCTCGCCCGTGACCCCTTCGACCCACGTCTTCCAGTCCGCAAGCGTCTCCGCCTCAGGCAACAGGTCGGGGTGGCGCCACAGGGTGTCACGGGCAGAGGTGCCCATCCGGTCGGTCAGCATGGCCCACATGTCAGCGGCGTCACGAAGCCTGCGTGGGCGCAGGTTGAGGCCCAACAGTGCGGAGAACGTGTCCTCCGCAGGTCCGCCGGCCGCTCGCCTGCGCCGCATCATCTCCCGCAGTTGGCCCAACGCGGGCAGGTGCGGGGCAGCCGCGCGGGCGGTGACCTCGTCCACCCAGCCCTCGATCAGGGCAAGCCACGTCTCGACCGACTCGAGAGTCTCGGTCTGCTCTGGCGTGTGAGCGGGGGTGAAGATTCCTGTGGTGAGGGCCTCCTGGAGCGCCGCGGGATCTCCCATGCCGGCCTCGCGCACGGCGTTGTCGAGCGCATCGAGGTCGACGGTCACTCCGCGCGCATAGCGCTCAATGGCTGCGTGCAGCTGCCCGGGCAACCACGAGGCCGACGCGAAGAGGCGCACGTGCGCCGCCTCGCGAAGAGCGAGATACAGCCGCACATCGGCCATGTCGACGTCGAGCCCCTCGGCGAATTCCTCCACCTGGCGGGGAACCATCACCACGCGTGCGTCATCGAGGAGCGGGATCCCGAGGTCGGTCGCGCCGAAAGCCTCGCGAGCCATTGCCCCGGCCGCCTGGCCCATGTGCATTCCGCACACCGTGGGGCTCACAGACCCAATGAGGCCCTGAGCGGTCGGCCCGTCAAGGACCCCGGACTCGTCGCGCAGGACGCTGCCAAGCGCGAGTGACACGGAGGTCGCGACGGGCCCCGCCAGGAACCGCCACTTGGGCAGTGTCGCCTCGACCCACTCTGCGCGGCTCCACACCGCGGGCTGCTCACGGGAAGGATCGAAGTCTGTCGCGGCATCGAGCCACAACTCCGCCTCGGACACGGCGGCGCGATAGTCGCGGGCCTGGGCCGCGCTGATCATGGGGTCTCCGCCTTGTGCCGCGACGCCGCGCGCCACGTCGTGCGCGAGAGTCCAGTTGACGTCCTCGCCTTGCGATTGACTCATGAGCGCGCGGATCTGGCTCAGCATGTGGTCCATCATTCCGGGAGCGTTGGACATTCCCGATGCTTGTGCCAAGACGGATGGGTCCATGCCCATCTGGCGCATTTGGTCGAGCGCCGCCTCTGCGTCGTCGCCAAAGAGCTCCCGGAGCAGTCTCATCCACTGCTCATCAGCATCCGCCATCTTGTCTCCTCGTATCGGCGTCCCCACCTTCCACCACCGTAACGAACAGGGACCCCGATTGGGGCTTACGTTCGCTATGGGCAATGATGGGGGCGTGAGTGAGCCGATAGACGACGTGTACCTCTCGCTGTCGGAGCAACCGCCGTCCCGCCGCGCCAACGTTATGGCGGCCACCGGGTTGGCGGCATCGCTCCTCCTAGCGGTGCTGACGGTGGTCCCTGCGCAGTATGCGATCGAAGGGCCGGGTCCCACCTTCGACACCCTCTCTGCTTCCGACGACGAGCCGCTCGTCGAGATCAAGGGTGCCACCACGTACGAGTCGACCGGGGAACTGCGGCTGACCACCGTGTCGGTGTCGAACGCCAGCTCTCAGCGGTTCACTGTGGGCGCCGTCATCGAGGGGTTCTTCTCTCCCGCGCGCACGGTGCGGCCGGTCGAGGCGGTGCTCGGAAGTGCCGACGACCAGAGGGCGTCCGAAGAGCGCAGCACTCAGCAGTGGATCTCGTCGCAAGAGTCCGCCACGGTGTCCGCCCTTGAGGCACTCGGTCATGAGGTGCCCGCGACGATTTCGGTGGTGGAAGTCCTCGCCGAGTCGAACGCCACCGGCAAGCTCGAGGTCGGAGACGTATTGGACGCCGTCGACGGCAAAGACCTGGTTTCATACACAGACCTCTCGGACGCGCTGGCGGCCCTCCAGCCGGGCGACGCGGTCACGTTGACGGTGACGCGCCAGGGCGAAGAGCAGACCGTGGCCTTCGACCTCATCGACGTCGAAGGCGTGGCCCGCATGGGCATCACGGTTGATCCCCAATTCCACCCGCCAATCGACGTGACCGTGGCGATCAACAAGGTGGGTGGCCCGAGCGCCGGCATGATGTTCGCGCTGGCGATCATGGATCAGCTCACCCCGGCCGACGAACTGAACGGCGCGCGCGTGGCAGGCACAGGAGTCATCGACGTAGACGGCCAGGTGTTCCCGATCGGCGGCATCGCGCACAAGATGTTCGGCGCACGAGAAGCCGGAGCCGACTACTTCCTGGCACCAGTGGAGAATTGCAATGAGGTCGTGGGGCACATTCCCGACGGTCTCGACGTTTACGCGGTAGACACGCTGGACGACGCCTATGCCGCAATCGTGGCTATCGGCAACAACGACACCTCAGCGCTCCCGCGGTGCGGTGTCGACAACAACAACGAATGAGGATCTCCCGTGAGTTTTGACGAGGACCGCCCCGCACCGCGCAAGAGGCCCGTCTCGGTACCCCAACGGCGCTCTCCCCTTGGCATCGCCATGGGCGTCATGGCCGTGATTGCCGTGTTGACGGTGGCGTTGGCCAACGTTTGGACCGAGGCTGCCTGGTATGACCAGGTGGGCTACTTCGGCGTGTGGCGGACCCAGTGGGTCGCGCGCATCGTCCTGTTCGCGATCGGAGCGGTGATCGCGAGCGTCGCCGTGTGGGGTTCGCTGCGCTGGGCCAAGTCGGCCCGCCCGGACCTGACCGCGGCACGCAATACGCCTCTCGACCAGTACCGGGAGCAGATCCGCCCCATCGAACGCATCGTCACCCTCGTGCTTCCCGCTGTGGTGGGACTCATCGCAGGCGGGGCCATCGCCTCGCGCTGGGATCAGGTGTTGGCCTTCATGAACAGGACGGCGTTTGGCTACACCGACCCGCAGTTTGGTTTGGACGCCTCGTTCTATGTCTTCACCTTGCCCATGTTCCGGCTCGTCGCCGGCTTCGTGCTGGCGATCGCGATCGTGTGCACGATCCTCGCCGCGTTCGTGCACCTGCTGTACGGCGGCATCTCGGGCGGCGGGCGAGTGTTCGTCGCGAGCAAGGGGGCCCGCACTCAGCTTGGCATCTTGGGCTTCATCGTCATGCTCGCGATCGCCGCAAACTACGTCTTGGACCGCTTCTCGTTGGTGCTCAATCAAGGCGAACGCTTCTCGGGCGCCAGCTATACCGACGTCAACGCGATCCTTCCCGCGCGGTCGATCCTCGCCGGTATTGCGGTGCTCGTGGCGTTCATGTTCCTGCTGGTCATCTTGCGGGGCGACTGGCGCATCCCAGCCACCGGCGTGGGCCTCATGGCGCTGTCGGCCATTGTCATCGGCGGCGTGTACCCCGCCATCGTCCAGAATTTCCAGGTGGATCCCAACGCCCAGGAGTACGAGGCGCCGTACATCCAACGCGACATCGACGCGACCCTGCACGCCTACGGACTCGACAATGTCGAGGTCACCCAGTATCAGGCGCGCACCGAAGCCGACGCCGACGCTCTGCGTGCCGACGCCGATACGACTGCGCAGATCCGCCTACTCGATCCCGATGTGGTGGCGCCGACGTTCCAGCAACTGCAGCAGAACAAGCAGTACTACTCGTTCCCCGAGACGCTCACCGTTGATCGTTATCGGATCAACGACGAGGTGCGCGACACCGTCATCGCCGTGCGGCAGCTCAACCTCGACGGGCTGAGCGCGGAGAATCGTTCGTGGGTCAATGACACCACCGTGTTCACGCACGGCTTTGGCGTCGTCGCCGCGTACGGCAACAAGGTGACGGCCGACGGTCGCCCGCAGTTCTACCAGTCCGGCATCCCGTCGACGGGCGAGCTCGGAGCGTACGAGCCGCGCATCTACTTCGGCACGAGCGTTCCCGCGTACTCGATCGTGGGAGCCCCCGAGGGCACCGCTCCGTGGGAGCTCGACTTCCCCGATGACAATGCCGGTGGGCAGGTCAACAACACCTTTACAGGCGATGGAGGGCCTGTCATCGGCAACCTCTTCGCCAAGATCATGTACGCGCTCAAGTTTGGCGAGCAGCAGATTCTGTTCTCGGACCGCGTCACGACCGAATCGCAGCTTCTCTACTACCGCGATCCCATCGATCGCGTAGCGCGCGTGGCGCCGTATCTGAAGCTCGACACCACGACGTATCCCGCCGTGGTCGACGGCCGTGTGGTGTGGGTCGTGGACGGATACACCTCGACCGCCGACTTCCCGTATTCGGCGACCGTGACCTCGGCCGACCTCTTCGCCAATACCGATGCGCTTGACCCCGCGGTGCTGAACTACATCCGCAACTCGGTCAAGGCGACGGTGGACGCGTACGACGGTTCCGTGACCCTGTACGCCTGGGATCCCGAAGACCCGATCCTGCAGACGTGGCAGAAGATCTTCCCGTCGACGTTGGTGCCGTACTCCGAGATGAGCTCGGACCTCATGAGCCACATGCGCTACCCCGAGGACCTGTTCTCGCTTCAGCGCTACCAGCTCACGCGTTACCACGTGTCCGACGCGGCAGACTTCTACTCCGGCCAGGACTTCTGGGCGAACCCCGCAGATCCCACGCAGGAAGCCCAGCTTCAGCCGCCCTACTACCTGACCTTGCAGATGCCCGGTCAGGACGTCCCCGCGTTCTCGTTGACGTCGAGTTTCATCCCCGGAGGTAACTCTGACCGTCAGGTGCTGACGGGCTTTGTCGCCGTGAACTCCGAAACGGGCAATGAGGCAGGCGTGAAGGACCCCGACTACGGCAAGTTCAGGCTCCTGGAATTGCCGCGTGACGCGACAGTGTCTGGACCCGGCCAGGTCCAGAACCAGTTCCGTTCCGACCCCGAGGCGCAGAACGTGCTGAACCTGTTGCGTCAGGGCGAGACCGACGTGATCAACGGCAACCTACTCACTCTGCCGGTGGGCGGCGGGCTCTTGTACGTCCAACCCGTGTATGTCAGGTCCTCGCAGGGAACCCAGTTCCCGCTCCTGCAGAAGGTGTTCGTCTCCTTCGGCGACCAGGTGGGCTTTGCCGACACCTTGTCCGGCGCGCTTGACCAGATCTTCGGCCCTGGCGCGAGTGAACAGCCGACCGAGCCCACGCAGCCGACTGACCCAGCTCAGCCCGTCGATCCGGACGTGAGCGCGGCCCGCGCCGACTTGCGCACCGCGCTTGCAGACGCTCAGCAGGCGCTCAACGACGGCCAAGCCGCGCTCGCACAGGGCGACTTTGCTGGCTACGGTGAGGCTCAGGGCGCTCTCGCCGAGGCGTTGGGAAGGGCCGCGGCTGCCGAGGCGGCCCTGGATGCGGCCAGTGGTGCGGCATCGGACCCAGGGTCCGACGTGACACCCACGCCGTCCCCGTCCGCGTCGCCGGCCAGCACGTAGTCACACCGAGGAGACGAAGGGCCGCGGGATACCCCGCGGCCCTTCGTCATGCGTCGTGCGTCGAGAAGGCGGACCCGCGGCCGGTGGCCGCCAGCGGCTTTTCCGCAGCAGTGGTCTGGCGAATCACGAGCACGAGGAACACCCATGAGACGGCGAGCGTGAGCGCTCCGGCCCACGTGAGGGGCACCATCGCGTCGAGAGCATCTGGGTTGGTGAGCTCACCGGTGGAATAGTCAATGGCCGTCAGCGAGGGCACGAAGGTCGCCCAGGACGCCACCCAGTACAGGCAGAAGGTGACCCACCAGCCGACGAGCATGCCGACACTGGCCCTGCCCCGCGTGATGGCGCGCATCCCCAGGAAGGGCAACACGAAGTTGGCGATGGGCACAAACCAGCCCCACCACTCGACGGCAGGCGGCCCTCCCGCAACCTCGCCGCGCGCCTTCATCGCCGTGCGCACGCGCGCCATCCACAGGGCGACGAACACGAAGCTGGCGATCATGAGCGGTCCGGACAACAGACTGAGGGGATTTTGGCCCGCGAATGGCGAGGCATTCTCGGGGTCGGCGAGCACGATCTTCAAGTCGTCCACTTGGGCCGCAATGGTGGCGGCGCTCACCAACCCGAGCGCCGCGACGGCGCCCGTGAGGATGATGGCCCACAAGGCGACGGTGGTCGGGGCCGACGACTGCGACACCACGATACGCGGGGCAGGCTCGTAGGCCGCCGGAGGCTGCTGGGGCTGCGCATGGGGAGGTAGGGGCGCTTTGGAGCTGGCGAAAGGGTCCAGGGGTTCTTGTGGTGTTGTCATGACACGACCGTAGCCATTCAAAACTCTGCCCGCATCCTGCGAGCGGACGATGCCCGACCGGCTTTCCGGAGGAGTCCCCGCGGGGTGAAGGTGCGGGGGCGATTTGGACCTCAGGTCCGGGCCAGGTACAGTTGCACTTCTACGGACGCGGGGTGGAGCAGTTCGGTAGCTCGCCGGGCTCATAACCCGGAGGTCGCAGGTTCAAATCCTGTCCCCGCTACTAGAAACATCAGGGCCCTCATCTGCGGACACGCAGAGGGGGCCCTGATTCTTTCTCCCTCACGCGCTGGGGCGCCGCGCGCGCCAACGTGCGCACGCGCTCGCTTCTACAACGTTGCCATCTCCGTGTTGTTGAAGTTCCGGCGGTAGTAACCCATGTAGGCGACCTTCCGCTCGAGCGCCTCAATGACGGCGTGCGAGAAGTTCACCTTCTCGAAGCGCTGTGCGCTGCCCAGGCCGCCGGGGCTGAAGACGTTGATCTCCATGAGCTTGTCTCCGACGATGTCGAGGCCTACGAGGAACATCCCATCCTGGACGATCTTGGGGCGGACGATCTCCGCGAGGCGCAGGTGCTCGTCAGTGACGACTGCGGGAGCCAGCTTGCCACCGGCGTGGATGTTGCTGCGCATGTCGTCGCCCGAACGAAGGCGACGGAAGGCCGCATACTTGCCGCGGTAACGGAGCGGCTGACCGTTCATCATGAACAGGCGCATGTCGCCGTTCTCGGCTGCGGGCAGGTACTCCTGAGCGATCACGTAGCCATCGCGGCTAACGGCGTCGACCATCTGATTCAGATTCGAACCGTCGCTTTCGCGTACCAGAAACACGCCTTGGCCGCCCGAGCCCTGGAGCGGCTTCAGCACGATGTTTCCGCCTTCCGCCTTCCAGAAGGCCTTGATCTCGTCGCGGTCCCGCGTGATGACGGTTCGCGGACGAACCTCCTCCGGGAAGTGCTGGAAATACATCTTGTTCATCGCCTTCGACAACCCGTTCGGATCGTTGAGGACGACCAACCCGCGACGCATCGCGACGCGACCGAAGATGATTCCCGCGCCCTGCGCCCACGCCCTGTGGCCCTGGTCGGAGGACGGGTCATTCCGGAGCATCAGCACGTCCAGGTCGTCAACCCCGATGCGCTCGACGTTCGCCTTCCGGCCCAACAGGTCGGAGAGATAGACGTCGGAGGACTTGTAGGCGGTCTTGGGAGCGGACCGCGCGCGGGCGTTGACGGATTCGTCGGCGTCGTAGGCGAAGTCACCCGCGCCGATGACCCACACCTTGTGACCCCGGTTGATCGCAGCCATCGCCAAGCGGGTGGTCGTGTATCCCGGTTGCTCGGTTCGAACATCGTTGACTACTAGTCCGATTCTCACTTGCGTCTCCCTTTTCTAGCCACGACAGTAACAAGATCTAGCACTGACGAACTCTTGCGCAGAGCAGCCAGCCTCTCGACGCCTGCGGGGTCGTCGAGATAGCGGGGTCGAACGACTGAGGGCACGAGCACCTCGCGCCACCGCAGCTCCTCGATGATCGGGATGTGCTCGGGTCCGAACTTCCCCACGAGGAGGCTCGGGTAGTCGCCGCCCTTGCCCAGGTAGTCGAGCATTCCGAGGAGACCGCGAAGGTAGGACACATCTTTCGTGAGGCCCCCGCCGCGGAAGACGCGGGTGGTAATGCCGAAGGCGGTGCGGTGCGCGAAGTCGTAGGTCCGGTCGAGTTCGCGGAACACCTCCACGAACGTCGCCCCCTCAATCATGTGCCGAGACGCGACGACGCGTGCCGCCAGCAATCTCAACCGGGGCCGGCTCAGGCCCCCGGCCAAGTACTCGGCGACGACAGCGATCCCCTCCTGGAGTTCCTCGTAGTCCGGGAGCCCGACGTAGAGCTGCCGGAAGCGTTGGGCGCGACCATTCACATACGTCACGACATGCGTCCCGATCTCGTGAGCGAGAAGCGCATCCACCCGCGATAGGGGGATCTTGGCACTGGCCGGGATCAGGACGTTTCCGCGGGACACGGTGAGCGCGGAAATGTCGCGGCGAATCTCCACCCGGCTGACGACATCGGGCGACTGGCCCCGGTAGTAGTCGAGCTCCGCTTCAGCGCGTAGCGCGAATCCGGTCGCGTCGATCGTGCGCCGCATGGACTCGTCTCGACTGCGCGGCGGCACCCGATCGAGAATGTCCTGCGCTACGGCGAGGAGGGAGTCTGGCACGCCGCCGTAGACTTGGAGGCTGCCATAGAGGAATCTCGGTGTGCCGCGATCGCCGAGCATCGAAAGTTTGCGATCGATCTCCGATTGCTGGTCGCGCAGCAGTTGCGCAAGCGTCGGGTCCTCCACCCTCTCCAGTGGAATGCGAAACAGGTCACGCTTCACGAGAGACGGATCGATCTTGAGGGGCCGCGACGCGAAGTCGGGCTCCCGCTCGAAGCGGCCACGGCGAAATCGGCTCCAGGCTTCGTCCACGTTCGTAGGGGTGACCTGGAGGATGAAGTCGAAGGTGTTGCTGACGGCGGCGAGCTCCCGATCCACTTGCCACAGCGACTTGTTGAAGCTTCGGCGGCCGAGCGCCTGATAGTGAGGTGGGCGGTGCGACGTCTGGCGGCGCGTGAACTCAAAAACGGCGCGCTGCATCGATCGTGAGATGCCGCGGTGGAGCGCGCGCCGCACCAAGGGGAACGTCGCATTGGCGGCCGCGTCCCGATAGACCGGGGGGACTTCGATTCCGATCACGTCGCAGTTGAGTTCCTTGGCCCGTTGAGCTGTGATGAGGGGACGCATCCCGGGCGGAAACACGTTCGTGGCGGCGACCGTCTCGACGAGTGCGTGTTGGCCCTTGATCCGAATCTCTCCGAGGGCACGATCGAGCACGTCGAGTGTGCTCCCGAGTCGACCGCTCTTGGACCGATGAATGCCGAATCTCAGCGGCTGGTCTTCCCCTTCCTGATCGTCGGGCCCCGCCCATAGTTCGATGAGCAAGACGGCGCCGAAGTTTTCGCTCAGCACCCCGATCACTCCGTCTACGAGCCGCGCGAGCCCCTCCCGGTGCTTCGCCGATCCCGAAACCGTCAGATGGGAGGCCTCGCCCTTCACCAAGAGATCAGTGTCGAGGTCCTTGCGCCGGACGGGGCGTCGGTACACCACGAGGAACGGGAGCGCGCGGTCGACGTGGAGTCGCCCGCCATCGGGCAACTCACGCTGAACGGGCTTCCCGTCGCGGATCAGGGCGCACACGTCCGCAACGACAGCTGCTGAAATGGTCGCGGCCCGGGGTCGCGCGGCGGTCGCTACCGCCTCGGTTTCCCGCAGGCGGGAGGTGGCGGATGGTGAGGAGGTCACTCGGAACCCATGGCGTCCAGCGATTCAAACACACCGGGAAGGCCCGCCGTGATCGCCTGCGCCAGCGCCTCGTGCTCCTCCGGGAAGAACTCTCCGGTCCACTCATCCATGAAGACCTTTTTGAACTCGATCGCCAGGCAACATGCCGAATCAGGGAAGTTCTCGTGGACCCACGCCGAAAAGTGCCCGCCACGGAATCGCACGTTCTCGCGGACGTCAAGGTGACGCCCGAGATAGTCGAATCCCGCCACGTCTGAGATGAATCTGTCCACCAGCGGACCCCAGCGCTCGCGATCAAGTGTTCCGGTACCGACATTGATCTCGGGATTGCCGGCCGGATCCTCGGGGGCGCCCTCCGGCCCGTTGCGACGGTGGTTGTATGAATGCATATCCAAGACCACGAAACGGCCGAATCGGTTTTCCATGTCGGAGAAGACCCGGTGTGCCTCGGCGTAGAAGGCGTCGTACTCCGCGAGTGACCGCTCGATGAAAGGCTTCCGCGGCTTGCTACGCCACAGTGTGAGGCCCCAAGCGTCCTTGGGGACGACATACACGGCCGCGTCTCGTGGACGGTTCAAGTCGACCTCGAAGCGGGATCGACGCACCACGATCTGAGTACCTGCGACACTCGCGAAGATGTTGGTGCCGGGGTCCTCCTCGCGACGTCGCTCAGCTGTTGTCAGCGCGGTACGGCGCGACACTTCGTCGCGCAACTCGTGACCGGCGTGAAGAGCGGTGGCCGCGATGGGCTGCTGGCCCTCGACAAGGTCCCAGATCACTTCAGACACGGGCGCATCCCATTCCTGCCCGCAACACCGCGTGAAGGTGGCGGGAAATGTCGGCGAATCAGGCGAGCGCCAGCTATCGCGCGCTAGCGAATTGAGAGTACTCCATTGCGGTCGGCTGGACGGTCTACGCACACGGGTCTTGCCGACCGGAGGGGTGGCACATTTTGTGTGCTGGCGCGGCCGCCGGGCGCGAGGAGCGAAGAGCGAGTCAAGGGAGAAACGGCCCACACTTTTCTGGTGTGAGCGCGAGTAAGGTAGGTCCTCGTGCGCGCCGAGGGTCCGGAGTGCCGCGACCGGAGGATTCATGACCAACACGGCCGCCCACGAGTTGGGTGTTGCCCGAACGGGCTGGTGGCACGGACGCACCGTCCTCCTGATTGCCTTCGTCTTCTCAGTGATGGCCGACCCCGTGTCCTCCGTGGCATATGCGATCGAGGCGGCGTTGAGGGCGCTCGACGGTCGCGTGAGCCTGCTGCTTCCCGCCATGATCCTGGTGGTATTCGTCGTCGGGCTTGTCGTGGCGTCCTACCATCAGCTCGTCGCCCGCTTCCCTGAAGGCGGCGGCGCGGCCGCTGCCACGGGCAGGGCTTTTGGCGAGGGCCTGGCATTCGTGCCGATGGGGGCGCTCATCGTCGACTTCGTTCTGACCATCGCCATCTCGGTGTCCGCGGGGTCGTCGGCGATCATCTCGTACGTACCGTCGTTCGCCCCGTATCGACTCTGGATCGCCTTGGCGTTGCTCACCATCGTGGCCGGGCTGATGCGCTTCGGCCACTTGGGCCGTGCCGTCTTCGCACTTCTCACGGTTGCCTTCGTGGTGATGGCGGTGATCGTGCTCGTCTCCACTGCGGGACAAGACGCCGCGGCCAGCATCGTTGTCGAGCCCTCCTTGACGTCATCGGCACCTCTCACCGTGGCCTTGGCCTTCCCGGTGGCCATGGCTCTCGCGACAGGAGTAGAGGCCCCTTCGTCGGCGATCGCACAATTGGCGCAGTTGGACGATGCGGGGCGCCGATCCTTTGGACGATGGGCGCTATGGCTCACTCTCGGCATCGTCGGCGTGCTCACCATCGGCTTGGCGGCCGCGGCGGTGCACCTCGGGATCGGGGTGCCAGGCGAGGACACCACGTTGGTGGCGGAACTGGCGCGCGCCGCCGGCTCGCATGCGGTGTTCTCGATGTTCCAGGGCGCCACCGCGCTCTTGCTGCTCTCTGCGGCGAGCTCGTCGTTCCAGGCTGGCCCCGGCCTGCTGAAGGCACTGTCTCGCGACAGGGGGCACGGGCCCTCGAAGCATGGGGTGCTGCCGTCGATCTTCGGCACCACCAACGTGCACCATGTGCCGATCATGGGGGTGCTCGTGTTCTACGGCGCCTCCGTACTCGTCGTGATCGCCGCCGGCGCGCGCGATCAGCGGCTGGTGCTGTTCTACGCGGTCGCCGTTTTCGTGAGTTTCCTCATGGGACTGCTGGCCATGGGCTCCTTCGCGTGGCGCGAGCGCCGCTTCGGATGGGTGATCTTGAACGCCGTGGCCGGCACGGCCGTCGCCTTCACCTTGGTCGCCAACTCGCTGCGGCCGGCCGCGATGGGTTCGCTCGCGGCGACGGCTCTGGTGGGCGGTGGACTCTACTTCGCGTGGGTCAAGGCGGGTCGCCCGCGCGGTGCCTCGCATGCGGTCGCCCTTGCCGAGGCTGAGATCAGCAAAGAGGACGTGCTGGGCGGCTAGCAATCACGCGTGAGCTCCCACGCGGCGCCGGTGCGGCGACTCGGACTTTTCGGCGCGGTCGGCATCGGCGTCGGTTCAATGCTCGGCGCTGGAGTCTTCGTGGTCTGGGGGCCCGCTGTGCGCGCTGCGGGACCGTGGCTGCTTGCCGCCGTCGGGATTGCCGCCGTCGTCGCCATCATCAACGCCGCGTCCACGTCGCTCCTTGCGGCGCGGCATCCGGTGGCCGGCGGCGCCTACACCTTTGGCAGAAGCGAATTGGGCCCCGTGTGGGGCTTTGTGGCGGGCGTTGGCTTCGTGGTCGGGAAGACCGCCTCGGTAGCAGCCATGGCGCTCGCCATCGGCTCCTACGCGTGGCCCGACCACGCTCCGCTGGTCGGCACCGCGGTGATCGTTGCGGTGTGGATCATGAACGCTAGGGGAGTCACCCGTACCGCGCGCGCCACCACCGCAATCGCTGCGCTCGTGCTGGCGGGGCTCGCGGCGGTGATCGCGTCGTCGCTCACGCAACCGGCCGCCCCCGCAGCCCTCGGGCCGCACGACCCCGTCACGGCGACGTCGGTGGCATCGGCCGCAGCCCTCGTGTTCTTTGCGTTCGCCGGGTACGCGCGGCTCGCCACCTTGGGGGAGGAGGTGCGCGACCCGCGCCGTACCATCCCGCGCGCCGTCGTGATCGCGATCTCGATCGTCGTGGCCGTGTACCTGGCGCTGGGGGCGGTGCTCTTGAGGCGCCCTGGGGTTGACGTGCTCTCCGATTCTGCGGCACCGCTGTCCCTCGCCGTGCCCGATGCCGCCGGGTGGGCAGCCGCCGTCGCCCTTCTCGCGGCGGTAGCAGCCACTGGCGCGATGGTGGCCCTCATGGCGGGCGTGGGCCGCACGGCGATGGCGATGGCCCGTGAGTCGGACCTGCCGGGAGGGCTTGCCATCGTGGGGAAGACGGGTGTGCCGCAGCGTGCCGAGGCGGTCGGGGCGGTGGCGTCCATCGGACTGGTGTGGTGGGGCGACCTTGGCTTTGCGCTCGCGATGTCGAGCGTTGCGGTGCTCGTGTACTACGCGGTGGCCAATGCGGCGGCGTTCAAGGCGGCGCGTCGCGACGACGACGGAGTGCTCGGGATCCCGCGTGGCGTTGCGGCACTCGGGTTCGTGTTGTGCGTGCTGCTTGCGCTCTCGCTTGAGGCGGCCCCGACGCTGGCCGCCGCCGGCTGCCTGGTGCTTGCTGTGGTGGTCCGCGCCGCCGTGCGCCGCCGCCGTCCCTGACAAACATCGACCACGACGGAATCTCCGACGCGTCTTCGCGGTTTCACCACGAGAGGCAGCAAGGAGTTGCCGGAGGAGGTCCTGATGAAGGCCGTGTGGAACGAGACCGTGATCGCCGAGTCCGACGACACCGTGATGGTGGAAGGCAACCACTACTTCCCACGCGACTCGATCAACACGGAGTACTTCCGGGACTCCGATATGACGTCCAGGTGCCCGTGGAAGGGCGAGGCAGGGTATTTCGACGTCGTGATCGACGGTGCGGTCAACGCCAACACGGCGTGGCACTACGACCGACCCAAGGAAGCGGCTCAGCACATCGAGGGCCACGTCGCCTTCTGGAACGGCGTGACTGTCACGCAGTGATCGCGGACGCGATCGCCCGACCCAGCGCCCTCAGTGGGAAGCGAGCCAGATGTCGGCCTCCGCCAGCTCCTGGGGCAGCGCACCTTCGATCGCGGCGGCGACGGCACGTTCCACCAGCGGTCCGACCAAGGGCACCGATGCGTGTACCTCCCCCGAGACCGAAAACGACGTTCCCGCGCCTGTGGGCGTCAGCACCACGGAGCCGCGCGCACGCCCGGGTGTCCCCGGAATCTCCATCGCGAACGTGCCCTCGCGTCCGGCATCGTCCCGTGTCGTGTCGGGGGCGTCCCACACCTCCGTGTACCTGACATGGAGTTGCGAACCGACGAATGCGCGGAACTCGGAGGGGATGGCATCGGCCGGAATCGTGCGTCGGATGACGACGGTGAACGAGCCGTCATCCACCGTGTCGACGAGCACGTCGCTGCCTGCGGCGCCCGAGGCGCTCGCGCGCTGGGCTACGAATGCCTCGTTGCTGAACATGGCGATCACGTCCTCGATCGATGCATCGAAGTGGTGGTCGTAGGTGATCTTCATGGCGCTTCCTCCCGCTGTGCACAGGGTATCGCGGCACCGAGTGCCCGTGGCGCCTCTTAGGCTTGGGGCCGTGGCCACTTTGTCGGAGATCGCTCAGCAGTACGGACCCATGCCCCAAGACGAGGCCGACTGGCTGTCAGAGGTGGTGGCCGACTGGCAGATCATCGCCGACCTTTCCTTCGCGGACCTGGTGTTGTGGCGCAAGGTGGACACGGGCTTCGTGGCAATCGGCCACTGCCGGCCCTCGACCGGCCCCACAGTGCACCAAGAGGAAGTGGTGGGGGTTCGGGCCGCCGCGGGCCGGATCGGCCACCTCGATACGGCATTCACCGAGCGGCAGATCGTCGTGTCGCGGGAACCGCGCTGGGATGAGACCTATGCGGTGCGCGAAGAGGCGCTCCCTGTAGTGATGCGAGGGCGGGTCATTGCCGTGCTCACGCGCGAGGCGTCGATGGCGGCACTGCGGTCGTCGAGTCGCCTCGAGATCAACTACAAAGGGGCCGCAGACGACCTCCTGCGCATGATCACCCGCGGTGAGTTCCCGGTCCGCACCTCGGTGACGGGTCCCAAGCGAGGCGCACCACGCGTGGGCGACGGAGTGATGAGGCTCGACGCCCAAGGCATCGTCACGTATGCCAGCCCCAATGCGCTGTCGTGCTTTCACCGGCTTGGCGTCACGGGTTCCATTCTTCACCGAGCGCTCCCGCGTGTGGTGACCAGCGTGGTGTCCGACCGAGGGCAGGTGAACGAGACGCTTGCCATGGTGACGGCTGGCCGGGCGTCGTGGCGCACGGACGTCGAGGCGAACGGCGCGGCTTTGTCGTTGCGCGCGATTCCGGTGATGGAGAACGGCACCCGGGTGGGAGCCGTGCTGTTGTGCCGTGACGTGAGTGACTTGCGACGGCGCGAGCGCGAGCTCATCACGAAGGACGCGACGATTCGCGAGATTCACCACCGCGTGAAGAACAACCTCCAGACGGTCGCGGCCTTGCTGAGGCTACAGTCCCGCCGAGTCGAGGCGCCCGAGGCGAAGGAGGCGCTGTCGGAGGCGATGCGCCGAGTGGCGACCATCGCGATGGTGCACGAGACGCTGTCGGGCACCCTGGATGAGCTCGTGCACTTCGACGACCTGGTGGCACGTGCCGCGCGCATGGCGGCCGACGTTGCCTCGCCCGGCGTTCAGGTCAAGATTGTGCGCGAAGGCGACTTCGGCATGATCCCGGCGCAATACGCGTCGTCTCTTGCCCTGATCCTCACCGAACTGGTGACGAACGCTGTCGAGCACGGTTTCGAGGGCCGCGAGCACGGCTCGATCACGATCTTCGCCGAGCGAGACGGCGCCAGGCTGCACGCACGGATCACCGATGACGGCAAGGGCATTGCGGTAGATCCCAGTGGACTCGGCTCACAGATTGTCCGCACGCTCGTCACCAACGAACTCCACGGAGAGATCGTATGGCGGTCCGTGGAGGGCGGCTCAAGCGTCGACCTCACCGTCACCGTGGACGGCGACTAGGGTCGGCTTGCAGCGCGGCTACTTGGCAGCGCGGCGAGCGCGGGCGGCGCGTCGCTTGAGCGAGCGGCGCTCGTCTTCCGACAGGCCACCCCACACGCCAGAGTCCTGGTTGTGCTCCATCGCCCACTGCAGGCACACTTCACGGACCGTGCACGAGTTGCATACGGTCTTGGCCTTCTCGATCTGCACGAGCGCCGGCCCCGTATTCCCCACTGGGAAAAACAGCTCCGGATCGTCGACGTCAAGGCACCCTGCGCGGTCGCGCCAATCCATCAAGACTCCTCACAAAGAAAAAAGGGCGGCGAACTACGCTGACGTAGATTCGCCGCGCCGTCGCGGATCACTGGGCCCAGTTTCGCATTGTTAACAACAGATGACAAGGGTAGAAACCTGTAACGTCCGTCACAATTCCCTGATAAGGGTGGGAGACCATGCACAAACCACGGGCACTTTCGGCAGTACTCGATCTCATCGCGCTCGCGATCTTGATCCTGGAGACACTGGCGACCGCGTTCGCGGCGGTCGGCTACGGAATATATGCCCTGCTAGATAGCCAGAATCCGGGGATGGCGGCGGCGCTCGGTGGCGTGATGGCCGTCTTCGCTTTGGGAGTGGGAGCCTTCTCGTGGGGCTTCGCCAAGCGCCGCCGGTTCGCTCTGAGCGGAGCGCTCGCTTGGCAACTCATGCAGGCGAGCGTCGGCGTGTGGCTGATCAAGGCATGGCCGCTGGTGGGGGCAGTTTTGATCCTCTTGGCGGCCGTGGTCACGGTCGCGGTGGTGCGCAGGCAGGCGGCCTACGGCAAGCCAGGAGCGGCAGAGCCCTCCTGACGCGTCCGCATCATGATGGCTTCCGCCAGGTGGAGCGCAGGCGCGAGCCCGGCATCCGCACGGCGCACGCGCGGGGAAGCGTCGGCAAAAGGAAGCGCCACCTGAACCGTCTTCCGTATCCCCCCGACGTTCACGACCGCCCGTCCCGGAGCGGCGTCCAGCGCCGCGGCGTCGGGCACGCCGATCACGCCACGCGAGTCGGATTCCGACGCTGAGCGCAGTGCCACCGTGTGGTGGCATGCCGACCTCAGCGCGGGCGTCACGGCTCCGGCGGGACGGTGCGTCGCCAGCGCCACGTGGATCCCCACAAATACCGGCGCGGTCGTCAACGCCTCGATCGCGGCGGCGGCTGTGCGCGAGCGACCCGTGGCGAGATCGAAGTCGTCGACCACCACCAGGAGCCGGCCCGGGGCGTTGCCCGATGCCTCCCACGTCCGCCAATGGGGCGCCCCCGAAGCCTGGAGGGCGTCCCGGCGCTGACTCGCCTGCTTCGCCACGGCGCTCAAGACGCGCAGGGCCTCGTCGCCGCCAGCGGTCGCCGTGGCACTCGTGATGTGGGGCAGGCTCGCACATGGCGCGAGAGGCCCATCCGTTCCGGATCCGATCAGCACGATCCGAAGGCGACGCGAGTCGTAGTGGTGGGCCAATCCGCCCACCAGGGTGGCGAGCAGCGTCGAGGCGCCGGAGGCGCGCGCGCCCGCGGCCAACAGGTGCGGGGTGCGCCCATTGAGCACGACAACCCACGGCTCGCTATCGGGCGAACAGGCGGCGCCCAACGCGACGCTCAAGTCGGCCCCATCCCGCGTGTGCAGGTGTGGACTGTCGACATCGGCCCACCGCACCGCATGCGACCAGGGGACCGCCGCCGCTCCGGCGAGCGTGCGAGCCAGCGCATCGGCGGTGCGCTCCGACACCGCCATCGGCAAGCGCTGTGCGGTGTCGGGCGAACGTGAGAGACGACAGTGGTCGGCGTGCGCCTCGAGAGTCACTTCCAGGGGTGCTGGCGCAGCCGAACCGCACCGCACGGGACCGTCTGAGGGAAGGGCTGCTGGCAACCACCGGAGCCACTCCTCGTCGAAGGGCGGAGGTGACGGCGGACGTCTTCCGCGCGCCAGGATCACCGCGCGTGCCGCCTCCCGGGCGCCGGGCCCGGTAACCCGGACGTCACCGGTCCACCCAGCCGCGACCGTCGGGTCTGGTAGCCCGACCCACGAAGGAGAGGGCCACCAGGGCAGTGGTGCCAGCAGCCGCCATGCAGCGAACACGAGCTGCCGGGGGTCCCCTGGACGCGAGGCACTGACGCTGCCGCGCACCTGCAGGGCGGTGTTTCCGACCGTCAGGATGTCGCCCTGCCGGGCGGTGAAACGCCGCCGTCGCCCCGACCACCACCAGCGCTGCCCGTCGTAGCGCCACCACCCGGTGCCGTTCATGGTGCCCGCATCTCTGCACGCGAGCGCGCCAGGCGCCGTCGGCTTGACGACCAGGTGAGTCAGGTCGAGGGCATCGTCCCGAATCTGGTCGCGACCCGGCGCCGAACCGATCGCGACACGACCCTCGATTTCGATGACGACGCCCGCGTCCGGACCTGCGATCGCGGCCAAATGCGGGCCGGCAGGGGGAGCGGTGTGCGGCCCGGGACCGTCGCGGAGGCGTGCTCCGTGAAGTAGCGGGTGGACGCCCACTTCGTGGGAGGGATCGAGAAGCGTCGAGCCGCACCACGCGCGCTTCGACGTGGTGCCGTCGAGCACTTCGGATACGCGTGCGCCCATGGCAGCGTCGATCTCGACGTCGTGAGTGTCGGTCAGCGAGCGGTCGATGGTGAGGCGCACGATCGCACCGTGTCATATCCGGCCTGGGCCGCGTCGTCCCCTCAGCGGATCTGTGGAGAACCCCGGCTTAAGGCGCGGGTGAACCATCGGGCTCGAGCGCCGTCAGACTCCCGTCCGCATTGACGACGCCCCCGTACCAGGTGAAGTCCCTCGTCGACATGCGCCGGGGCATGTGTTGGAGCGCGTACTCGCCCTGATACGTCGTCGATGTGACGACCGGGGTGGGCGCGGTATCCCAGAACCAGGCGCTTTCCTCAGTGAGGACCACGGGTGCCTCGCCCCAGATTTCGGTCGCCTGCCGCAGGGTCTCGGGCGTCGGGGCCTCGAGAGCGAGCACCACGGGAACGTCGCACATGACGCGCAGCGAACCGAAGTGAGACGACGTGCCCGCGAGGACGATGGGACGTCCGTCCGCGACGTCGCAGAGCGCGTCGATTTGTGCCCTCGCGCCCTGTTGTTCCCTCACGTAGGTGTACACGGCGGCGAGAATGGGCTCACCGTCGGACGGGCGGATGCTCACGTAGGTGGTCACCGGTGCGGCAACCAGGATGACCGCCGCGGTCGCGATGATTTGCCGTGTCAAGTGTGGCCACCGCCTCGCGAGGTGATCGGCGAGCCACCATGCACCCACGCCCGCGGCGAGGGCCAGGCCGGGCAGCGTCGCGGGCTCGAGCCGACGAATCGCCCACAGCTGATCCGGCACGATTTGCGGGCGCACCAGGTACAGCAGGGTGGGCGTGAGCACGGCTCCCAGGAACACCCACGATTCGAACCTCGCCGCCACGGCCCTGTAGGCCAGCACCCCCAGTCCCACCGCCGCGAGCGCCAGTAAGGGCCACGTGAGGTAGTAGCTGAGCCACGTCACGGTGTGTTCCGCGTAGGTGCGGGTCGGATTGATGGGAAAGCCCTCCGCCCGCTGGAATGACTCGACGACGCTGTTCGTGAACTTGTCGGTCTGGGTGGTGTCGCCGCGATGCTCCGTCAACCAGAGTGGCCGGGATATGAGCACCACGCTTCCGCCGACCGTCACCATCGCCGCCACGCGTGCCGCCGACGTGCGTCTCGCGTCCAACCATTGGCGCATGCGCGTTCCCGCCCCGCTTGACCATGTGGCGGCCCACAAGAGCAACAGCACCAAGGCGAATGCGTACGCCACGTTGAGAAGGCGAGTTTCATCGCTGAGCCGCTCAAGGTAGGCGGTGCTCCAGCGCGCCACCGATGCGTACCCGGCGCCGACCGTCAGGCCCTGCGCTACCCCGAACACGATGAACCCCGAGCGCGCCCGCGGGCCCTTGAAGGCGGCGGCGACTGCGACACCCGCAAGCACGCCGAGCGCATACACCGCGCCGTCAATACGCACGAGCGCCGTAGCGCCTGACGCCAGGCCCGCGACGATCAGCGCCCACGGGCGCCCGTGTTCGAGGCCGCGCCATGCCCAGTGGATCGCCGCGATGACCAGCAGCAGTGTCAGCGGCTCGGAGTACGCCGAGCGCGACAGCCCCAGGTGCGACACCGTCAACGCGAGCGCAGCGGCGGGAGCCAGCGCCGCCAACGGGGTAAGGAATCGACGAGCGAGGTTGTACAGGGCGAGTACACCGACGCCGCCCACCACGACGTTCGCTGCCAGGACGCCGGGCACTCCGGCAATCCAGCCACCCACCGAGATGAGGGCAGGCAAGGCCTTCGCTCCCTGTGGTTGCACGACGTCGCCGCGCAGGTTCCAGGCCTGCCAAGCGTCGGCGATCACATTCTTCTGAGCATCGGCGACCTGCAGGGAGCCAAGTGTGGGGATGTCCGACGACGCGTGGTCGGTGAGCCACACCCCAGTGAGAGTGAGGAAGCCAGGGTCACGCGTGACGATCAGGTACTCGGCCGAGAGCACGATGCCGACGACGATCCACAGCACCACTCCGAGGAGCGCCCACTGACTGGCCAGGCGTGCTCCGGGTGAGTCCTGTGTGGCGTGTCGCCTGACCGCCAGCCAAGATCCCCAGGTGAACAGCGCTGCGAGCGGGAGGGTCGTGTACGGGTGGTGGATTCCCAGCGAGGCTGTCGTGGCTGCGGCCAGGGCGAGGGCGACCAGCACCACCACGACGAACTCGGGGGTTCCGCTCCATCCCACGCGACCCAAGTGGTCGACAACGGACCGGATTCGCGTACGCAGGGCGTCAGGCGCAGTCTTCACGTCCGGACACTATCAATCCGAAGGTGTTGCGTGCTGCGCCGCCCGGCGCGTCTTGCCTCATGTCAAGATGTCCGGGAAGGTTTCGTGCGTGCCTCATATGAAATGTCCGCGTGGTTCACGCGGCGGGGCGGGTGCCGAGTGTTCTGGCTGACGCGAGTTCGATGAGTTGGTGTTG